>ENA-OQLB01001006-OQLB01001006.1-human-gut-metagenome-genome-assembly--contig:-NODE-1006-length-13484-cov-1.800105_pt1 | contig 13484 bp, 25 predicted proteins | sample MGYA00242656_ERZ504813 | MGnify/ENA primary metagenome ERZ504813 (study PRJEB26092, sample SAMD00036388) | human gut metagenome | host: Homo sapiens | study: EMG produced TPA metagenomics assembly of... | reverse complement strand
TGACGCCAGATTGATGATGAATTTAGAGGCCGTGCGGCTATCGATGGCGTTTTAGGAACACCTGCAAAACAAAGCCGCAGATGAACGCCGCAGCGGCGTCGAACACGGTGCCGCCAAACAGGTAGCTGAAGCACGCGCTGCCTACGGCACACGCGAGGTCGAGCCGAATGGGGTGCGTATACGGAATGGCAACGATTTCACGCAAGCGCGCATAGGCTTCCTCTACCGAGACTTTGCCCGCGACAATCTCGCGTGAAAGCTGGTTGATGCCCACAATGCGCCCGAAATGAATGGTGGATCCGGGCACGAATTTCAGTTTTGTGTCGATCTTCTCTCCGTTTTCCACCGCGTTTGCAAAGATTGCGTTGGAAAGCACGTACACGTCGTATTCTTCTATGTCGTAGGCGCGCGCCACGCGCTCCATGGTCTCCTGCACGCGAAAAATCTCCGCGCCGTTTCTGAGTAGCGCCTCCCCCATTTTAAAGGAAAGTCCCGCTGCGCTTTCACTGCGTTCTTCTGTCATCTTATTTCCTCTTTCGCCCCATGTTTTCTGTGTTTTGCCGAAAACAAGTTTACCGCGTCCGAGCCTTTGTGTCAACCGTTCACGGACAAAAAGCGCAAAACTGTCCGCGATTTTTTAATTTTGCTGCTCTTTCGGCTTTTTCATCGTGAGGGAAATACGCCCGCGCGCGACGTCTACGGCAAGCACCCACACGGTCACAATGTCGCCGACCTTCAAAAACATCGGACGGGTGACGCACGAATTTATCAGAGATCTGCGTGATATGCACAAGGCCATCCTGATGCACACCGATATCGACGAATGCACCGAAATCGATGACGTTGCGCACCGTGCCGCGCATCTCCATGCCGGGCTTCAAGTCCTTCATGTCCTTGATGTCGCTGCGCAGGATGGGACTGGGCAGCTCGTCACGCGGGTCGCGGCCGGGCTTTTCAAGCTCCGCGATGATGTCTTTTAACGTCGGCTCGCCTACACCGCACTGCACGGCGAGCTTTGCGATGCCAGCTTTTCCGCCTTTTCCTTGAGCCCCTTAAAGCCGCCCTCCGGCGCTTTTTTGAGGTCATAGCCGCAGGCGGTGAGCAAAGTGCCTGCCGCATCATACGATTCCGGATGCACACCGGTGTGGTCTAAGATATTCTTGCTTTCCGGCACACGCAGAAAACCTGCGCACTGCTCGAACGCTTTCGGCCCGAGCTTCGGCACTTTTTTGATCTGCGTGCGCGTGGTGAACGCGCCGTTTTCCTGCCGATACGCGACGATGTTCTTCGCTACGGCGGAAGAAATGCCCGCGATGTTTTCGAGCAGCGACGGTGATGCCGTGTTGAGGTCAACACCGACCGCATTCACGCAGGCTTCGACTACGCCGCCGAGCGCTTCATCCAGGCGCTTTGCGGGCATATCGTGCTGATACTGCCCCACGCCGATGGCTTTCGGGTCAATCTTCACGAGTTCTGCAAGCGGATCCTGCAAGCGGTGCGCGATGGAAACGGCGCTGCGCAGCGTCAGGTCGTACTCCGGGTACTCTGCCGCCGCAAGCTTCGACGCGGAATAGACCGACGCGCCCGCCTCGCTGACAACCATGTAATCGATATCAAGATGATTTCGCGCAGCGTTTCGTCGGTAAAGATCTCCGTTTCCTTCGACGCCGTGCCGTTGCCGATGGCGATGAGTGTGACGCCGTACTTTTTGATAAACCTTACGAGCGTCTGTTTGGCTTCGCGCACGCGTGCCTCACTGTGCGTGGGATAAATGACGCCGGTGTCGAGTACCTTGCCCGTGGCATCGACGACGGCGACCTTGCAGCCCGTGCGGTAGCCGGGGTCAAGGCCGATGGTCACGCGGCCTTTGACGGGCGGCTGCATCAAAAGCTGACGGAGGTTTACGGAGAACACCTTAATGGCGTTGTCGCACGCTTTTTCGGTCAGCTCCGCACGAATTCCCGCTCGATAGACGGGAAAATGAGACGGCCGTATGCGTCAACTGCGGCTTCGCGTACGACTTCGCTGCACGCGGAATTGCCCTTTACGTAAGCGGAGGTCAAGATTGCCTGCCCGCGCACGTCATCCATTTCGAGCGAAACTTTTAAAAGACCCTCGCGCTCGCCGCGGTCCAGCGCCAGAACGCGGTGGCCTGCGATTTTTGCCGCCGGCTGAGAGAATTCATAATACATGCGGTACACGGAATCCTCGTCCTTTGCGGCGCGGCTCGTGATAACGCCCTGCGCATGGCAGCCATGCGCAGGCGGCGGCGCATAACGGCATCGTCGGAAATCGTCTCCGCGATGATGTCCTTCGCGCCGTTCAGTGCGTCTTCCGACGTATTAACACCCTTTTCTGCGTTGACGTAACCCTCGGCGACTTCATCGGGTCAACACCCTTTTCCTGCGCCAGAATTTTCTTTGCAAGCGGCTCTAAGCCGCGCTCTTTCGCCATGCCGGCACGCGTTTTGCGCTTTGGGCGGAACGGGCGGTAAATATCGTCGATCTCTGCCAGCGTTGCCGCATTTGTAAGGCTTTTTTCAATTTCAGGCGTCAAATTTCCCGTGCCCTCGATAAGCTCGCGCACTTCCGCCTTACGCGTATCAAGATTGCGCAGGTACTGCAGGCGCTCGTACACCGTGCGGATGGTCTGGTCATCGAGCGATCCGTGCTCCTCTTTTCTGTACCGCGCGATGAACGGGATGGTGTTGCCTGCGTCGATGAGCTCAATGAGCTTTGCCGTTTGCTGTTCTTTTAAGTGAAACTGCGCCGCCAGCGCGGCCGCGTAATTTGTCATGCTGTTTTCCCCGGCTTTCAAATTTGTGAAGCTATCCTTTCCGTATAGACGCCCGACTTTACACACGGCAACTTTCCTTAAATGCGTATGTGTATTCCGTCAAAAAGGCATTGCAATTTTGAGTTTTTCATAGTATAATAAACAAAAGAATGTGAATTTTACCTGAAATTCCGTCTCTATTATAACACAAATCATCACAAAGGAAAAGCCGTGTTTGAGGCGAAGAAGATTTTTTATGATTGATACCGTTATTTTTGATATTGGAAATGTGCTGACCGAATGGCACTGGCACAACAGCTTTGTGGAGTGGTTCGGCGAAGATCTTGTCGATACACTTGCAAACGCAACCGTGATGAGTCCCGAGTGGGCAGAGATTGACCGCGGCGTGCTGACAGAGGAAGAGGTTGTCGCGCTGTTGACGAAAAACGCGCCGGACTACCCGGAGCAAATCAGGCGCATTGTTCACGACAGCACGAGCTTGTCACCGTGTACCCTTACGCGGCGGACTGGGTGCGCGATTTGAAAAAGAAAGGCTACAAGGTCTACATACTTTCAAACTTCAGCGAATTCGGCTTTAACCGTGTGAAAGACACGTTTGATTTCCTGCCGTATGCGGACGGTGCACTCATTTCGTATGAGGTAAAGCTCGTAAAGCCGGACAGGAAAATTTATGAAACACTGTGCGAGCGCTTCGACATCACGCCGGAAAACGCCGTTTTCTCGATGATAACGCGAAAAACACCGAAGCTGCGCGGGAATTTGGTCTGCACGCCATCACGGTAGAAAACAAGGAACAGACCGACCGCGACTTGCACGTGCTCGGTGTAACATGGTAAAAATCGGCAGTGTTTGCCGATCAGGTTATTGTTTAGTTTTTATGAGAGGATGAATCACAATGAAACTCGGTATTATCGGTGCACCGGAAGCCAAAACACTGGTGCACGCAAAAGAACTCGGACTCGACTTCGTTGAGTTTGACCTGAACCCGCCTGAATTTTTCGGTCGTCCGCTGGACGAGGTCGTCAAGAACCAGGACGAGATTAAAAAGGCCATTGAAGAGACCGGCGTTGAAGTCGGCGCGGTAGGCCGCTGGGCAAGCCATATTCTGGACGAGAACGGCGACGTGATCGAAGCGGAGTGGAGCGAAGTGAAGAAAGCCATCGATTTCGGCGCAGCACTCGGCGCAAAGCATTATCTGTGCAGCGTTGCGTATGTTCCGCAGCTTTCCTACTACAAGAACATCACCGCGGCTATTAAGGTTCTGAACCGGATCGTTCCTACGCAAAGGAAACGGCATGAAGTGCGGCATTGTCAACTGCATGATGGGCGGCAACTACATTCGCACGCCGGAGCAGTGGAAGCTTGTTCTGGACGAAGTTTCTGGCCTTGGCATCAAGTATGATCCGTCCCACAGCTTCGTACATGGCGGCGACAAGGGCGCATACCTCAAGGAAGGCATGGAATGGGGCGACAAGTTCGTATATTGCCACGTAAAGGGCGTTATCCAGTACGGCGACTCTCACGAGCCGTCAGAGTGGAAAAACCGCGAGTTGATGGTTCGTCACCCGGAGCTCAAGGACGAGCTGATGGGCGACTTTGCGGCAGGCAGACGTTACTACGACAACCCGCCGGCAGGCATCGATTCCATCAATTGGCGTGCATTCTTCGCGGTACTGTATCAGCACGATTATGACGGTTACCTCGCGATCGAACCGCACTCCATGACTTGGCAGGGCGAAAAAGGCGAGAAGGGCGTTAAGTACACCATTAAGTACATCCGCGACCTTATGCTGTAATTTTAGCTTAATAAACGCAGACGGACACCGGGCATTCGGTGTCCGTCTTTTTTTGATGCAACGCAAAAACGCAGCCCGCAGGCTGCCGTTTCGGACACATGTGAAATTACTTACCCTCGTTCTCTTTATCGAGCTTCACGTTGCGGAAGTAGAGGAGCATATCGATGGTGATCTCGATGAAGTTCAGGCAATAGAAGACCCAGCTCAAAACGAAGATCGGGCCGCTCTTGCCGATGACAAAGAACTGAATGCACTTCATCACAATGCCGGCGATGTAGCCGAGCCAGATGAAGATCTCAAACTGCAGGCTCTTGCCCTTAGCGGTTCTGGACTTTACGGATTTGTAAATGGAAAGCGGCCAGGAAAGACCGAATGCAAGGATCATTACGGTTTCCAGTATTTCAGCAATCATTTCAGGTGTCATGCGTTTATTCCCCTTAAACTAAATTTTCGGAATGCACTGTGCAAAAATTCTGAAAGCTGTGCGCGGCACATCCTGTTTAATATAAGCAAGAGCGGAACCTAACCCATAGCTCCGCTCCTGTTATTTTTACAACTTAAGCGTTCTTTTCCGCTTCGTGTGCCTTGTGCTCTGCAAGGTACTCTGCGCGGCCTTCTTCGTAAAGGTTGTTGCCTTCGCTGTCGATGATGACGACGAGCGGCATGTCCTCTACATACAGCTTGCGCAGTGCCTCGGCGCCGAGATCCTCATACGCGATGAGCTCCGCCTTCTTGATGCACTTTGCGAGCAGCGCGCCTGCGCCGCCGATGGCACCGAAGTAAACGCCGTTATACTTCTTCATAGCTTCTACGACTTCCGGCAGACGAGCGCCCTTGCCGATCATGCCGCGTGCGCCCACGGACATCATGGTCGGGGCATACGCGTCCATACGGCCGCTGGTGGTAGGACCTGCGGAACCGATGACATGACCCGGCTTTGCCGGGGTCGGGCCTACGTAGTAGATCGTAGCGTCCGTAGGATCGAACGGGATCTTCTCGCCGCGTGCAAGTGCCTCGCACATTCTCTTGTGGCCGGCATCGCGGGAAGTATAGATGGTACCGGTCAGCAGAACTCTGTCACCGGCATGGAGCGTCTTTGCGAGCTCCGCGGTCAAAGGCAGTGTAATACGCTTTTCCATTTACAGCACCTCCGTCTTATGACGCGTTACATGGCAGTTGATGTTGACAGCGCACGGCATGCCGGCAATATGAGTCGGCATGGTCTCGATGTTGAGCCGATGGCCGTCGTCTTGCCGCCGAAGCTGCGGGCCGATGCCGAGCTGGTTGACCTTTTCGAGCATCTCTTTTTCAAGGTCTGCATAGAACGGGTCCGGGTTCTCGGAATCAAGCGGGCGCATGAGCGCCTTCTTTGCAAGCAGCGCTGCTTTATCAAACGTACCGCCGATGCCTACGCCGACGACCATCGGCGGGCACGGGTTCGGGCCTGCGGTCTCTACGACCTCAAGGATAAAGTCCTTGATGCCCTGCAAGCCGGCGGACGGCTTGAACATACGGATCTGGCTCATGTTTTCGCTGCCGAAGCCTTCGGGCCGACGGTGATCTTCACCTTGTCGCCCGGGACGATCTCGGTGTACAGCATAGCCGGGGTGTTGTCGCCGGTGTTGCCACGGCGAACCGGGTCCTTAACAACGGACTTTCTCAGGTAGCCCTTGTCGTAACCGCGGCGCACGCCCTCGTTTACGCTTCCGTAAGGTCGCCGCCGACGAAGTGCACGTCCTGGCCGATCTCAAGGAATACGCAGGCCATGCCGGTATCCTGGCAGATCGGAACGCACTCGTTATCTGCAATTTCAAAATTTTCGATGATGTTGTCCAGAATGCCCTGTGCGATCTGGCCGTCTTCGCAGGCGCGGCAGGAGCGGATGGCGCACTTTACGTCCTCCGGCAGGTGCTCGTTTGCCGCGATGCACAGCTTCTCAACAATGTCTGTGATCTGGCTGACTTCAATTTCACGCATGGATCTATCCATTCCTTTCCGGAAAATTATCTCTCGTGACGAGCGTAATGCGGCAGCAGCAGCGGGGAAACATCCTCGGATTCGATGCCTGCGCTCTTCAGCTCTTCTGCATAGTCCTCAATATGCTTGAGGGTAAGGGTGCCGAGCTCGGTCTCCTTCGCCTTTGCGGCAGCAGCCTTACCGGCGTTGCGGCCAAATACGATGATGTCGAGCAGGGAGTTGCCCATCAGACGGTTGCGGCCGTGAATGCCGCCGACAGCCTCGCCTGCAACAAGCAGGTTACCGATAGTCTTTGTGAATCCGTCGCCGCCGATCTCGAGGCCGCCGTTCTGGTAGTGGAGCGTCGGGTAAACGAGAATCGGGCTCTTGCGCATGTCGATGTCATAGTTCAGGTACATGCGCAGCATAGCCGGGATGCGCTTTTCAATGGTGCCCTCGCCGCCGATCTGCTCAATCATCGGGGTGTCGAGCCAAACGCCGGAGCCAGCGGGGTGGTAACACCCTTGTGGCGGTCTGTGCACTCACGGATGATGGAAGCCGCAGCAACGTCGCGGGTCTCCAGCGGATGCATGAACGCTTCACCGTCTACGTTGACGAGCATTGCACCGAGGGAGCGAACCTTCTCCGTTACGAGTGCGCCGTAAATCTGTGCCGGGAACGCAACGCCTGTCGGGTGATACTGAATGGTATCCTGATACAGCAGCGGAGCGCCTGCACGGTAGCCGAGCACAAGGCCGTCGGCCGTTGCGCCGTAATGGTTGGAGGTCGGGAAGTTCTGGTAGTGCAGACGCCCCGCACCGCCGGTGGCGATGATGACAGTCTTTGCACGTGCGACCATGTAGTCGCCGGTCTCCATGTTGAGGAGAACAGCGCCCGCTACCTGACCCTTTTCGTCCTTGATGAGCTCAACAGCAGAGGTAAACTCAACGACCGGGATGCCGCGGTTGATAACTTCGTCGCGCAGGGTACGCATGATCTCTGCACCGGAGTAGTCCTTGCAGCGTGCATTCTCTTCCTGGAGGTGCCGCCGCCGTGGGTGGTGACCATGGTGCCGTCTTCGGTCTTATCGAACATAACGCCGAGCTCGTTCAGCCACTTGATGGCGTCCGGAGCTTCCATAACAAGGCGGCGCAGCAGTTCCGGGCGAGCAGCGAAGTGTCCGCCGCCGAACGCGTCGAGGTAATGCTGAACCGGGGAATCGTTCTCTTTATCGGCAGCCTGAATGCCGCCTTCTGCCATCATCGTGTTCGCATCACCGATGCGCAGCTTTGTCACAATCATGACCTTCGCACCTGCGTTGTCCGCCTCAATAGCTGCGGAAGCACCTGCGCCGCCGCCGCCGATGATGAGCACGTCGGTGTCGTAATCGATCTTCGTCAGATCGATCGGGTGGTGGAGCAAACGGCTGTTGGAGTGCAGCAGATGACCAAGCTCCTTCGGTACCTTCTCACCCTTGTTCGGGCCGATCTTAATGGTATCGAAGCCGTCTTCTCTGTAATCAGGATGGTACGCCTTCAGAAGGGCATCCTTTTCTTCTGCGGTCATACGTCTGGGTTCCATGCCCAGGCGTTCCTGTCTGGTTGCCTCTACTTTTTTGACAGAGGCAAGCATTTCCGGTGTAAACATGGCTATACCCTCCTTATTTCTCGATCTCTCTGTTGTTATAGAGCTCCTGCATCTCGGTGATCGGCTTCTGCATGATCTGCTCAATCAGCTCGTCGTATGCACTCGTGGATCTCTTCAACACGCTTTGTCAGGTGCTTGCTCTCCGGCTCGATGTACTTGCCGGTAAGACGTCTTGCCAGCAGGCCGACCATCGGGTGAGAGATGCCCGCGGGACATCTGACGGTGCAGCAGCCGCAGCTTACGCAGTCGAAGGACTCTTCTGCGCACTTTTCAAGCTCGCCGCGCTGTGCGTATGCAATGTACTGCATAACGTTCAGGTTCTGCGTGCAGGCCTTTGTGCAGGCGTTGCAGCCGATGCAGCTGTAAATTTCCGGATAAAGCTCCATCATGATCTGCTGGTTCGGCTTGATCTCGTTGATGTCATAAGTACGCTTGTCTGTGGGGAAGAACGGAATGCTTGCAACATACATGCCCTCCTGCACCTGTGTCTGGCAGGCAAGGCAGGTCTTCAGCTCGTTCACACCCTTAATGCGGTAGATAGTTGCGCAGGCGCCGCAGAAACCGTGACGGCAGCCGCAGCCTCTTTTCAGCGTATAACCGGCATATTCCATAGCGGTCATAATCGTGAGGTCTGCGGGGACGCTGTACTTCTTACCGAAAAAATATACATTTACCATATTTTCCATGTTACGCCAACCCCTTTCTTAATACTCGTTCGGCAGCTCGTCGATCTCGTCGCAGCGGAACACCGGGCCGTCCTTGCAGACGTACTTGGAACCGATGTTGCAGCGGCCGCACTTGCCGATGCCGCACTTCATGCGCAGCTCCAGCGTGGTGTAGACCTGTTCTTTCGAGAAGCCCATTTCAATCAGCGATGCTAAGCAGAATTTGATCATGATCGGAGGTCCGCAAAGCAGCGCCGTTTTGTTTGTATCGAAGCCGAGCTCCTTGAGGTATGCCGGAACAAAGCCGACGTGGCCGTCCCAGCCCTCCTGCTCGCGGTCGATCGTGAGATATACGTTCACGCCTTCCGTCTTCATCCATACGTCCTGAATTTCCTTCAGCTGTACAAGGTCGTCCTTGGAACGGGAACCGTACAGAATATCTACGGTGCCGTAATCACTGCGGTTGTCGAGCACGTAGTTGATGACAGAGCGCAACGGTGCAAGACCGATGCCGCCGGCGATAAAGAGCAGGTTCTTGCCCTTTAATTTGTCTTCTACCGGGAAGTGGTTGCCGTACGGGCCGCGCACGGTAATCTCATCGCCCACCTCAAGGCTGTGCAGGTAGTCTGTAAGCTGACCGCACTTCTTGATGCTGAATTCCTGGTATTCTTTGTTCGTCGGCGAAGAGGTGATGGAGAACATACCCTCGCTGACGCCCGGTGCGCACAGCATAGCGCACTGGCCGGGCATATGCTCGAAGAGCTTGCCGCCCTCCGGCGCATTGACGCGGAACGTCTTGACGTCCGGGGTCTCCTCACGGATGTCCGTGATGACGCCGACCTGCGGGATCAGACGTCTTTTACATAGTTATCATGGCAATGACAGGTATCACTCATGGTTTGCAGCCTCCTTTTCAAACGCCTTGATGACCTTCACGATATTGAGCGAGGACGGGCACTTTTCCACGCAGCGGCCGCAGCTACGCAGGAATACATGCCGTCGTTGTTCGCCGGGAAGTACACGAGCTTATGCATGAAGCGCTGACGGAAGCGCTGCATCTGGCTCGTTCTGTTGTTGCCGTGCGCCATCATCGATAAAGTCGGAGTACATGCAGGAGTCCCAGCAGCGATAACGCTGAATGCCGTGGCCCGTGTCGTAGTCCTTGATATCATAGCACTGGCAGGTGGGGCACACAAAGGTGCAGGTGCCGCACGCAAGGCACGGCTTATAAAGCTTCTCCCAAACGGGGGAGTTGAATTTTTCTTCGGTGACGTTGCCGTTCCAACCCTCGAGAGAGAGGTTCGTGTACGGCAGCTTCTCTACGATTGCGCGGATGTTCTCCTGTTCGGTCTCCACGGCCTTTTCGTCCGCTGCGTCGGCATTTTCGAGCACGCCGGAGAGCGCTTCGGTGAGGGCGGTGCCCTTTTCCGTTACAGCTTTCCAGTAGAGCGTGTCGTTTGCGTTCCACATGACGACATCGGCGTCCGGCTCAGCGCAGTCAACGCCGAAAACCTTACAGAAGCAGGACTCCTCCGGCTCGTGGCAAGCAAGCGCACGATGGTGCCGTGCTCGCGTCTTGCGCGGTAGAACGTATCGACCGGCTCAGCGAGGAAGACCTTATCGAGGACCTTAATGCCTGAATGTCGCAGGCCTTCATGCCGAACGCGACGAAGTTCTGGTCTGCAAGCGCCTGCGGCTCAACGGAGAGCTTGTGCTGCTCTTTTTTGACCGTGTAAAGTGTCTCGCTCTGCGGGAAAAACATGTCCTTCGGAGATTTCACCGTCTTAAGTGTTTCAATGTCTGCATTGCAGCCTTCAAACCACGCGGCGAAGTTGACCTGACCGTTGTTGTTCACCGGCAGGAACAGCTCCTGCTGTGCCGCGATCGCTTTCAGCAGCTCGGGCAGCTTACTTTTTGCAATCTTGAACATGGCTTATCTCCTTCCCCCGGTAACGCCCGGCTCAACGTCGTTGAAGGTAAAGCTCGTCAGCGGGCTCTTTGTCTCCGGATCGACACCGGCCTGGAACTCACCGTAAAATTCGTCGATATCCTTGATGAACTTGCGGTTGAAGAGATGCAGCGGAATGCCCTGCGGACATACGCGGCTGCACTCGCCGCAGTCTGTGCAGCGGCCGGCAACATGGAATGCACGGATGATGTGGAACATTCTCTCCTCAAAGGAGTCCACGTTCGCCTTCTGTGCGCTGTCGAACTTCGTGCTGTCGAAGACACACTTGCGGCAGCTGCACGCCGGACACACATTGCGCAGGCGTTGCAGCGAATGCAGCGGCTGAGCTCATTCTGGAAGAAAGCGAACTTTTCTTCCGGGCTCATGGCTTCGATCTTCTCGACCTCTGCAAAGCGGTCTGCGTCCTTTGTGTCGCGGCTCTCGCCGATGGTCTCGTCGAAAATCTGGTGCTCCTTGCCCTTGCAGACATGGCAGCGCTCCAGCATGCAATCCTTATAGGCGAGCGTCTTTTCGCCGTAGAGCGTCTCCACGGTGATGTTCTCGTTTGCATCGTCGATCGTGATATTCGTGATGCCCTTAACGCCCTGCTCCTTGATCTTCTCGAAGCTGAGCTTGCCCATGCAGCCGACACCGATAATGTAAGCCTTGTCACGGTCTACACGGTGCTCTGCTATGAGCTGGTTGAAGCTGTAAGAATCGCAGGGCTTCAGGAAGACAAGCGTCTTGCCCTCAAGCTTCGAGCCCTCGATCATATATTTACTGAGGTTCGCGCCGCAGAAGCCGTTGTAGACGAAGTTTGCGTCCAGATCTCCGCCGTCTCAAAGTAAGACGCTCCGGGTTGTAGGACATATCGCCACGGCGCCAGCCGAGCACACGGTTTACGGTGCCATCGCTGAGCAGCTCTTTTGCGCGGTTGATCATTTCCTGCATCTCAAATCCTCCAGTCTGACGTTCTTGCCGAGCGAAGTAATCTTCGCCACGAACTCATTCATGGTCTGGGAGAACTTTACGCCCTCTGCTGCGGAGACCCATTCCACGCGGGTGCGTCCGTGCTCCACGCCGATGTAATCGAGCATAGAGAACAGAAGCGCCATTCTTCTTCTGGCATAGTAGTTGCCGGTGCTGTAATGGCAGTCGCCCGGGTGGCAGCCGCACAGGATAACGCCGTCTGCGCCCTTTTCAAAAGCACGCAGGATGAACATGGGGTTCACACGGCAGGAGCACGGCACGCGGATGATCTTAACGTCTGCCGGATAAACCAAGCGGCTGCTGCCTGCAAGGTCTGCGCCGGCGTAGCTGCACCAGTTGCAGCAGAACGCAACGATCTTCGGCTTGAACTCTTCGTTTGCTGTTATCGACATATTGCATCCACCTCCGCAAGAATCTGTCTGTTTGCAAAGCCCTGCAGATCCATTGCGCCGGACGGGCAGGTAACGGTGCAGGCACCGCAGCCTGGCACAGCGCACTGTTGACAACGGCTACGCGGCGATCTTCACGGATGCCGTGGTCGTTGATGAGCTTTGTCTCATAGCTGATTGCGCCGTAGGGGCAGACGTTTGCGCACTGCGAGCAGCCGTTGCAGAGCAGCTCGTCGCTCTTAGCGGTGCACGGGTTCGTCATCAGCTTATCCTTCGCGAGCAGACCGATGGCCTTAACAGCCGCCGCGCCTGCCTGCGCGACCGTTTCCGGAATATCCTTCGGGCCCTGGCATACGCCGGAGAGGAATACGCCCGCCGTCGGGGACTCAACCGGGCGCAACTTTGCGTGAGCTCGGTGAGGAAGTTATTGGTATCGATGCTGGCGGTCAGCATGGTCGCAATGCGGCGCACGTCCGCGTTCGGCTCAATCGCCGTTGCGAGGACGACCATATCCGCTTCCATCAGGATCTGCTTGTTGTCGAGCAGGTCAACGCCCTGCACAAGCAGCTGGCCGTTCGGCTGCGGCATGACCTTGCCGACCTGACCCTTGATGTAGTTTACGCCGTAATCTTCCACGGCGCGGCGGTAGAACTCATCGAAGTTCTTACCGGGGGTACGCACGTCGATGTAGAACACCGTTACGTTGACGTCCGGGTATTTATCACGGATCAACATGGCGTGCTTTGCCGTGTACATGCAGCAGATTTGGAGCAATAAGTCTTTCCCTTGCAGGTCAGATCACGGGAGCCCACGCACTGGATAAAGGTTACGGACTTGGGGGCCTCGTGGTTGGAAAGGCGCTCCAAATGGCCCTTGGTGGGGCCGGCCGCGTTGGTCAGGCGCTCGAACTCCAGGGAGGTGATCACGTCCGGGCTCTGGTTGTAGGAATACTCGTCGAACTTGTTAAGCTTTATGGTGTCAAAACCGGTGGCTACCACGATGGCGCCGTACTCTCTGGTAATGATCTCGTCCTGCTGCTTGTAGTCGATGGCGCCCGCCGCGCATACCTTCTCGCAGACGCCGCATTTTCCGGTCTGGAACTTGATGCAGTGCTCACGGTCGATCACCGGCACGTTGGGGATAGCCTGGGGCGAAGGGGGTGTAGATGGCGCTTCTGGTGGATAAGCCCCGGTTGAACTCGCTGGGGGTCTTTTTGGACGGACATTTCTCGGAGCAGACTCCGCAGCCCGTACATTTGGTCATATCCACGCTTCTGGCCTTCTTGCGGATATCCACG
>ENA-OQLB01001004-OQLB01001004.1-human-gut-metagenome-genome-assembly--contig:-NODE-1004-length-13507-cov-5.646188_pt1 | contig 13507 bp, 13 predicted proteins | sample MGYA00242656_ERZ504813 | MGnify/ENA primary metagenome ERZ504813 (study PRJEB26092, sample SAMD00036388) | human gut metagenome | host: Homo sapiens | study: EMG produced TPA metagenomics assembly of... | reverse complement strand
GGAAAATATTATACGAGCAGATGATGGTAGAATATTTTCCTGGATTTTGGAATTGCAAGGATATTGGGAGCAGATTCATTGACAAGAACAGGTGCAATGATGGTCCGCATACACCTGGATATGCTGCGCCTGAGCAATTTAATAATTTAAAAAAGGAAATTGATTCTCGAGCAGATATTTTTTCACTAGGAGTTGTTACCTATGAATGTATTACAGGAAAAAATCCATTTAGAGAAGGCTCTATAAATGCACTTGAAGTCTTACAAAAGACAGAAACTATTACACCTGTACAGTATTCAATCAAAGGGGATACTCAAAGTCAGTTTATGGCATTATTAGGGGCAATGATGGGAAAATATCCTTCTAGAAGACCTAGGACTGCTAAGCAAGCAATAGATTGGTTAAAAGTAGCTAAAAAGACATTTGTTTATGAATAGAAGGGGTTAAAGAATGGAACTTTTTATACAAATGGGACATAATATGCAAGCGTTAGCTCTCGAGCATTTAGAAGAGTTTGATGGTGGAACTATTATCATTAGCCCTATGAACATTTTGCCCAATAAGGTAAAAGGTTATGCAACTAGGTGCATAAGAAAAAAGGGAAAGTACTTGTTGATCCACAATTGTATTATCCTAGACAATATCAAAAAAAATTGTCTCAGTATGCATATTGGCCGAAGAGTGATATTACATCATTGGAAATGGGACAATTTGATACGGTAGTAGAAGAACTATCAAAATTAAATAACGAAGTTGAGGCAGAAGCGTTTTTGTTGCCTTCCATTACTGCTAAGAAAATAGACGATTTATGGAATAAAATACAGAAAATAATAATAGAAAGTGCAAAAAAATATGCACCTGATATGAAGTATATACACACAATTTCATTGAGTAGTGATGTACTTAATGATGAAAGCCAGATTGAACGGGTGATAGAGTATGTTGAAGAATGGGATGTAGAAGGTGTATATATTGTATGCGAACATCCGGAACGATATTATTTGGTGGATCGACCATTGTGGGTGTCTAATATTATGTCATTAGTAGCAGGAATTAAGAGACAGCGGAAGATGACGATTGTGGGTTATGCAAGTCATCAATTATTATGTATGGCATTAGCAAAATGTGATGCAATTGCATCAGGGAATTTTTTGAATTTAAGATGGTTTCAGCCAGAACATTTTGAAACAATAGATGATAAACAGCCTAGCCGTCGAGCGGTATGGTATTATTGTCCACAAGCATTATCAGAGTATAAAATTCCTTTTTTAGACATTGCAAAACGTATGGACCTATTAGATAGAATTGAACCTCCAGTAACGATGAAAAATAAATATAGTGAAATGTTGTTCAATGGAAGTTTACCATCATCAACAGGTTTTGGCGAAAAAGAAGCATTTAGGCATTATCTTTATTGTCTTCATAAACAATGTCAAAATAGTGTTCTGGAAACCTATGCTGAAACAAAAAATTTACATGTTTTAATGTTGGAAACAGCTGAACAATTATTATCGGGGTTAGGAAAAAAAGGAATTAAAGGGCAAGATCGAGATTTTACTGAAATTTTGGATGTAAATAGAGCAGCTATTTCAGCTTTCGATATGGCTTATCATTTTCCGCTTTCACAAGAATGGAATGAGTTATAAAAAATCGTTATGCGGAGAATGATATTTGTAGCAATGACATAACATCCTCCCCACCAACTTTGTGACAATTATATAACGTCCTCTATACAGAAATATGCGGTTTTAAGCCATTTTCGTGGTAAAAAAGCCGTATATTTTTTGTAGCAATGACTTGACATCCTCGGGACGGTTGTGTCTGGCAGAGAGTATCCCATACGGTATATCCTGAACATATAGAAACGGACAGGATTTTCAGATACGAGCCTTATGATCCTGACATTGATATGAAGATGAATTCAGTTACTGTCAGAGATGCTAGTGCAAATGGCGAAGCATTCACGCATAATGTAGATAAACAAAAACACAAATATAAAAAGAAGGAGGATTGGGTATGGGATTATTTGATAAGAAGATCTGTGATATCTGCGGAGAGAAAATAGGTTTATTAGGCAACAGAAAACTGGATGACGGAAATCTGTGTAAGGATTGTGCAAAAAAATTGTCACCATGGTTTGAAGACCGGCGACACAGTACGGTAGAGGATATAAAACGTCAACTGGAATATCGTGAAAAAAACAAAAAAGCTGTAATGGATTTTTGTATAACACGTCAGATCAATACCAGAAATTACAATGTTTTTATTGATGACAATAAGGGGAATTTTACTGTTGCACGGAAGCTGGATGTCAATGAAAATCCGGACATAGTTCCTTTATCCGCTGTTGTGCAGTGCAGAGTTGATGTAGAGCGACAGCAGAACGAGGAAACATATACAACAAAGGATGGAGAAACCGTAAGCTATCAGCCACCGGTATATAAGTATGAATTTGATTATACTATGCGTATTAAGGTAAAAAATCCATGGTTTGATGATATGGATTTTCGTTTGAATACTTTTTCCATAAGCAGCGATAACAGAGGTGAATTGATGGAAGTGGAGCAGACAGGTCATCAGATCATAGCCGCCCTGACACCAAATGCGGCTGGAATGCAGCAGTCCGGGATGTACATGAACAGCGGAATGCAGCAGTCCGGGATGTACATGAACAATGGAATGCAGCAGCCTGGGATGAACATGAGCAGCGGAATGCAGCAGTCCGGGATGTACATGAACAATGGAATGCAGCAGTCCGGGATGTACATGAATAATGGAATGCAGCAGTCCGGAATGAACATGAACAATGGAATGCAGCAGTCCGGAATGAACATGAGCAGCGGAATGCAGCAGCCCGGCGGTTTGTGGAAATGTCAGTGCGGTGCAGAGAATACCGGAAGATTCTGCGAATACTGTGGCCAGCCAAGACCATTTTGAGTGATGATAGACAGAGTGGACAGAATTGTTCACTCTGTTTGTGATAACAGGGGTTGAGAATGGATGGTTTCTCTGAAAACTATATAATAAAATATAGCTTTATAGTATACTTATCACAGAGGTGTATTAATGAGAGAGGAATTTTCATGACATACAATAAAAAAAGGGCACTGTCGTATGGAGGAATCCTGATAAGTGTATTTCTGGCGTATTTCTGCAGGCTGGCAAGACCGGAAAATATTTTTATGAGAAATCTCGCAGATCAGTGTCGTAACTGTATTTATCTGGGAATGTATTGTGCCTGGGTGATTTATCTGGAAAAGCATGTAGTGCATAGAAAAACGCGCAGATGTCTGACTGCAATTGGCTGTCTGATGGTCTTCTGGTTTTTTGTACGGACAGTAAAATTTCATATTTTTCATGATCCGCTTGGAGAACATATCTGCTGGTATCTGTATTATATCCCGATGATCCTGATCCCGGTCCTTGGACTGGCAGCAGCGATGTTTCTAGGGGAAAAGGATGGAGAGAAAACAGTCAGAAAAATTATTGCCTTGCTTGCTTTTGCGGTGGTTTTGATCATCAGTGTTTTTACAAATGATCTGCATCAGCTGGTGTTTCGGTTTTCCGGGCAGCCACCGCTTTCGGATAGAGATTACAGCTATGGTATTCTTTTTATAGTGATCCAGGGATGGATCATATTTTGCCTGATATGGATGGAAATTATACTGATCAGAAAAAGCAGGATTCCGGGAAGAAAGCAATTTTGGCTGCCGGTTATTCCGGGAATATTGCTTCTGGGATGGAATATCGGGAATTTACTCCGTCTGCCTCTGATCAAAACAATTGCCGGAGATATGACAGCGGTATGCTGCCTTTTGATGGCGGCAATTTACCAGGGATGTATATTATGCGGCCTGATACAGACGAACAATCGATATTTTGAATTATTCCAGACCTCCGGAGGACTGGATGCAGAGATTACGGATGATTCCTTTCAGCGTTATTATCATTCCGGTGATTTTCCTGAGCTGTCACCGGAACTGCGTAAAATTGTAATAAACAGATCAGCTGTACAGGAACAGGGAATCCGGATCAACCATATTCCTATAAGAGGAGGACATTTGTTCTGGTCAGAAGATATTTCGGTGCTTCTGGATCAGTATCAGGATATCCGGGAACAGCAGGAGGAGCTGACTGCCAGAAATCGTCTGCTGCAGAAAACCTATCAGAAAGAAGCTGAGCGGAGAAAAACAGAAGAACAGAACCGACTGCTGAACATGATACAGAATCAGACAGCCGGGCAGCTGGAATTGCTGTCACAGCTGATGGATGAGCTGGAAAGAACGGAGTCAAGGGAACGCTATGACCGGATCCTGGGAAAAATCGTGGTTGTTGGTACATATTTAAAAAGAAGAAAAAATCTGGTATTGACACAATATGCATCAGACGGAAATCTGCTTACAATGGATGATCTCAGACAGAGTCTTGCGGAATCCTGTGACAGCTTAAAATTATGTAAGATCCGAGCGGTTTATTATGTCGAAAATGGTGAAGTGCAGCTGAATGCAGATGATATACTAAAATGCTATGATACCTTTGAATGGCTTGTGGAACGATTGTTTGATACAATGCAGTCTGTTTTTTACCGTGTGTCGCAGATCGATGATGCTTTGCGGATCTCGGTTCATATTGTAGCAGAAGCAGATCTTCGGGGATTAATGTCAGAAAGACGGAATTAAATGTGCAGCAGGAAGATGAAAACGAATGGTTTATCGGATGTATCGTATTCAGAAAGAGAGGCGGAAGATGACTGATTTTGCGGAATGCAGTATGGCAATGCAGGATTTTCTGATGATCCTTCTTGAAATCTGCCTGATTCTGGAATTGATCCTTCTGTTGATCAGGATAACCTGTTTTTACGGGAAAAAGAAAATTATAACAGCAGTGACTGTTTTTGCAGTTTCTTTTATGCTTATGGGGTTCCTGATGAATGATCACAGATATTGCCAGGGGGAAAGCGCATATCAGCTAATGCTCCGGATGTGTCCGGTCAGTGTTTTGATGGCAGCGATGGTGGTATTGTTGTTTTATCTTTGCTGGGCAATCTGGAGAGAGAGACGCAGATATCATCATTCTCTGTCTTACTGGTCTGTGAATGAAGCTGTTGATGATGTTCCCTGTGGGGTGTGTTTTTCGGATCCTCTTGGAAGGATCGTTTTATGCAACACCAAGATGCATGAACTGAGTAGGATAATGATAGGCTCCTATCTGCAGGATTATGAGGCATTGCGGAAAGTAATAAATGGAGGATCCGAAGCAGAGGGACTTCGCAGATTAAACAGTGACAGTAATGTATTTTATTTTCCGGATGATTCCGTCTGGATGTTTCAGGAATATCGTCTGCAGGAGCCGGATTGTGCAGGATATCTGCAGACAGTGGCAGTTAATGTATCAGAAATTTATTACAATGGTGAAAAAATCAGAGCAAATAATGAAAAGCTGGAAATCCTGAATCATAAGCTAGAGGAAATGTATGAAAAAATCGGAGATAAAATAAGAGAGCAGGAGACACTTGCCATGAAAATGCAGGTTCATGACAATTTTGGCCGAAGCCTTCTGTCAATACGCAGGATATTGGAAAGAAAAGAAAAGCAGGATAAAATGGATGAACAGCTATCTGCATTAAAGCATCTGGTCTATATTCTTACAGATTCTTCTGTTGAGAATATGGAAGAATTATGCGCAGATACGATCAGGCATGCAGAAGAACTTGGAATTTATGTTCAGATCAGCGGGGATTTCCCTCAGCATCCCTCCTACAGGCTGCTGACAGACAGAGCGATCCGTGAATGTGTGACAAATTGTGCCAGACATGCCCATGGAAGTACAGTTCTGGTGAAGATAGAAAAAGGTGCAAATGAATACAGCATCCGGATAACGAATGATGGAGATGCACCTGAAAAAAATGCAGAAGAAGGTGGTGGTCTGTCTGCACTGAGAAAAGCTGCGGAGTCAGAGAAATGTATTATGCAGGTTTCTTTTTCGCCGGAGTTTTGTCTGGTGTTGAAAATGCCACTGACAGAAAGGATGGGAGTCTATGGTACGGATACTGATAGTAGAAGATCAGAGGATCATGCAGAAGTATTTTGAAAGTATTATTATGCGGGAACCGGAATTCCGACATGTCCAGACAGTTTCGGATGCCTGTGAAGCTGTAAAGAGCTGCTCTTACTCGGCAATTGATCTTGTGCTTATGGATGTGCAGACATTTCATAATCATGATGGGCTGAGTGCCGGAAAGATCATCAGGGAAAAATATCCATATACAAAGGTATTGGTTGTTACTTCGCTGATCGATCCCAAGGTGCTGGAAAGAGCAAAGAGCGGATGTGCAGACAGTCTATGGTATAAGGATCACGGTGAAGAGGAAATACGGAGTGTGATCTACAGAACGTTAAATGGGGAGCATGTATTTCCGGATGTGGCACCGGAGGTGGAACTTAACTGGATCACAAGCGGTGATATCAGTCCCAGACAGCTGGAGATGCTGCGCCTGTATATTCACGGGATGTCATATTCCGAGATCGCAAGGAAAATGGACTGTTCTGCTTCTGGGGTAAGATGGAATTTTCAGGAAATGATCGCCAAGGCGGGATACAGCTGCAAAGAGGATCTGATAGCAGCTGCACTGGAAAGTAAACTGATCGTAACCACACTGAAATAGAAGATCCACAGAATGCAGAAACATATTCGGACAGAGGGAGTTTGGCGTGAGCTGACGGAGCATTCACAAATATAGCATAAGATTTTGAATAATAGGAAAGAGGAAATAGACATGAGCGATTTTTTGACAGAAAAAAATAAAAAAACAGGAATACTGGGGAAACTGAAATGGGTTCTTTGTGGCTTTTTTATACTTTTTTCCCTGGGAGCTATTGGCGCATCGGAGAAGTATATCGGTGAAGGGCGCTGGGGAATGGCAGTAACAGAGATCATACTTGGATTGCTGTTTCTGTATCCAACCTTCCGGGAAATTCAAAAAGCATTAAAGAAGAAAAAAGCTGGAGAAATTGCCTGCTGGTTTGAATCCTATGCCCAGAATACCGTCTCATTTGAAAAGCTTGAGCAGGAACTGGGAAAAGGTGCAGTGAAAAAGCTGGAAAAATTTATTGCGGGGGGATATATCCGGAATATCCAGATAGACAGAGAAGGAAATTATATTATGATCACTGCACCGAACAGACGCGTAAATGAGAAGATCTATATTACAGTTACCTGCCCTAGCTGCGGTGCAAAGAATCAGGTAATAAAAGGTCGTCTGAGCACCTGTGAATATTGCGGACAGCGTCTTACCCCATGACAAAAGACACCTTTCGGATCTGCCCTGTTAAAGATAAAATCCTTGTGCAATATGCTCAATGCATAAAAAGGATATTTTATAAACAAAATTATATAAGTTGCATATAACTAACGCATGCAGCATAACAGAAGTTGTACAAATATCCGTACATCCATAGACGATCGGGATGAAATCATAGAATAAATTTATAAAAATAGCTAATAAAACTGGATAATATGTTCAAATTATGGTACATTTATTGTAGCGGTCAGAGGAAATACTGCGGCCTTTTTTGGGACCGGGATTTTCGAAGGGCTGAACAAATAACAAAGAACTTATTTATTTGGTTTTATTGTTTCTTTCCTGGGAGTGCAGAGAAGGAGGGAACGGATAAGAGCAGATAATCATAAGGATATAATCTTTATAAGGAAGGTGAGCAATTGGAAAACTATACTAAGTACAAGCTGAAAAGCAGTGATGAGCTTGCATCAGTGCTGAACGGCAGGGACAATCTGTTTGTAATCGCCTGTAACAAGTGTTTCAAGGAATTTGAGACCGTTGACGAACCGGATTGCGAGGAATTCCTGAAATTTGCTGCGGAGCAGGGAAAAACCGTCACAGGCAGTGCGAAATTCGATTTTCTGTGCAACAAGATGCACACAGAAAGAAAATTACAGGATCTGCTGCCGGAAGGTACAGAGAATGTAGTTGTGATCTCCTGTGGTCTTGGTATCCAGACTGTTGCAGATCTGGCCGGTAAGCCGGTGATCGCAGCAAGTAATACCCTTAACTACAGAGCCGTCACGGCATGGCACTTACCAAAAAGAGCTGTGATGCATGTGCACAGTGCTATCTGAACATTACCGGAGGCGTCTGTCCTATCGTCGACTGTTCCAAGAGTCTTGTGAACGGACAGTGCGGCGGAGCAAAGAACGGGAAATGTGAAGTGGATCCTAACAAAGACTGCGCATGGGAGAAGATCTACCAGAGACTGGCAAAACAGGGTCGTCTGGAAGAGTTCCTGAACCAGCCGGTACAGGTACGTGATTACTCCAAGGTTAACTTTAAGGTGATCAATGATTACGTGAAGTCTATCAGAGAGGACAGACTGAACGGATACTATGGTGGCGTTCATCCGTCAGAGCATAAGGAATTCAGCGAGCATATCGATCTGAAGAAATTCCCGGATCCGAAGACGGTTGTGATCTCCATGTCCCAGCATCTTGGTGCACCTGCCAACCCGATCGTGGAAGTAGGCGACACAGTAAAGGTTGGACAGAAGATCGGAGAAGCTGCCGGATTTATCAGCGCACCGGTACATTCTAGTGTAAGCGGAACCGTAGTTGCTGTTGAGCCACGTATGCATGGTACAAGAGGCAGTGAGGTGATGGCAGTTGTCATCGAATCCGACGGAAAAAATACTCTGCACGAATCCGTACAGCCACATAAAGCCCTGGACGAACTTACACCGGATGAGATCATTGAGATCGTAAAAGAAGCCGGAATCGTTGGTATGGGTGGTGCAGGTTTCCCGACCTGTGTCAAGCTGAAACCTGCAAAACCGGTTGATACCATCCTTCTCAACGGATGTGAGTGTGAGCCATATTTAACAGCAGACCATAAGGTTCTCCTTGAGTTTGCTGATGATATTATTTTCGGTCTGAAAGCGATCCTTAAGACAACAGGTGCTGAGAAGGGCATCATTGTCATCGAGGATAACAAGCAGGATGCGATCGAATTAATGCAGGAAAAAGTTGCCGATATCGGAAATATGGAAGTTTTTGTTGCAAGAACCAAATACCCGCAGGGTGCTGAGAAAACTCTCATCAAGCGCGTCATGGACAGAAAGGTTCCAAGCGGCGGTCTTCCGGCAGATGTTGGCGTTATCGTAGATAATATCAGTACTGTAAAAGCGATCTCCGATGCGATCCAGAAGGGTATGCCGCTGATCGAGCGTGTTGCAACCGTAACAGGCGAGAAGATCAAGAATCCTGGCAACTTTATCATCAAGATCGGTACCAGTGTAAAAGAGCTGATCGATTACTGCGGTGGATTTACAGATGACGATGTTCTGGTCAAGATGGGCGGACCTATGATGGGATTCCCTCTGAACACTCTGGAGGTACCTATGATGAAGGGCTCCAACGGTATCATCGCCATTGATACAGATGAGACCAAAGAGCAGCCATGTATCAAGTGCGGACGCTGTGTGGACGTATGTCCGATGGAACTTTCTCCTCTGTATTTCGTAAAATATGCGAAAGAAGAGAACTGGCAGGGCATGAAGGACATGAATGTCATGGACTGTGTTGAGTGCAGATGCTGTCAGTATATCTGTTCTTCCAAGATTCCGATCATTAACAGTATCAAAGCCGGAAAAAATGCAGTAAGGGGATGAAGTGATATGTTGATTACCCAGTTAAAAGCAAAGAAACTATCGTATCACTGGCAGCCGGAAAGAAAGTTTTATCATCAACTGCCATGGATGCAAGGAAGTTCGTTTTCCGGAAAAAGAAGCTGTTGAACTTCAGAAGGAGCTTTCCGCTGAAGGAAATGTGACAGGGATCATGACAACGGATTATATCTGTAATCCGGAAAATATGCAGTTACGTCTTCAGAAACACATGGATAAGATCAGGGAAGCGGATCTGGTCCTGGTATTCTCCTGTGGTGTTGGTGTACAGACCATCGCAGAATATCTGGAAGACAAGATGGTATGCGCAGCCTGCGATACATACCCGGTACCTGGTTTTCAGGGTGTAACACCGTTAGAATATAAATGTGACCAGTGTGGTGAGTGTTATCTGAACCTTACCGGCGGGATCTGCCCGATCACAGCATGCTCCAAGAGTCTTGTCAACGGCCAGTGCGGCGGTTCCAAGAATGGTAAATGCGAAGTGGACAGTGACATGGAGTGTGGATGGGAGCGCATCTACAGACGTCTGAAAGAGATAGGACGCCTTGACGCACTGAAATGCCCGACACAGATCCATAATTTCGCTACAGATGATGAAGTGAAATAATAAGCAAAGATTTATTAAGAAGCCAAATTAAATTATGATACGGTTCACCGGAAATATTCCGCAATATATACTGCAGAGCAGGTGGACCGTACCCCAAATTTTAAATGATTGGAGCAAATATAATATGAAAATGAAAGAATTATTCGACCGTGGTGAATTTGTAGTTTCTGCAGAAGTAGGACCGCCAAAAGGGATCCATGTAGATGAACTGGTAGAAGAAGCCAAAACTTATCTCAAGGGCGTTCATGCAGTCAATGTAACAGATAACCAGTCTTCGGTTATGCGTCTTGGATCTCTTGCAATGTGTAAAGTTCTCAAAGACGCCGGAATGGATCCGATCTTCCAGCTTGCATGCCGTGACAGAAACCGTATCGCACTGGAGTCTGATCTTTTAAGTGCTGCTATGCTTGGTATTGAGAACATCCTTTGTCTGACAGGTGACCATACGAAGATGGGTGATCATCCGCAGGCAAAACCGGTATTCGATCTTGATTCTGTATCTCTTCTTCATACAGTACAGCTTCTCGAGTCCGGTGTAGATCTTGGAGGAAACCAGCTGGTTGGTGAGCCACCGAAATTCTCCAAGGGTGCCGTTGTATCTCCATGCAGCGATTCCGTTGACGCTCAGCTTGCAAAGATGGAAAGAAAGGTTGCTGCAGGTGCAGACTACTTCCAGACACAGGCTGTATTTGAGCCGGAGAAATTCATCAAATTTATGGAAAAAGCAAAACAGTTCGGAAAACCTGTACAGGTTGGTATCATCATTCCGAAATCTGCCGGAATGGCTAAGTTTATGAACAACAACGTAGCCGGCATCCATGTTCCGGATGAGATGATCGAGGAGCTGAAAGCAGACAAAGAGAAAACAAAAGCCGGTATCACTGGTGTTGAGATCGCTGCACGTATCATCAAAGAGTGCAAGCCATACTGCCAGGGTGTACATATCATGGCACTTGGATGGGAGTCCAAGATCCCGGCACTTCTGGAGCAGGCTGAGATCTGATCAGAACGATTGCTTTATAAAAAATAACCAGAAAAGCTGTCCGGAACCGGATGCAGGAGATGCACACCGACCGGGCAGCTTTTGTGTAAGAAAAAGCTTCTTTATACGGAAAAACTCTTCGGGAAGCCTGCGTGATCCACAGCGGAAGAATTCTAGCTTAAGAGGTAAAGAGACGATGGAAAGTATTATTATCGGGATCGCCGGAGGGTCAGGCTCCGGCAAATCTACATTTACAAACAGACTGAAGAAGCATTTCGGAGACGATGTGGTGGTAATCTATCATGATAATTACTACCGCAGACAGGACGGAATTCCCTTTGAAGAACGTGTGAAGGTGAATTACGATCACCCGGATTCACTGGAAACCGATCTTCTGGTCGAGCATCTCAAAGAACTCAAGGAGGGCAAAACCATCCAATGTCCGGTATACGATTACAGTCAGCACAACCGCTCCGACAAAGTGCTGAAGATCGAACCAAGACCGGTCATTCTGGTAGAGGGAATCCTGCTTCTTGCAGATCCGCGTATCCGAGATCTTCTGGATATCAAGGTTTATGTGGAAGCAGATGCAGATGAGAGGATCTTAAGACGGATCTCCAGAGATGTGGAGGAACGTGGACGGGATTTAAACGGAATCATCGATCAGTATCTTACCACAGTAAAACCGATGCATTATCTGTATGTGGAGTCTACACGGGCGAAAGCAGATATTGTGATCAACAGCGGTAAGAATAATGTGGCCTTTGATCTGTTTGTGTCAAAGATCGGGCAGCTTCTGAAAGAACTGAAAAAATAATAAGTAAAATAAAAAAGCATGTCATACTTTAGGACAGAGCGGATCAAGTTATATCCGTCTGGCTGTGTATGACATGCTTTTTTGAGCGGTTCAGGTGAAGCTGCCTGTATTCACACGCTCTGTATAAATTTTTCCACATAATATAAAGCTGCACCAATGGCAGGTGTATACTGCCCGTGGGTGCCGACCAGAATCTGATCTTTATCCAGGGTAAAGGGTGCGCCTGTGTTGATGTGTTCCAGCAGATAAGTGATGTCTTCTTCCGTAAAATAAGGTGCCAGATATCCGCTGATGATGATCGGCGCATCGATGATCAGGTTCAGGTTTTTCATGGCAAATGCCAGATGGTTCAGGTAATCTTCCCAGTGCTCAGCAAGCCGGGAGATTTTTTCGCGGAGCAGCGGGAAATTCCTTCACAGGCATCCCGGCAGACTGTTCCAGAGCGTTGGCAGAGCAGTAGGTTTCCAGACAGCCATGGTTTCCGCAGTAACATAAAGGGCCGTCAGGATTGACGCACATATGCTCAAGGGTTCCGCTGTGCATGGAACTTCCCTGATGAATTTGATGATTGGTGATAATGGCACCGCCCAGGTTTCGGTTCAGAAGGAACACGACAGCACTGTCAAGCTCCGGGTGATTCCACAGCTCCAGAAAAGCAGCGGATTTGGAATCATGTTCCAGATGGCAGGGGTAAGGAAGATGCCGGGAAAAATCCTCCAGTTTCATTCCGGTATTGTTCATGATGTTTCCGTAGATCACAGTGGAATTATCCGGAGAAGTGATCCCCTGTGTGGCAATGGAAATACCCAGGATCTTTTCATTCGGATAGTGATTTTCTGCGATGAATTTTCGTACTTTATCGGTCAGCTGTCTGTAATATTCTTCTGTGTTGGAATAGGGAAGAGCAATGGTTTCTGTATAAAAGGCATTTCCATATAAGTCGATTGCTGTGATATGGAACATGTTTTTCAGGATCCCGATTCCAATGGAAATCCGGAAATCCGAGACGATCTGGATGGCCTGGGCCTTTCGACCACCTGTGGAATCAAAATATCCGTTTCTGTCAATAAGCCTTCTTTTTCCAGCAGGTTCAGGTTCTGGCTTACGGTGGAAAGCCCCATCTGAAGATCCTGGACGATCTGCATTTTGGAAGTCTGGTGTGTTTTGTATATATATTGGTAAACCTTGGAGCGGTTTATTTTTTTTAAATTGATGGTGGTTAATCCTTTTTCACTCATGAGATTCTCCTGATAAAAGTAATTATAGATATGTTTAAGTCGTGACATGCTCCCACCACTTAAATCTTACGATTTTGAAGTGGGGGCTTCCTGCTCGATTACCCTTTAGGGCAAAGCTAAAACAGGCTATCCCCGCGTGTCCCGCGGTTTTGTTTTTTATGTTTATCC
>ENA-OQLB01001003-OQLB01001003.1-human-gut-metagenome-genome-assembly--contig:-NODE-1003-length-13507-cov-17.939312_pt1 | contig 13507 bp, 16 predicted proteins | sample MGYA00242656_ERZ504813 | MGnify/ENA primary metagenome ERZ504813 (study PRJEB26092, sample SAMD00036388) | human gut metagenome | host: Homo sapiens | study: EMG produced TPA metagenomics assembly of... | reverse complement strand
GGTTCATGAAACCAAGCGAGAAGATCATCGAACTGCTCGACGCCGCGTGATAACCTCAACAACCGACAACGTGACCATGGAAGGCCGCTCAAACCTCAGGTGTTGCAACCACCACTAGAATCCGCCCACCGCGCCCACCATAATCTCGAATGTGGTTTCAGCCGGCCACCATCCGGTCGGGCCAAGGGCGGCAGCCATGGTGCGGTACAGCGATTCGATATACGCGGGAGAAGGAACGCCCGGCACCCGCTTTGCACTTCGATTATTCATAGTTGCCATCTACCATTCACCGCAATTCATGCAGGATTCGCCGCATGAACGGGATAGTGACTAGGAATGTCAGCACGTCGGACACCGATTGCGCCATTTCCACGCCGAGCACGCCGAACATCATCGGCAGAATCAGTACGATCGGTGCCAAAAACAGACCTTGTCGGCACAGGGCCAGGAATGAGGCGATGCCGGTGCGGCCCATGGTCTGGGTCATCATATTGCCCATCATGTTGAAGCCGTTGAGAATCACCGTGCAGCATTGGATGTGCAGCGCGGCCACGCCCACCGCCACCACGGCCGGGTCGGAGCGGAAGATCTCGACCAGTTGCGGTGCGAACACCCACAGCAACACCGCCAACACCACGAGCACGCAGGTGGCGAGCCGCACGCAGAACCAGTACCCTTCTTTGACGCGCGCGAACAGGCCGGTACCGTAGTTGTAGCCGCACACCGGTTGGAAACCTTGGCCGAGGCCGACGATCACCGAGTTGGCGCCCAACATAATGCGCATCACAATGGCCATGCCGGCGATGGCCGCATCGCCGAACGGATTGGCGGCAATGTTCACGCAGGTCACGGAAATCGAACCGGCACCTTGGCGGATCAGCGAGGGCAGGCCACCGCCGGCCACTTCGCGCATGAGCAGCACATCCGGCCTGCAATTGCGCAGGGACAGTTTCATCACGCCGAATTTGCGGCTCATTGTGGTCAGAATCGTGAAGCTCACCGTCTGGCAGATGGCGGTGGCCAGGCCGGCACCAAAAATTCCGAGGTGCAGCACGAAGATAAACAACGGCGCGAGCAGGAAATTCAGCAATGCGCCCGAAACCAGCCCGATCATGCCGAACGCCGATTGCCCTTGGTATCGCAGCAGTCCGTTGAGCGCGAACGACCCGCATACACAGGGTGCGGCGACCAACAACGGCGTCAGGTATTGCACGGCGTATGGGGCGATCGTCGAGGTCGATCCCAGCATGACGACCAGCGGCCGCAGGGTCAGCAATCCGATTGCGGCAATCACCAAACCAGAGAGCACCGCGCCCGCGAAGCCCACGGCCAGTAGTCGGGAGGCGCGCTCATTGTTCTGTTTGCCGAGTTCGCGGCTCATCGAGTTGCCCGCGCCGTTGCCGAAGAAGAAGCCGAGCGCCTGCATCACGGTCATGATGGAGAACGCGATGCCGATAGCACCGGACTGCGCGGTGCCGAGCTGGCCAATAAAGAACGTATCCGTGAGGTTGTATGCGGTGGTCACCAAGTTGGAGATGACGGCCGGCAAGCACAGTTTGAGGATCAGCGGCTTGACCGGCTGCCCGGTCATCTGCCGATATTTCGCGTCCGCGTTCGCGCGTCTAATGCCATGAATCTGCACCATGGACGGCTATCCTACTCGCGCAGGTCCTATGCAAAGGCGCGTGACCGCCATACAAGTCAACGCAGATACCGCCCGGTGATGCTGTTCGGATCGGCCGCAACTTGTTCCGGCATTCCGGTGGCAATGATGCGTCCGCCGCTTTCGCCACCGCCCGGACCCATGTCGATGATCCAGTCCGCATTTGCAATCATGTCGAGGTCATGTTCGATGACCACGACGGTCGCGCCGGAGGAGACCAGCCGGTCGAACACGCCCAGCAGCACGCGCACATCAAGCGGATGAAGACCGATGGTCGGCTCGTCGAACACGAATACCGCGTCCGATTGGGCCTTGCCCATTTCGCTGGCGAGTTTCAGCCGCTGGGCTTCGCCGCCCGAAAGCGCCGGTGTCGGCTCGCCAAGCGTCAGGTAGCCGAGGCCCAAATCACGCAAGGTGGTCAGGCGCGTGTGGACCTTCTTGAGGTCGCCGGTCACGGACAGCGCCTGGTCCACGCTCATCGCCATCAGCTGCGGCAGACTCAACGAAAGGTGAGATTCTCCCTTAACGGCACGCCGAATCGCGCCGGCTTCGGGCGCATACCGGGATCCGCCGCAATCCGGGCATTCGATGGTAACGTCCGGCAGGAACTGCACGTCGAGCGAGATCGAACCGGTGCCGTCGCACGTAGGGCAACGCAGTCGGCCGGTGTTGTACGAGAAATCGCCAGCCTTCCAGCCGCCCGCCTTGGCGTCGTCCGTGCGGGCGAAGGCGCGGCGCAATTCGTCGTGAATATCGGCATAAGTGGCCACGGTGGAGCGCACGTTCGCGCCGATCGGCGTGGCATCGATGAGATTCGCACGACGGATGCCCTCGGTCTCAAGCTCGCGCACGTGTTCCGGCAACAGCTCCCCCGCCGCCTGCGCTTTGAGTGCGGGAATCAGCGATTCGAGTACCATCGTGGTTTTGCCGGAGCCGGAGACTCCGGTCACCGCCACGAGCCGGCCGCGCGGGATATCAACGTCCAACGGCTTGACTGTATGCAGCTGACTGGTTGTCATGCGGATGCGGCCAAGCTGAACACTTGCGATTCGGCCACACGCTCACGTATACGCGCACTCACCTGGTCGGATAGGAACGGCGCAATGCGATACTGGGGTTCGCCGCCACCTCGCCGACCGTGCCTTGCGCGATCACATGCCCGCCTTCGGCACCGGCAACCGGCCCCATTTCAATAAGATGGTCACACGCTTTGAGTACACGCACATCATGGTCCACGACCACCACGGAATTGCCGTCCGCCACCAAGTCGTGCATCACGCCGAGCAGCCGTCCACGTTCGAGGATGAAGCCGATGGATGGCTCGTCGAGCACATACAGCACGCCAGTGGTGCGGTTGCGCACGGCCCGGGCGAGCTGCACACGCTGGCGTTCACCGGTCGAAAGCGTGGCACCGGCGCGGTCAAGCGCCAGATAGCCGAGGCCCAAATCCAACAGTCGGCGGGCCGCGTCCAGGAATGATTCGCAGATGTTGGCGGCCATCGGCCGCATGTCGGCGGGCAGGGATTCCGGCACTCCGCGCACCCAATCCGCCGCCGCGTCCAAGGTCATCGCGCCGGCTTCGGCCAAGTTCAGCCCGCGCACATGCGGAGCCCGGGCGACGGCGCTCAATCGGGTGCCGTCGCAATCGGCGCACGGCCCCTCTTTGAGGAACCGGGCCACACGCTTCAGGCCCTTCTCGTCCTTGGCCTTGGCGAGCGCATTCTCCACCGTGTACACGGCATTGAAGTAGGTGAAATCGAGTTCGGCGAAATCGTCGCCTTTCTTCGGCTTGTAAAGAATATGCTTTTTGACGGCCGGCCCGTTGAATACGATGTCACGCTCTTCGGGCGTGAGCTCGCTGAACGGCACGTTGGTGCGCACGCCCATCGCGCCGCACACCTGCTTCATAAGGTCCCACATGAGCGAGCCCCATGGCAGCACCGCACCGTCGTCGATACTTTTCGACTCATCCGGCACCAGGGCCGCACGGTTCACTTCGCGCACAATGCCGGTTCCGGAGCAGGTCGGGCAGGCGCCGGCCGAGTTGAAAGCGAGCGATTCGGCTCCGGGCGCGTGGAATTCCTTGCCACAGCCAGCACAGGTGATGGGCAGTCCGGCCGCCACGTTCAGCGTCGACTCGTTGCGTGCCCCGCAATGCGGGCACACGTGCGAGGCGACGCGGGAGAACAGGAGCCGCAGACTGTTGAGCAGTTCGGTCATCGTGCCGAACGTCGAACGGATGCCAGGCACCGTGGGCCGCTGGTGCAGGGCCAGCGCGGCCGGCACGTGCAGTACTTCGTCCACCTGTGCGCGACTGGCCTGGGTCAGGCGGCGTCGCGTGTACGTGGACAACGCCTCCAAGTAGCGCCGCGAACCTTCCGCATACAGCACGCCGAGCGCCAGCGAGCTCTTGCCCGAACCGGAGACGCCGGCCACGCCCACCAATTCGCCCAGCGGAATGTCGATGTCGATGTTCTTCAGGTTATGCACGCGCGCCCCGCGCACTTCGATCGCCTGCGGCCGCTGATCGTTGCTCATGCTCGGCACCGCTCCGCCGCCGCAAGGTCGGCTTTCAGGGCGGAAGACAGTTCATCGAGCAGCGGCAGCCATCGATCCGCACGCACCGAGCAAATGCGGCGGGTGGCGTCTTTGCTGATTTCGATGAATCCGGCTTGTTCCAGCAGTTTGATGTGATGGGACACGGCCGTGCGGGACAGTGCCGACGATTCGGCCAGCTCCCCCACCGTCTGCGGCCCATGGCACACCAATTGCACCAGCAACTGCTGCCGGTTCGGATCCTTCAGCGTCTCGAACAGCGGAACGCATTGGTTGAGGATTTCCAGGCTCCTGATCGGCTGGTCACATGCCTCGTGGCCTGCCGCCGCCGCGCTATCTGACCTCTGTTCAAGTGTCACGCCGTCACCTCTTTCTCGACTTCGCCCTTGGCTGCCGCCGCCTGAGCTTCATGGTCTCCAGTATCATCACGGCCAACGACGGCGGCTGAACGCCGGACGAGAATCTTTCGTCTTGGGCACCGTCCGCCACCTGCAATCCGATTCCCCAGTTTCACTGATGGCCTTTGCGCCGGCGCGGTGTCAGCGCACCCATGCCATGCTGTTTCAGCGCGAATAGCAGCGCGCATGCCGCCGATGCGCGAATCCGGTTCCTTGCTGGTCGGGCTGGTCGGCGAGCGGCTGAATCTTGATTCGGCGTCGCGGCATCCGATCATCCTCCGGCGCTACGCGCTCTCAGCGGGGATTAAAGCAAAAAGGACCTCGTGAACCGGTTTTGATCAGGCCCCTCTATGCTGGACTGTCTGAATGACGACGAGCTGCACACCCTATACGGCTACCTGCAGCGCATCATCGACGCCTCCTCCGACGGCGTACCGGCTTCGACCGCCGAGGACGCCAAGAAGCGAGCGCTACTTATCGAGCACCCCAAGCGCAGGCACATGACGGCCGACCGCGCATAATTCGCGAACAGCCCACACAACTTTGCGGCCACGCAAACGACGGCCGCGCAATCGTTCAATCATTTAGTTACAAGGTCATCCAGCCGCACGATCATCCAGCTCCCCTTACAAGCACGTCCAATTCACCATTTACACGGCATTTTGCACCAAAACCCTACTTTAAAATGCGGCATTTTGCACCAAAGCCCCATTTTGAAATGCGGCATTTTGCACATACAAGGCAGAAAATGCTACTCTCATAAGGGATTCGGAAAGGAGCTGCCATGCTTGAGCGCAAAATCTCGGACGATCTGCTGGAATGGAAGCGGAGCGGTACCGGCAAAGCACTGCTGCTGACCGGCGCTCGCCAGATCGGCAAGAGCTACGCGGTACGCGAGTTCGCCAAGCACGAATACGCCCATTACCTTGAAATCAACCTGTACGAGAACAAGCAGGCGGCCCGAGCGCTCGCATCGGCGAACGACGTGCAGGAGTTCATCAGCCGCCTTACCTTGTTCTCACCTTCAACGCTCATTCCCGGTGATACGTTGATTTTCATCGACGAGGTGCAAGAGGCACCGGATGTGATGACCATGGTCAAGTTTCTGGTGGCCGATGGCCGTTTCGATTATGTGTTCTCCGGTTCCATGCTCGGCACTGAGTTCAAGGGCGTACGCTCCTACCCCGTTGGCTCGGTCATCGAAAAAACCATGCGTCCCATGGATTTTGAGGAATTCTGTTGGGCCATCGGCGTACAGAAGTCGACACTTGAAAACATCCGAGAATCCTGCCGGTCGGTCACGCCAATCGACCGGTACATTCACGATGCAATGATGACGAACTTCCGCACCTATCTGGTAGTCGGCGGCATGCCGGAAGTCGTGCAACGTTTTCTGGACACCAAGGGTGATTTGGCGGCTGTGCGCGCGGTACAGAACGAGTTGAACCGGCAATATCGCCACGATATTTCGCAGTACGCAGGCAATCGCGCATTGCAGGTGCAGGAGATCTTCGACCAGCTCCCCACTCAGCTGATTGACGGTAACGGCAGATTCGCCGTCTCCTCCATCAGCCCCGGTGCTCGGTACGACCGCAATCAGAAGGATTTTCTTTGGCTTGTCGATGCGGGTGTGGCATTGAAAACCAACTGCGTCACCGAGCCGAAATCGCCATTGAAACGCACGGCGCAATCACCGAAGTTCAAACTGTACCAGTCTGATACCGGTATGCTCATGGCACGATACCCGCAACCGACCGCGCAAGCCGCATACCTTGATGATTCCTCACCGAATCTGGGTGCCATCTACGAGAACGTGATTGCTCAGGAGCTGACGGCGCAAGACATTCCGCTGTATTACTACATGGCAAAGAAACATGGTGAAGTCGATTTCATCGCTGACACGAACGCCGATTCTGTGATGCCGTTCGAGGTCAAGTCGGGGCGCAGCTACCGCACGCACGCCGCCATCGACGCCGTATTGGCCAATGCCGAATATCGCATCTCGCAGGGCGTGGTGCTGTCCCGCTCCAATATTGCGCAGGACGGCGGAACAACCTATCTTCCGCTGTATGCCACGTACTGCTTGCGAGATGTCTGCAATCTGGCCTCACCCTCGACCGTCAGCACCATCGGCGACTTTTCGCTGACGGTGCACCCCGTGTAGGCTTCGCATCGGTGCGCGCTTTACCACTGCGCGCACAGGGCGTTGAAGGCGTCATCGAGGCTCGCGCCAAGCCGGCGGGCCTCGTCGGCATAGGTCTTGGCCGCGCGCACCAGCGGTTCGGGAATCGGCTTGACCCGTTTTACACGCGCCGCGCAGCCGGCACCGGTGTCGATGATGCCGCAGTCGGCGAGTTCGGTGTACGCCTTGGCCACGGTTCCCGACGCGATGCGCAGTGTCCACCGGTTCGCCGGAATCGGCCTACCAGACCGGCACCCCGGCCACTACCCCATCGAGCAGCTGCTTATTCCGATCGAGGGCACGGCTTATACATCGGCGCGACCTGACTCAAGCCGTTCGCCACGTGCGGCGCTTTCGGCATCACCGACGAGGCCCTCGCCCAGTCCGCTGCACAGTACAAGGCACTGCTCGCCGAGTAACAGGTGACCGGTTTGCGTCACCACAATCGTTCAGCGTAAACCGCGTCAGACACATCACAACGTCCGTATGTATGCGGCCCTACAAAGGGGCCGCATACATACGGACGTTAAATACCACTGCGGTAAACCCCGTCACACCACGCGATTAGAACCGGATCAGCGCCTTGATGACCTTGCGCTGGTCCATCGCCTCGTAGGCGTCCTGGATATGGTCGAGGTCGTACTCGGCGGTGAACACGCGGCCGGGGTTGATCTCGCCCTTGAGCACCGCGTCCAGCAGACCCTCATCAAGGTCATAGTGGCGCACGGGAGCCGGGCCGCCCTTGATGCCGATGTTGCCGTAGAACGTGCCTTCGGCGCTGATCTCCACGTCGTGCGGCAGGCCCACACGACCAATCACGCCACCGCGGCGAATCAGGCCAATCGCCGTGTCGAAGGACTGCTTGGAGCCCACGCATTCGAGAACTGCGTCCGCACCATAGCCGCCGGTCATCTCCAGCACCTTGTCAATAGCCTCTTGGCCACGCTCGGGCACGATATCAGTCGCACCGAATTCGCGGGCGAGCGCCGCGCGATCCTCGTGACGGCTCATGGCAATAACGCGCGTGGCACCGCGCATCTTGGCGGCAATCACACCGCACAGGCCAACTGCGCCATCGCCCATGACCACGGCGGTGTCACCGGGCTTGACCTCGGCAGAAACCGCCGCGTGATAACCGGTGGACATCACATCGGAAATGGTCAGCAGCGATGCGAGCTGCTCATCGGAATAATCTTCCGGTGAACCGGGCACCTTGACACGGTGCCGTCCGCCTCGGGCACACGCAGGTATTCGGCCTGACAGGCGGAGAAGTAGCCGCCGTGCGGGCACACGGATTCGAAGCCGGCCTTGCATACCGGGCACTTGCCGCAGCTGTATGGGAATGGCACAACCACGAAATCGCCGGGCTTGACGGATTCGACCGCCGCGCCAACCTCTTCGACCACACCGATGGACTCGTGACCCACCTGGCTGTGTGCGGCCTGTCCGCTCAGCCCACGGAAGAACCACAAATCAGAGCCGCACACGCACGTGCGCACCACGCGGATCACGATGTCATCATCCTGTTCAAGCATCGCCTTCGGCACTTCTTCCACGGTCATCTTGCCAGGCTCCACGAAAATCGCAGCTTTCATGGTTTCAGACATACGTTCATAACTCCTTGTTTTCCGGCATCGAGCGCTTAAGGCCCGTTATCCTCGTGTTCTATTAAACAATAATCGCCTTGCATTAACCAATAGCCATAAACCATGTTTCGCCATACCCATGAGGTATGGCAACAACCGAGCAATTCACTGCGATAGGCCAATATCCGAGATACGCTCACTGTTCGATTCGTCGCCATGAGTAATCTGGAGAACCGGCGATGGAACCCGCCTGAACTCGTTTCGAACCGCACACTGCTGATAGTTCCTACACACGATTTGATATTGCATGGAATCGTTGTGTCTTCAGCAGGATTCAGCGGTTTCAGGAAAGGCTATTATGGATTCGCAATCCCCATCCGCAGGTGCCCGGCCGATTACGCACACGACCACTCCCCCGGCGCGCAAGCTCCCCGATATTCATCTTGATATTGTGTTGGTCGTCTTCTGCGGCGGTGCGATCGGCACCGCTATCCGCTATGCGTTCGCACAGATTCCCGCGGCTGGCAGCTTCCATACCGGCACGTTTGTGGCCAACATGCTGGCTTGCTTCTGCTATGCAGGGTTGACCGCTTACTTGGCCGGCGCTTCCCGGTTCGGCGCACGTTCCAAAGAACTTGCCAGTCGCGGACTCGGCATGGGCGTATGCGGTGGTTTGTCTACGATGTCGACACTCGCGCTGGAAGGTTTTACCGCAATCCGCGACGGTCAGGTGGCGGCCGGCATTGCCTATCTACTGGTGACGTTCGCGCTGGGTCTGGTTTGTGCGTCTGCCGGCGTGTGGGCAGGAACGCATCTGGCCGGCTCCTCGAACGTATCCGCCGAAGCGTCCGCTGATACGAATGCCGCTACGACCAGCAAGGGAGGTAAGGCGTGATGACCGTATTCCTACCAATCTTGGTCTGCCTGTGCGGCGGCGTAGGCGCCTCCTGCCGCTATCTGCTTGACGTGACCATCAAAACGTACTGGCAGCGCGCATTCCCACTTTCCACGTTCACCATCAATCTCATCGCCGGATTCCTAGCCGGTTTGGTCGCGGCGCTGGCACTCGGCGGGACACTTGATGAACCATGGCGGCTAGTGCTGGCCACCGGTTTCCTCGGCGGCTTCTCCACGTTCTCGACCGCAATCAACGAAATGGTGACGCTCTTCCGCAAACACCGCTACCCCACCGCAGCGGCCTATCTGGTGCTGTCGCTGGGTGTGCCGGTCGTTGCTGCGGCCTGCGGTTTTCTCGTCTGACCGCCACGCCGATTCCCGACGCGGTCAGCGGTATCATTGCGAGGTCGAACGTCACAGGTACATCCGGGAGGTATATGGGCATGGCGAACAATGGAGCGGATGTGAAGCCGAATCAAGGTGTGGGCGCCACAAATACCTCGACCACAACGAATACTGCGGAAAATACCGCGGGCACGGCAACCCCGAAGCAAAATGGACTCGCCGTGCTGGGCAAGTATGTGGGTGTTTCCGCCACGCAGACCATTGTGGAGTATGCGACGTTCGCCATTCTGCACTTGATCGGCGTACCCTCACAGATCGCCAACGGCATCGCCGTGGTGTGTTCGGCGACCTACAACTTCGTGATGAACCGCAACGTGACATTCAAATCGTCCAGCAACTTCACCCGTTCCGTGGCGCTGTTCGTGCTGCTGTGGATCTGGAACTTCACGTTCAGCACGCTGCTGATCGGCTGGATGCCGGGTGCGACCGGGCTGAGTCCATATGTGGTGAAGTTCATTGCGATGGCCTGCCAGTTCGGCTGGGGTTATCCGTTGTGCAAGTACGTGATTTTTAGGTGACACATTCCAATTGCTCACTGTCGTTCGCCTTCGCCTATTTGTATTTGGAGCGCTTATCAGAAGAACAGCATCGCAACACCTGCAGCGAAGCACATGAGCAGAATCGATGTCAGGAAGCTGGCGAGCATCGGCTTCTTGCCCTTGGAAGCGATGGCCTTGAAGTTCACGTTGATGCCGAGCGCGGCCATGGCCATGCCGAGCACGATGTACGCAAAGTCCACGAGCTGCGGGGTGATGGAGGTGACGAACGGTACGAAGGTGCCGATAATCGAAGCGCCGATGAAGCCGAGCATGAACCACGGGAAGGCCACGGTCTTCTTGCCGGTGCTCTGAACCTCGGAATGCTTCTTCTCCCACCAGATGGCGATGATGATGGCCGCGAACACAAGCATGAGCACGCGGGAAAGCTTCATGATGGTGGCGATGTCCACCGCGCCGAACGCGTCGCGCCCGCGACCGCGTGGGCGATTTCGTGCAGGGAAGCACCGGCGGTGATGCCCAGCTGGTCCTTGGTCATGCCGGTCAGCGGGCCGAGCGCGATCTCCAGCAACGCGAACACAGTACCCATAATGGCTACGATGGCCACGGCCATGGTCACGTCGTTGTCCTTCTCGTCCTGCTTGTCCTCAGGCACCTTGATGGAACCGGCCAGGCCCATGACGGCGGCCGCACCGCAGATGCCGGTGCCACCGGCGGTCAGGATGGCGAGCATCGGGTCGACACCGAGTTTGCGGGCGATGGCATAGCACACGATGATGGTCAGCGTAACGACCACAGCGGCGATCGGCAGACACTTGATGCCCTGCGTGAACAGCACGGCGAGGTTGAGCTTGAAACCGAGCAGGATGATGCCGAGGCGCAGCAGCTTGTTGGAAATCAGGCCAGCGGCGCCCTTGACGCCTGCCTTGCGGCCATCATTGGAACCGACGTAGGCACTGCGGATCGGGAACTGGATGATCATACCGATGAGCAGCGCGATGATGAGCGCGCCGAACAGGCTGAATCCGGGGAACTGCTTGAGCCAGGAGGCGAACAGCGAGGCCAGCAGAGTCAGAACACCAATGAACAGCATGTCAACGGTGGCAATGCGCTTCCACCATTTTGTACAGAACTCTCTCATGATGTCTATTGAAGCTCAAGCGTTTACATCGGTCAAATCATTGCAACCAATACATATCATCGATTTTGTCGATACCTAATTGATCTCCCTCTGATGAGAGAGGTGGCCGCCGCAGGCGGACGGAGGGAGAGAAACAACGTTCGCAACCTCCCCTCAGTCGACTATCTGACTACCCGCGCAGCGCAGCAATAATCGTCTCCGCCAACTCCCGCTGATCGTGCGTCAGACCGGATCTCGGCACCAGCGCATAGAACCGCCGCACAAACTCATCGCCAAGCTCCCGCTGCACCGGCACGCCCGCCGGCACGGCGGCTTCCGAAATCAACGACTGCCCGAACCCGGCGGACAGCGCCGCCACAATCGCCGCATTACTGGACACTTCCATCGTGCGTGCAGGCACAACCTGAGCGGTCTTGAAATACAGATCCGTGTAATACCGCACGCCGGAACCGTGTTCGCGCACCATCACACGCCGTCAGGCTCCCCCGCCAACACCAGCCGGTCCTCGCACAGGGTGACGCGGTCCACCGAATCGTTCACGATCGGCTTTTCCACCACGCCGAGCTGCACGGCCTTCATGCTGGCCTGTTCGAGAATCGCATCCGAGTTCATCACGTGTACAGCGAAGTCGAAACCGTCCATGTCCCGAGCCATCACCGGCAACGCCTTCGGCAGCAGAATCGCCGCGGTCGTGTGCGAGAACGACACGGCCAGCGGCTCACGCGCCTCCTGCACGCGGGCGATCTGCTCACGCGTATCCCGCCATAATCCGTCGATGCCGATGCAGTCTGGTACAGCATCCGCCCGGCCTGTGTGGGCGTCACGTCACTTTTCGCATTGCGCACGAACAGCGGCGCGCCGACCATCTGCTCCAATTGGGCGATACGCGACGACACCGTCGACTGCGATACCTTCAGCTCATCGGCGGCCAGCGTGAACTGACCCACCTCGTATACGGCGACCAGGGTTTCGAGCAGAGGGAACATGGTTTAACTGTACGCTGTATGATGCACGAATATTTCAATTAGCTTGGGCGTAGCCTAGGCCACGGACCTGGACCACCCTCAGTCTCGCTTCGCGAGCCAGCTCCCGCCAGCGGAAGCCCAATGGCTTTCACATCACTATGCCTCGCGCAGTTTTGCGAGCTGCGCCTTGGCTTGTGGAGTTTGGCATAGATCTCGTTGCGCTGGGCCGGTTCTTGACGCGCTGATGGTCACGAGTGAGCTTGTCCACTTCGGATTCGAGCCGAGCAATTTCAGTATGGCGAATGATGCGCGCATCCAGATTCTCGACCTCCGGCGTACCCAAAATGGTCTGTGAGCACAGCGATGCCCACAGCTCATCAATAGTAGAGCCGGCCAGCTCCAGCTGGGCCTCCCCCGCCGGCTGCCAGTCGCCGGCATATACCTGATAGATCGGCGTGTGCCCGGCACGCCCCGGTATGGCGCGGCGCACGGCGAACGCGCATTCCTCACGCGTGCTGCCCTCGAACGGCACGTCGCGTACGCACACGAACACGATGCCCGATTTGCGCTGTCCGGCGATCAGTCGATGACTTCGTTCGGTATGCCGGTGGCTTTGGCCGTAAGCTTCAGTCCGATGACCAGCACTTCCGGGATCAGTTTGCCGTCCGCAAGCCCCGTGTTGGCCGACCGGGCCAACGCCAGCATGGTGATGGATTCGATCTCGTTCACCAATCGCTGCTTGAGTTTGCCGGAAATCGGCGCTTTGCCTACGAACAAGGCTTTCGGCAGTGTGCCTTTGGCTTCGGGAATCGCCGTGGAAACGGGCAGTCCCAGCGAAATTGCGGATACAGAACCACAGTGAGCGGCCTGTGCACCAGTCATCATCGACCTTCTTTCCCGGCCTGCCATCAGTGTCATATCCTCGCAGTGCAGCAGTCCGTTTATCTATTGGAAAGCAACACTAGCGCATCCAGGCCGGAAGTCGTGGTACATATCCATATCCTGCTGCGGTTATAGAAAATCCCCTCCGAGTTTCCTCGAAGGGGATTTCCTATAACGCTAGTTCAAGCGAAGATTCTTGTCTGATGAAAATCAGGCGAGGATCTTGGTCACACGACCGGAGCCGACGGTGTGGCCACCTTCACGCACAGCGAAGGTCAGGCCTTCCTCCATAGCGATGGGCTGAATCAGCTCAACGGTGAAGGTAGCGTGGTCGC
>ENA-OQLB01001002-OQLB01001002.1-human-gut-metagenome-genome-assembly--contig:-NODE-1002-length-13517-cov-8.320986_pt1 | contig 13517 bp, 13 predicted proteins | sample MGYA00242656_ERZ504813 | MGnify/ENA primary metagenome ERZ504813 (study PRJEB26092, sample SAMD00036388) | human gut metagenome | host: Homo sapiens | study: EMG produced TPA metagenomics assembly of... | reverse complement strand
CGGATGTAAAAAATATATTCCTTTAAATTGCTTTCATCGCTGGGAATTTTGCTTTTGTACTTTTTATAAGGAATATCATATCTGCGGTAGCTGTTCTCCAGCCCCCGCTTTTCAGGATTCTTTCAATTTCCTGGGCTGTCATTAAGCCCTCCGTGCTGTAGCTCAGCACCAAATGATCAAATTTAGCCCTGGCCACCAGCTCCTCAAACGCTTGGGAGACCTGGCTTTTTACACAAAACGCCGACTTCTGCCCCTCATAGGGCGCATACCGGTCACCCCTGTTATATGCGGCCGGTCATAGCGGGAAACCGTCTCCAGCAGATGATAGTTCGGGGCGTACTGCCTGCTGTTATAGGGCGGGTCCAAATATAAAATATCCCCCTCGATCTGGCGGATAAGCTGGTTGGAATCCATATTGTAGCAACGGTTTTGATATCCGTTGTCCACTACCTCCAAGCGGATCATGCTGAAATCCTTATAGGCCCTTTTATCCCACCGCTTCAAATAGGCTCCGTAGGTTCCGGTGATATTAGAGACAAAGGGCACGCCTTCGATCAGTCCCGCCAAAAGGTAATAATATTCGTTTTCGTTCAGCAGCCCGGCCGTTTTCCAGGATTCAATGGTATTTCGGATAAAATCGATCCTTTTAGCGTTCTGGGGAGAAAGGTACATTCGGCTGCAATGCTCATTCGGGGAATAATTTTGGGTAATGAAAAATTGCTCCGGGACCGCTTCCGGATTAGAAATTTTCGTCTCCTCCAAAAATGAAAAAGGATCCAGAATCCCGAGCTCTTTCAGCTTTTTAAATTGAGGAACGCTGTTATTTTCAACGGTCGCCTTCTGAATGGCGTAAGAAAAATGGAGCAAATCGTTGGAAATAATCTCATAGTCCGGCTTAAAATAGCGGGCGACCGTCCCTGTGCCGGAAAAAATATCGCAAAATACCCGTTCCGTTCCATCAGTATTCTCTTGAAGCACCCGCTTAATATGATCCAGCAGCAGCGTTTTCCCGCCGATAAACCTCATAGTATAACCTCACATCCCAAAACATCCTTTCTAATAGTATACCATCCTTTTTCTAATTTTCAAGAGCGAACCCACGGCGATGCCTGAAAGAATATAAAACCAGAAACGTCCTCCAATCGCTCAGACCGTCTCTCCCTCTCCGCTATTATTCCTTAGTTGGAAAGGCTTAGCTTTTTTATACAGCCTATCATCAGAAGGCCGCTGTCGGTTTCCTCAGCCTCCGAATGGTTGCCCAAGGCGAAAAATGATTCGGCCCTTCCTGGCTTTCCCGCTGGCGGAACAAGTATTTAAGGTCAAGAAAAGCAGGGCGATAAAAGCCTTCCTTCCCTCACCCTACTGAAATTCTGACAGTGTCCAATGATTTTCCAGGAACAAAAAGAATGCTGCGACGCTCAAAAAATAATTGCCCGTTATACGCGCCAGCTTTTAAGAAAGCTGCGCGTAAATAAATAACCAGCTATATTTTCGCTCTTTGCGCCTCACGTCATTACCAATGCTTCGCTCCGGCACGAAATGCAAAAATACTGTTGGCTTCGCCTATCCATAATCGTGCAAAATAGGATTAACCGCCGGCCGGAAGTCTGTGCTGACAGTGCCCCGAAACCCTCCGAACTCCTTCAACACTCCTTCTCACTTACCACCGGTTTTACCGAGGTTACGGTGCTGGGAAAAAGGAATCTCAAATCCGCCTACCTCATAAGCTCATATTTAGAGAGAGCGGCTGTTATCACAAGGGTCAGCCCCAGATAAATCAAATAGCAGCCCATAAGCACAATCCATAGACTAGTGCCTGAGGTGGGATTGATCACCAGCAGGAATCCGAACGCGATATGGAGAGCGCTTTGAATAAACAGCCAAAGGAAGGGTTTCTTCCGCTCCCGCGCTTTAATCGCCTCGTTCATTTTCACAGCTCCCAGCACCAGAACCACAATTCCGGTGATCGCGGCGAAAATAGTGATTGGCGCGCTGCGGTGAAGCAAAAACGCGGTGCCGAACACTACAAATACAACGCCCACCACTAGCTTTAGGGTAGGAAAGGCTAAATATTTCTTTTCCAAAAAACACTGAACGATTTGAAAAATTCCGATGATTAATGTTACCGCGCCAATCAAAAACGAAAACATATTGGCCAGAGCGCCGGGAAAAATCACACACGCCAAACCCGCTAAGGCGGTCAGGGCCCCTTCTATTATTTCCGTCCATTTTAAGCGCTTCAGCATTTTATCCATAACAAAAGCACCTCCCTAAATTACTAAAAAGATCACGCCCAGGTTATAGAGGGAATGAAAAAAAATCGGCCCCCATAAATTTCTGGTTTTTTCAAAGACCCCGCCTAACAGCAGGCCTACCAAAAATACCGAAGCCGCATTGGATAACAGCTGTGCCGGAGAAGCGGCGCCGGCTGAAAGCCAGGAAGGAAAATGAATCAGCAGGAACGCCGCGGCAGAGATCACAGCCGCTTTTCCAAAGGAGAGCTTAGATAAAAGGGAATTCAGCAGCAGGCCCCGGAAAAACAGCTCCTCTGTCACACCGGCGAACACAACCGTGGAAAGGATTTCTCCCGCACTGGGAGACTGCAGCGCCACCCCTTGCGCGGGATCTTTCAAAAAATTCGTCAGCAGGAAGAACAGCAGAAAAAAGGCCCCGCCCCCCAATCCCACAAAAATGGTTTCCCGATTCATCTGAAGCCACTTTTCAGGCGGTGATACCAGCTCGCTTTTTCTTCCCTTTACAAGAAGAAGCACCGGAAGGCCGTAAATCAAAAGCTTGATTCCGCCCTCGGCCAAGGCTGCCGGAAGCTCCGGCAGCGCCCCGTACAGCAGGCTTTGTCCCCACAGCCGGTAAAAGGTCCAAAGGATCGCCAGCCAAAGATAACCTGCGGTAAGATAAAAAACACTCTTGGAGGTTTTCATTTTTTCCATCGATTAATACAGTACCAGAGTGTTCTTGCTTACCACGCATTTACACTCAAAGCTTTCCTCCGTTTTTTTCTTGATATCGCAAATAGAATGATACTCGAATTCATAGTTTCCATGACTGTCCGTCATCACCTTTCGCGTGATCAGAAACCGGTCCTCTACACAGCTGACAAATTCTCCCAGCTGCTTTTGGTATTCCCCCTGAACCCCGCTGTTCACAATTCCTTTCACCAGGCAGGTTTCCTCCCCCTCGGTGATACGGTAAACCTTACAGCCCTGGACATCCACATGATAGTAGCAATCCTCCCGGTCAAAAAAAGCTGAGACAGCACCTCCACCTTTCCGGTGGCTTTATCGCATCGGCAGATGCATTCGCTTTCTGTGGGAAAATGCCTTGCCCGGAAATAAACGCCCTTCTGATCCATACCGGTATACCGGGCCAGGCCCTCAATACCGGCAGTCACCAGCTTTTTCAGCTTCAAAGCTTCCGCTCCATTTGCCAGTTCCTCCAGGATCTCCGAAATTCTTCCATCCCAAATATAATCGCAAACCGGCTGGCTGATCCAGCGGGCGTTTTTATAGCATTTCTCCTTATGCGCCTCGTCTCCGTAAGGTTTAACAGAAGAGCCCTGTTTTCTCCCTCCTGGGAATAAAGCACGATGTCCTCTCCGCCCAAACGGCACAAAATCCTATCCTTCACCAGATATTTTTCCGCGGTATCGAGGTCATGAAGATATGCGATTCTGGAATTTCCGGTTTTTTCCTGATATTTTGCAAACAGTTCATCGTACTTTTCATTGGCAGTGGTCCAAAGGAGAATATGCCTTTTGTCTAGAGCCCTGCAATCGGAAAAATCCCCGATCAGCCTGATCTTCAGCCGGGCGGTTTCCTCTCCTGTGTTCTTATCCACTCGGAACACCCACACGCTGTCTCCGCCGTTTTCCAGCAGCAGCACAATACTATCAGAAAAGCTGAAAAGATGCTGCACAAACGTAGGATCATCCAAGGAATAATGGTTACCACCCGCTCCCGTTTAGACACCCTGTTATATTCCAATAAAAAAAGGTTGTTGTGGCCTTCTTCTTTTTTTTCCTCTGCGTAATAAATAAAATCATCATTAATTTCGATGATCTCCACATTTCTCACGGCGAAAACATTTCTGATATCCACCACAACCATAGCGATGACTCCCTTCTTTCTCCAGCCTTCCAGCAGGAGCGAATTGAAAATGGTAAGGTATGGGGTTATTATAGCACAAATGGGAATGGGTTCCAAGACGAACCAGCGGAAAACCGTCGGTTTTTCAGCCGTCTCTCCAAACCCGCCGGTTAAAATCATAAATAGCAAAAGGTACCAATCATGCAAAATCAAAGGCTTCGCCCCGGCGTCTGTCAAAAGCGTTTCCATATAGCGAAGCGCGGTCCGCCCTTGCGAAAGCGATACGAGCCCAAAAATGCTTTTTATGCTGCTTTTTGTGAAGTGCTTTCAATCCTTTTCAAGGGGAAGCTGAATTTTCCTTTTGCAAAATTTTATAAATCATCAGGTGGATGTAGAAATAGGATATAAAAGATTGTATAATGGTTTTGTAACTGAAAGGAGGGGTTTTATGAAACAACGACAGCGGCTCACACGGCTTTTGCCGCCGCTTCTCCTGATTTTTCTGTTATGCCTGCTCTGCGGCTGCTCCGTCCGCCAGCCGGATACCCGCCTGACCTTAAACCCCGACGGCTCCGGCGAGCGCGTTATAAATTGCGTGATCGCCAACAACGGGCTTTCCGAAAAAATAGACGGCGGAGAGGCCGCTTTTGACGCGTTTCTATCCATTCATTGCCCTCCGGAGCTTACCTATGAGAAGAGTCAGGGCCGGTTCCACACAAACTACCGCTTCACTCTCTCCTTTGATAATATTTCGGATTACCGGCAAAAGGTATCCGCTTTACTGGGCAGGGAGGCCGAGCTTTACTATTCCAGTCCCGATAATCTGTTTGCCCAGGGGCAGTCCCTGCGGGAAGGCTTCACTTCTCAGGAGCTGATGGACTGGCTTCCTGTACAAGCGAAAAAGGAGGGGCTTCTGGCCGATCAGGATACTCTTTTCACCTTGAGCGGTAATGAAATCCAGCTGGAGAGCCGGCTGGTTTCTTCCGGGGACAGGCTGGAACTTTTCACATTGGATTATCAGCCAATCGACAAAATCGCAATCCATACCGAGCTTTTGCCAGACGGCTCCTATCACCGTTCCCTTTCCTACCAAATCCCGCAAACCGCCTGCGACGCTTTCGGCGTGCAATTGGAGCGATATATGGCCACGCTGGTACCGGAAAACGGGAAAAGCAGCTGGAAAGCCATTGCCACCGGCCGGGTTTTCACCGTATCCTTTGAAGCGGGAGACGCTGAAGAGCTCTCAGCGCTCACCCGGCAGGCATTGGACAGCGACACCCCTAAGGCGGAGCTTACCTCTACAGAGCAGACCCTGTTCAGCGCCCGGCATGTATTTCGGGAAACCCTGGATTTTTCTTCCTTTCCCTCAAACCGTGAGGGGAAAACCTTTGTAAGCTATACTTTCAGCACCAAGGATCACTCGGTATTTCTCAGGTTTCTTTAAAAAACGAGGGCCAAGCGGTAGATCCCAGCAGTGCTGTGGAAAACAATGAGTTTCAGTTTCAAGGAGACGCTTCTCTCCTGGAGATTTCGCTAAAAAGCAGCGATAAATATTCGGTTTCCGCAGTGAGCGTTTCTCTTACGGAGCAGGATAGCGGTATTTACCAAAGAAGCTTAACCCTTTCTTTTACGGGAGATCCAGGCGGGCCGGAAAAAGCCAAGGATTATTTTTCTTCCCTACCCACTCAATTCACCGATGTGCAGGCAAAGGGAAACCGATGCGCAGTCACAATTACCGGCTCTCCCAGTGAAATCACCAGCGATCAAACGCTGATCTTCGGCGAGGGTAATACGGTAAGCCTTACCCAGCAGAGCGGATTCTCGCCGTTTTCCTACGATAATTTAGAGGATCGATTGGAGCTTTCCTCCTTTCTGAAAAAAATAGGCTTTAGCGGCCAGCCTACCTACCATTATTTTTCCAGCCGTACCCTTGATGAATTTCTTCAAACTGACAGTTCCGGAGAGCGCCAGGCCTTTGACGGTGACCAAGCCCAGGCCGGAAAGGCAATTTCTGCCCAGGGAGCGGTCGTTTTGACAATGGTCAATAAAAGCTGGAATCCTGTTTTCTGGCTGGCGGCAGGGGCCGGGATACTGCTGATTCTGCTGGCTTCCGCAGCTGTGTTTTTCCGGTTCCAGCGGGCAGCGCTGCGAAAGAAAAAGCCGGAACCTGAATTTTTAGTATTAGAAGAGTTTTGTCCCCAATGCGGCGCGGTTTTATATGAAGGAATGCGGTACTGCACCCAATGCGGCGTGGATTTAAAGGCTCACCCCATCGATAAACGGGCTGGAAAGGATTGACGGTATGCTGGAAAGAAAATATGGTTGGACCATAGAGGCAGATATCCATGGTATGCGTGTGCTGGAGGCAAAGCGCGAATTAGAAACGCTGATCGGAAGAGCGGATAAAAGCATTCGTGAAATCGTGGTGATCCACGGCTATCATGGCGGCAGCGCTTTAAAAAATATGGTCCGCAGCGAGCTTCGGCATCCTCGCATCCAGCAAAAAATTCTTTCTCTAAATCAAGGGGAAACCACCCTTCTTCTCAAGAAGCCTTAATGGTAAAATGCTGTAGCAGCCTGGGCGTAATACAGATAATATCATAGGCACATCCAATCACAGGAACACCTAAAATCAGAATTAGCAGAAATCACAAACTAAAAAAAGCCATTGCGGAAGCATTCCGCAATGGCTTTTTTATTTGTTTGAATCACTGACCATCCTTGCAGTTCATCAGTCCTCTGAATACCCGGACAAGCTAGAGGAACCCGCGGTTTTGGAGCTTCCCATTTCACTGCCGTAGGTTTCAGTGGAAGGGCCATAAATGGGATCTACCGTATCCTCGTAAATAAACCGCTGAAGATGTTCTCTGGCCGCATCCCAGTCGTCAATCGCCAGCACATTGCCCGCGTCTACATCAACCGCAGAAAAGGCGCCATCCTCCGGAAGCCGGAATTGATACATAGGATAATCCATATAGGAGGAAATCGCGCCGCCCGCCAGGCCAGCCATTTCGTTAACTGAAATATTGGTGGTAACGCCGGGAAGAATCTTTGTCAGCAGGGTTAAAAGAGTTCCTACATCCCGAGTGCCTTTGACCTTGTTCAGCACCTGAAGCATAAAATCCCTTTGCCGCTGCGTTCTGCCGAAATCATCCCCCACTCCATAACGGATTCTGACATAAACTAAGGCAGTCGCCCCATTCAGAGTATTTTTTCCCTCTGTAAAATTCGCAAATTCCGGCCCTACGCTCTCGTTCATGACATCCGCTTCTGTTTGGGTCATTTCCACCTCGATGCCTCCCAGAGTATCCACGATACCCGGAAGGTGTCAAAATAAACCACAGCGTAACGGTCAATATCGATTCCGAAATTTCTTTCGATAGTCTCGATGGCAAGCGCCGGTCCTCCATAGGAATAAGCGTGGGTCAGCTTCGTATCTCCCCATTCCGGCACGTTAACATAGGTGTCCCGCATAAAGGAAGTCAGCTTCAGCTTCTTATTCCGGTTATCAATGGACAGAAGCATCATGGTATCAGACCGGCCATACCCGGTTTCCCCCGGACGCTCATCGGAACCAAACAGCATAATATTCAGCACCATCGGATCCTTAATCAGGGTGCCATCGATATTAGCGGGGACCTCCGCGATGCTGCTGGTATTGCTGGAATTGCTGCTGGCGGTAAGGGATTCCTTCGCGCTGCTGTCCAACACCGTGGAATCCAGATTTTGGTACATACCGGCAAGCAGGCCATGAGCATATACAATCACGCCTCCCAAGCCTGAAAAAACGACGCACAATATTATTATAATCACATTGGATACTTTTCTTCCAGTAGACCTTTTAAATGGATTTTTCCCATTCGATCTAGAGGAGATGTCTCTATTCTGTGGTTCCTGGTATCTTCGGTTAGACGCCATGAATTTCACGCTCCTTTGGGGAAATCGTCATTCCGCTGTAACAAGGATTCATTATACAACAAATTTCGCAGGTTGGCAAATTTTTTTGCCGCAATCCTGTTTGATTTCTGCAACGTTTTTGTGAACAAATTCTTACAAATCCTTCGTTTCACCTTTTCAAGGATTCCACCGTACCGTATCGCCAAAGCAAACCTCGTTTATGAATGAACGGCAGAATCCCCCTCTCAAGCCATTGCTATCCTATTGGATCATTGGGCGCTCCTATCCGCCGGCGCGTCTAGCCGCCGAGCGTCAGCTTAAAGCAGAAAAACAAAATATTCCTGCATGCCCGCAAAGGTTAACACAAAAATCACAAAGCGCCGGCTTTATTCCTGCTCATCCAGCGTCAGACTGTAGGAAGGTAAAAACTCGTTTAAAAAGCAGTCTGCCTCCGGACATCTTAAACGGCTGACAGCCTCCCGCAACGCAAGCTCCGCCTGGCAAAATTCCGCGTTGCCCATGCTTTTCTCCTCAATGCATTTTATCAGCGCCGATATTTTATCCGCCGCCTTCACCAAATGCAAAATTTCTTGTTCTTCCTCACCAGGGGAAAGCAGAGGTTCGTATACTGGCCGCAGGTCCTCCGGCAGCATGGAAAGGAGCCTGTCCTTCGCCATGTTCTCCACCTCCTGATATGCGGCGCGGATTTCTGAATTGAAATATTTAACAGGCGTTGGAAGGTCTCCGGTAATAATCTCGCAGCGTCGTGAAACATTCCTAAGAGAGCCGCCCTTTCCGGATTCACTCTGCCGCCGAACCGCTGATTTTTCAGAACCGCCAAACTGTGGGCGATCATGGCTACCTCTAAGCTATGCTCACAAATATTTTCTTCCCGTGTATTCCGCATAAGGCCCCAGCGATTGATATATTTCATGCGGGACAGCATTGCGTAAAAATGGTATCCCTTCATGCTTTGTGCCTCCTGTTCCATAACAGCTTCTCCTTTTTTCATATCCTCAATATCAGCATAATCAGCTTTCTAAATTCCATACCTTTTTTAGTATAATTGAAAGCTTTTCCAAATTCCAGTATTTTTTTACTCAGCGATATGCTATAATAAAAAATATATGTTACGGGTTCTTAAACTCCCCGCATTCTGCAATAAGCCTAACCGGCAATTAACTTCTGAGCCAAAGCAATAGAGCCGCTTTAACTTTTTGCGAACCGCGAGGCGCTGTGGCAGGGCAAATTTTAATTCAATAAATCCCGGTATTTTGCCGACAGCGGTTAACAAGGAAAAGCGCAAATAAGGCCTGATGTGCTGATATCAGCTATTATCTTTTGATCATTATATTTTCAAAGCATTCATCCGGAGGTGTTTTTTTGTATCCTTATTCTCTTCGCCCTACAGGACGGCGTGAACGATGGCATCTAAAGGCGTTTCTCCTGGGCTTCGGCGTTTCCGTCATCTTTTTCCTTCCTTTTATCCTTTATGATCAGGGATATTTCCTCTATTACGGGGACTTCAATGTTCAGCAGGTACCGTTTTACCAGATGATCCATGACGCGATCCGCTCGGGAAATTTCTTTTGGAGCTGGACCACCGACCTGGGGGCCAACACTATCGGCTCCTATACCTTCTATTTGCTGGGCAGCCCCTTCTTTTGGCTGACGCTCCCTTTCCCCAGCCACGCGGTTCCCTATTTAATGGGGCCTCTGCTGATGCTGAAAATGGGCTGTGCTTCTCTCACTGCCTATCTCTATTTAAAACGGTATGTCCGAAACCAAAACACCGCCTTAATCGGCGCCATGCTTTATGCCTTTTCCGGCTATTCGATCTATAACATCTTTTTTAATCACTTTCATGAAGCGATTATCTTTTTCCCGCTGCTGCTGGCGGCCCTTGACGAGTATATGGCTACAAAGCGGCGCGGGCTGTTCGCGCTGGCGGTGTTCGCTTGCTGCTTTGTCAATTACTATTTCTTTACCGGCATGGTGGCCTTCTGCCTGATTTACTGGTTTGTGCGCATGTTCGCCAACTCCTGGAAAATTACCTTAGGAGAATTTTTCTGGCTTCTGTTTGAAGCTGTGGTCGGCGTTGGCTTAACCGCGGTGCTCCTGCTTCCCACTGTTTTGGCGGTGATCCAAAACCCGAGAATCGACAACCCGCCTCAGGCTGGGGGGCTCTCCTTTACGGCAACGAACAGCGTTACGTCCATATTCTTCAGTGCCTTTTCTTTCCGCCGGACATCCCGGCAAGGCCGAACTTCACCCCCGATTCCAACGCTAAATGGGCCTCCTTGGGGGCCTGGCTGCCGCTGTTCAGCATGAGCGGCGTGATCGCTTGGCTGCAAACTCAAAAGCGGGACTGGCTGAAACGCCTGTTGATTATCCTTTTCTTTATGGCGATGGTTCCCATTTTAAACAGCGCGTTTCAGCTGTTCAATTCCAGCTATTACGCCCGGTGGTTCTACATGCTGACTCTGATGATGTCTCTGGCCACCGTTAGAAGCCTGGAAAGCGTCCAGGTGGATTGGAAGCGTTCCATCAAATGGACTATGGGCATTACCGCCGCTATCGCTATTCCCATCGCCTTTATCCCCCAGGAAATCAGCAACGACGACGGGACCACCACGACCAGGTTCGGCTTGATGCAGTATCCCGACCGTTTTTGGATTTATGTGGCGATTGCGTTTGCCAGCTTACTGCTGCTGATTATCGCTCTCCGTTTTTTAAAGCGGGATCGGAAAATGTTCTATCGGGTTACCATGGTTTCCGTATCCGTGATTACCGTGATTTACGCGGCCTATCTCATCGGCTCGGCAAAGCGCAGTCCTATGACACCCACAACTTTATCATTCCCTACTCCTTGAACCAGGGGGAAGACATTGATCTGCCAGACTCCGATGTAGAAAGCCGTATTGATATTTACGAGGGTATGGACAATCAGGCTATGTTTTGGCAGATGCCGACGATTCAAGCGTTCCACAGCATTGTACCTGGCTCTATTATGGAATTTTACCCCTCCATCGGTGTTACCAGGGATGTAGGCTCCCGGCCGGAGACAGACGTTTACGGCCTTAGGGCTTTGACTTCTACCCGCTGGCTGTTCGACTATACTGGAGATACAGAGGAATTCGAGTCCTCTACCAATTCCAGCGACACGAAAATGCCTGGCTGGAGCTTCTACGACACACAGAACGGCTTCGACATCTGGGAAAACCGGTATTTTATTCCTTATGGCTTTACCTATGACCAATACATGACCAGGGAGCAATATGATAATATTGCGGAATCCTCACGGCATTTGGCTCTTTTAAAAGCCATCGTGCTGGAAGATGACGCTGTGGAGCGAAACAAGGATATTCTGACCCAGGCTCCCACAGACAGCTTCCGTTATGGAGAAGCTGATTACTACCAGGATTGTCTCAATCGAAAATCAGATACCTGCTCCACCTTCACCAGAGATAACTATGGCTTCACCGCCACCTATACTGCCGGGGCGCAGGATGAACTGGTATTCTTCAGCGTTCCCTGGGAAGCGGGCTGGAGCGCTACAGTAAACGGTGAGGAAGCTATTATCGAGAAGGTAAACGTAGGATTTATGGCGGTTAGGGTACCAGCAACACAGAAAGCACCATCCGCTTCAACTATACCACCCCAGGGTTAAAGGCAGGCGCTTGATTACCGTGGGCTTCCTTCTTTTATTCGCGGCTTATCTTATTCTGATGAGAAAATGGGATCAAAAGCATCCTAAGCTTCACAGAAAGACCTACCGGATCAAATAAGGTCCAATAAAGTCTCCAGATCGCTTTTAATTCATAGAAAAATCAAGAAAATCTCCTAAACAAACAGGAATATTCCAGGAGCGGGAGGCTGCTGGCAGTCTCCCGCTCCTAGTTTGTGGAGCCGCTTGCCTTTATCACTTAAGGCTTTCCTCTAAATCTTTCTCCGCTTTTTAACAAATTCACCAAGCTTCATTCATGCGTAAGGTAATTCGAGGCAATTACAGCGTTTTAACAAATCACAATTTTATCATTTAAATTGTTTTCTGCCGTCAAAGGAAAAGGGCCGGTCTCGCTGTGAGACCGGCCCTTCATACTACCGTTTCGCAAATGTTTAAATTACAGCCGTAATTTCTTCTCCGTTGACTACCTTTTCGCTGTCCTGAACCATTTTATCTACATACGTAGAAACGGTCAAGGAATCGCACTTACCGTTGAAGACGATAAACACTCTTCTAGATCCCGCGTCATAAAATTCCACAACATCGGGGGTACGGCTGGTATCGGCGTACTCATACTTTACAGAGAAAATGGGGTCGCCCGTAGGCTGCTCCGTTGTTTCCTCATCTGTAGAAACGGAAATCATATTTTGATAGTAATCCTTAAAGATTTCCTCATCCAGCTCTTTCCCCTCATAGGTGATCGTAGTAGTAAAGCTGTTCTCGTTGTCCTCGTCCACCACGCTGGTCAGGTTAAACACATAGGTTTTGTCCGGAGTCGTCACCGTCATAGTTTTGACATCCTTGATATTGGGGGTAAAGAGCAGCTTGGAAGCCAAATCAGTATAGGTGGCGCTAAGCCAAGTCAGCGTTTCCGCTTCTATACGATAAACCACATTGGTTCTGTCGCCGTTCATCACGTACACATTTCCCGCCGCATCTGGGGAGGAAGCAAGCAAAGTTACCGTGCCCACATCGAAATCGGCGACTATTTTTGAATAAGGCTCCTTCAACCCGAAGGACTCTAAATCCGCGTCTGTAGGATTGACGGCCACTACCTCGTCGCAGTCAAGCCATATACCGCACCCACATACTCGGAAATCTTGGTATAGTCAGCAGCTTTTTCCTTAGGAGAGGTAATATTGAACTGGGAGATCCCGGAAATCGCCTCCGCCGGCTCCACCACGATAGGCTCTTCCCGTACCGTGCCGGAAAGGGTCATTTTTGCGAATTGAGGAGTCTGCGTCTGTCCGTCGGAGCTGGACGAAACCTCTCCGCCGTTGGCCGCCGCCACCGCTTCCTCCTGGGAGGGTGTAATTTCCTTGGAAACATACTCCAGCAGAGGGTAAGCGAAGGTATCCACCTTGGCGCTGTTGAACAGGTAAACCTTGCTTTCGCCATTCACCGTTACATAGGTGCCGGCATCGCCGGCCGCTTCATTTCCCACCGCGAGAGAAAGGGTTTCCCCATCCTTATAAGTGATTTTCGCTTCCGCTTTCGGGCTGTCCAGGCCGTAGATAGACAGATCTTCCGCCTGCTCCTCTACTAGCTGGGTAGCCGCCACGCCGGCACTGTCTGATTTCAACGCAGAAATAGACGTCTTATTCAGATCAAATCCATCCAATCCTTCTACGCTGTAGCTATCCTCACTTTTCATCTCCACCGTATAGCTGTCGCTGTTGTTTTTTACTTCCACCTTGGAAACGTCGTCCGCAGTCTTAGTGTAAGGGAAATCGACGTACTGGAGGCTGTACTGGAAGCGCCGCCCCCATCCGACGAGGCAGATTCATCAG
>ENA-OQLB01001001-OQLB01001001.1-human-gut-metagenome-genome-assembly--contig:-NODE-1001-length-13521-cov-2.273406_pt1 | contig 13521 bp, 16 predicted proteins | sample MGYA00242656_ERZ504813 | MGnify/ENA primary metagenome ERZ504813 (study PRJEB26092, sample SAMD00036388) | human gut metagenome | host: Homo sapiens | study: EMG produced TPA metagenomics assembly of... | reverse complement strand
CAGCGACCTGATCATGGGAATCATTATCGATAGAACGAATTCCAAATATGGAAAAGCAAGAGTGTGGATATTGAGGCTGGTAATCCCGTATGCCATCGGTACGGTCTTATTGTTCGCAGTGCCGACAGGCTGGACACAGACTGCAAAGCTGATTTACATATTCTTCAGTTATAATCTTGCATTTACCATATTATTTACCGGAATCAACCTTCCGTATGCAACACTGACAGCCCTGATGACACAGAATCAGTACGAAAGATCCGTCCTCAGTATATTCCGTATGATCCTTGCAACATCAGGAACGTTATTCATTAAGACCTGTACATTACCGGTTGTAGAGTTCTTTGGAAATGATGCACATGCATGGACATATACATTTATCGTATTCGGTATTTTAGAGATTATTACATTTATGATCACGTTCCTTGGAACAAAAGAACGCGTTGGAAATGATCTGGAATCTAAGAAAGAAAATCTTCCGGTGAAAGATGGATTTAAAGCACTTGTAAAGAACAAATACTGGTTTATGGCGACATTGAACCTGATCCTGATCTTCATTGCACAAGGTGTGAATGGATCGGCAGAAGTATATTATACCAAGAATGTACTTGGTAACAGTAACCTGATCGGAACATTTTCTGTAGCACTTCAGGTAACACAAATCATCTGTATGTTATTTATCGCAATCTTTGTTAAAAAATATGGAAAGAGAAATGTTCTGATGGCAGGAGCAGCAATTATGATCATCGGCTATGGAATCATGGCTGTTGCAGGAACAAGCGTGCCGGTACTGATCATCGGATGCGCAGCAAGAGGAATCGGTAACGCAGGAATCTCTGCTTGTATGTTCGCGATGGTTACAGACACAATCGAATACGGAGAGTGGAAGACGGGTGTGCGTACAGAAGGTCTGATCAACAGTGCTGCAAGTTTCGGACAGAAATTAGGAAACGGACTCAGCACAGTCCTTCTGGGTGTGATCCTGAATATCGGAGGATATGTAGGATCTGCAAAAGTACAGACAAGTGGCGCACTGGCAGCAATCAAAGCAGGTTATATCTATGTGCCGATCATATTAACCGTGATCCAGATCGTAGTACTGTATTTCTACCATCTGGACAAAGAGTATGAAGGTATTCTGGCAGATCTGAATGGACGCAAAGCAACAAAATAGAATGCATATAACGACAGTTTGAAAGGGTATAAGTGATGGAAAAGTTAATTTATGGTACTGCATATTATGATGAATATATGCCGTATGATAGACTTGCAGAAGATGTAAAAATGATGAAAAAAGCAGGCATCAATACGGTCAGGATCGCAGAGTCGACCTGGAGTACCTGTGAACCGCAGGAAGGTGTCTTTGATTTCTCACATGTGGAACGTGTGCTGGATGCGATGGAAGAAGCCGGAATCCAGGTGATTGTCGGAACACCTACTTATGCAATTCCTACATGGATGGTAAAGGCACATCCGGATGTGATCGCAACAACAAAAGAAGGACAGGGGATATACGGAGCACGTCAGATTATGGATATTACACATCCGGTTTACCGTTTTTATGCGGAGCGTGTGATCCGGAAACTGATGGAAGTATCTGCACACAGAAAATGCGTCATCGGTTTTCAGGTAGATAATGAGACAAAATATTATGGAACAGCCGGTAAGAATGTACAGCTTGGTTTTGTAAAATATTTAAGAGAAAAATTCCACGATGATCTGGATGCGATGAACCATGAATTCGGATTGGATTACTGGAGCAACCGTATCAATGCATGGGAAGATTTTCCAGATGTAAGAGGTACGATCAACGGAAGCTTGGAGCAGAATTTGAAAAATATCAGAGAAGTCTGGTGGATGAATTCCTTGGATGGCAGGCAGATATCGTATCCGAATATAAGAGACCGAAGCAGTTTGTTACACACAATTTTGATTTTGAATGGAGAGGATATTCGTATGGTGTACAGCCGGATGTCAATCACTTCAAGGCAGCAAAGAAACTTACAATGGCAGGTGTTGATATCTATCATCCAACACAGGATGATCTGACCGGTATCGAAATCGCATTTGGCGGAGATATGACAAGATGCCTGAAAAATGATAATTATCTAGTCCTTGAAACAGAGGCTCAGGGCTATCCAGGATGGACGCCATATAAAGGACAGTTAAGACTTCAGGCATACAGCCACCTGGCATCCGGGGCAAATGGTGTAATGTACTGGCACTGGCATTCGATCCATAATTCCTTTGAAACTTACTGGAAAGGAATTTTAAGTCATGATTTCAAGGAAAATGCGGTATATAAAGAAGCGCAGATAATAGGAAATGAATGGGCAGAATACAGTGATAAGCTTTGTGGCCTTAAAAAAGAAAACAAAGTCGCAATCATGGTAAGTAATGAAGCATTAACAGCACTTAACTGGTTTGGAATCGAAGCAACGGCAGCAGGCAATGAAGGTATCCGTTATAACGATGTAGTTAGATGGGTCTATGATGCACTGTATAAAATGAATGTAGAGTGCGATTTCATCTGCCGGAAAGTCAGAACATCGAAAATTATGATGTGATCGTTTTACCTGCACTTTATGCAGTAGAAGAAAAAGTGCTGAACCGTCTGAAAGAATATGTAAAACAGGGTGGCACACTGGTTTCAACCTTTAAAACTGGATTTGCCAATGAGAATATAAAAGTCTATGCAGATGATCAGCCTCATAACATGACAGGTGTATTTGGTATGCATTATCAGCAGTTTACATTCCCGAAAAAAGTTACTTTATCAGGAATGCAGGACAGACATCCGGAAGCAAAAACATTTATGGAATTACTGATCCCGGATACGGCAAATGTGCTTTCTTTTTATGAACATTATAATTGGAAAGAATACGCGGCAATTACTGAAAATCAGTACGGATATGGATATGCATATCATATCGGATGTATGTTTGAAGAAGCGGAATTACAGAAGTTGTTCAAAGCTATATTAGAAAAAGCAGGTGTATCCTGCGAAGAAAAAGCAACATTCCCATTGATTATAAGAAAAGGAAAGAACGTACAGGGAAAAGAGATTACATTCTATCTGAATTATTCGGAAAAAGAACTGGAACCGGTTATCGGTGAAGGTGAGAAGGTTCTGATCGGTCAGAGTAAGCTGGAGCCGTGGGGAGTCTGTGTGACGGAAAAATAAATATACAGCATTAGAAAAATAAAGATAAAAGGGCAGATATCTGTTTAATGATATCTGCCCTTTTGGCTATTTGTATACTTTCGTATATTCTCTTCAAATTAGATAGGAAGTTCAAGATAGATATCTTTTCCTTCTTTGATAGAGATGACTACTTTACCATGTTTGATTGTAGTAACAGCACCCTGAACGCTTGCAACAGGTGCAGCTTCAGCAGGAGCTTCTTCTTCAGAAGGGGCCTCTTCCGCTGCTAAATCGTCATCTGATTTGAATCCTTCTACGTTATCTGCTGTCAGTGGACAGAGAGAATCACTTGTTTTTGTTAATTTTGCTCCAAGAACCTGTCCAATCTTCAGACATCCGTCAAGATTTAAAAGACCTGAATCTACTAATTCATCGAAGATTGCAGGATCCTCTAAGTTTGCAGGTTCGATTGTAATTCCGCCTTCTGCTCTACAGCATAATACGGCAGGATCATTTGCATGTGCTTTCGCTGTTTCAGCTGTAATTGACATACCGAATACCTCCTAAATATTCATATTTATTTTCTATGAATAGTATAGACTTTTCTAATTAAATTTTCCAATTGCTTTTTTCGATAAAAGACAGATAGATAGATAAGCTCTATAGCACAAAGAACAATCACCCGCTTTTTGAATTATATATAGAATTTGTCTATAAGAATATGAGAATAACCAATTGGAAATATAAAGGAAACAGGAATATAATAATATCAAACGATAATATTGTTAGTGGCAAGGATCAGCCACATTCCCTTCTACTTAAAGACCCTTTTCCTGAGGATGTCGATATCGGGACGACATTTCCAGGAAAAGGGCTTTGACGTTGTATAGAATGATAAGTTATAATGAATCGTATGTTCGAAAAAGTAAAATAAATGGGGAAGCAATAGAAAATGAAAAATACAGAAAAAAAAGATGAAGACCTTGTTAAGATCGTACAACCTCTGGTGGACTGGTACCGCGAGAATAAAAGAGATCTTCCGTGGCGCCATAACCCGGACGCATACCGGGTGTGGATATCTGAGATTATGCTGCAGCAGACAAGGGTGGAAGCTGTAAAAGGATATTACGACCGCTTTTTAAAAGCACTTCCGACAGTGAAGGATCTCGCAGAGGCAGAAGAAGATAAGCTTCTGAAGCTATGGGAAGGTCTGGGATATTATAACCGCGTGAGGAATATGCAGAAGGCGGCACAACAGATCATGGTTGATCATGAGGGGATATTTCCGGATACTTATGAAGAAATCCTGCAATTGAAAGGAATCGGCAATTATACAGCGGGGGCCATCAGTGCATTTGCCTACGGAATCCCGAAGCCGGCAGTGATGGTAACGTACTCCGGGTGATTTCCAGAATCACCGGAAGCTATGAAGATATTATGAAGCAGAGTGTCCGTAAGAAGATTGAAAACGCACTGGAACAGGTCATACCATCTGATGCTGCCAGTGATTTCAATCAGGGACTGATCGAGTTGGGAGCAATCGTGTGTGTGCCGAACGGAGAACCGAAATGTGAGTTATGTCCGGTAAAAGAGTATTGTATTGCATGTACAGAGAATCTGACGGCAGAGATACCGGTAAAGAAAAAGGCGAAAGCCAGAAAGATCGAAGAAAGAACGATTCTGATATTCAAAGACGGTAAGCAGATTGCAATTCGGAAGCGCCCGGCGAAAGGTTTGCTTGCAGGACTATATGAATTTCCGAATGTGGAAGGTAAGCTTTCGATGGATGAAGTTACGGAATATAGCAAGACGATCGGTCTGATGCCGATCCGTGTGCAGGAACTTCCGGAAGCAAAGCATATCTTCAGTCATATCGAATGGCATATGACAGGATATGAGGTGATCGTAGATGAGCTGGAGAAGACGAATGAGGAAGGATTTCTGTTCATTCATCCGGAGGAGATCAAGAAGGAATATCCGATTCCATCGGCGTTTGAAAAGTATACGGGGTATGCGGGGATGGAACGGTAGCGATCGGAAAACAATGGCTATTAAAAAGATGCAGCTAACTGTCCGTTATGTAACAGTTAACTGCATCTTTCTATATTATGCATATTACGTCGGCTGCTGGGAAAGCTTAGGTGCTTTCTTGTCTGCTGCAACATATACGAATGGATAGATAATGCATGCCAGTGTAACTGCTGCAATCACATCGGTCACGGAATGCTGCTTTAAGAACATTGTGGACAGAATGATAAGTGCAGCCAGAATGTAAGCGCTGATCTGAATCCATCTGTGTTTTTTTAAATCATTACTATGTGAGATGGCAATGCCTGCACCGATAGAGTTGAATACATGGATGCTTGGAAGCACGTTCGTCGGTGTATCTGTTTTATACAGAACTTTTACCATATCGGTAAACATATTGTCTCGTGGAAATACAGTTGGTCTTAAATTTAATGCATTTGGAAAGACCGTACATATGATCAGGAAGATTGTCATACCTGAAAATAAAAAAGCACATAGTCTGTAAAATCCCCATTTATCCTTAATCAGGAAATAAGCCACAGTCACAGCAATGAATATGAACCACAACAAATAAGGGATAATAAAATATTCAATAAACGGAATATGGTTATCAATTGGAGAGTGTATCATATAATGTCGTATATCTGTGCTGCTTTTCAAGGTAAACAAACCATGGCATATAGATCAGAAAGTATGATAATACCCATGCATGACGGTACTTCTTCAAAAAACTCTTTGCTTTATCAATGGCTTTCATATGAACTACCCCCTTTTTTTAGCCTTTTGTTATTATCTTATCTCGTTTTCAAAGCGCATTATAAACATGAAAAAAATGAATCAACAATAATGTTCATGGAATATTAACAAAATTAATAATACATTTTCTTTTTCTCAAATATCTGCATGTCGTAAGAAAGTGTTCCTTTCTTTAACGCATCTGGTGTACGAAGTGTCCATACAGCAATCGGAAGATGCAGAATGTGCTTTAAAAACCATACTTCAAATCTCGGAAGGTCTGCGAGTTTATACGAGATAAAATCAGGACGTCCGAGTACATTGCCGAGCAGATGTTTTACAATAAAAGTCAGTATCCATGGTTCCGGAAGATTGTCTGCAGTCAGATTGGAAGAAAGCTGACCTCTCAGGACATGTGGCGCATGACGGCGGAACCACCAGATGCCAAGCGTGTTAAAGGACTGCACCATATAAGGACCGTTATAGTTTTTCAGGGCTTCCCATGTCTTTTCGCAGATACTGAGAGAAGATTTCGGAATCTTCAGTTCGATCAGAAGCGGCACCCGCCCGTTTACCAGAGAAAGTACATCAGAAAAAAGAGGGATGGTTTCAGTGGTATCCTGTAACCGGCAGCGCTGCAATTCTTTTGACGGAAGTACATCAACCGCTTCCGGACGTCCGCAGATGCGTGACAGATCATCATCGTGAAACACGACAAGTTTTCCATCGTTTGCCAGGTGTACATCCAGCTCAATTCCGTATCCGTGTGAGATCGCAGCACGGAAAGAAGACAGGGAATTTTCTGGAATTCCTTTTTCGATACAGTGGTAGCCGCGGTGTGCGAACATGGTATGAAGAAATGGCCGGATCTGCCGCCTGTGGGATAATCTCGGCCAGATCAGATAAAAGTAGAACAATATGAAAAATGAAATGATTCCGGCAATTAGTAAACGCATAAAATAACCTCCCCTGTGTACAGAATTATTTACAAGGCGTAATAATACGTAACTTCTCTTTTTCCAGATGTACATGGATGTCAGACTGCAGAAAGACCGGCTCGCCGTCGGTATGTACAGGCAGTGCGCGGTCACTGGTGATCGTGACTTCTGTGCAGGTGTCCAGAGTGATTCCACGGAAACGGGTATGCCATCCTTTGAATGCTGTCGGAAGCAGGCAGAGAACCTTAAGCCGTGTCAGTTCTGAGACAGTGATGATATCCAGTCTGTCATCGGTCCCGCTGGCGGCAGGACAGAAGTTGAATCCGCCGCCTTCATATTTCAGATTCATAACTGCTGTAAAATAGACTTTGTGATAGGTTTTTGTTTCACCGGTTTCGGTTGTGACAGTCATTGTGACCGGCTTTAATGTAAGCAGTTTATGAAGTGCAACACCGAGATAGGTAAGTTTCCCAAGTTTCAGACGGTTCAGAAAAGCTTTGAGCGGCGTGACCATTACCTGATGGCAGACTGCGGCATCAAAGCCGATACCGGTACTTACGGCAAAACGCCGGTGTTTATTTTCATAATCCAGTACACCGACATTCATGGCAGTGTAATGCGAAGGAGAAAGAATCTGTTCCAGAGCACTGTGGATGTCCGTCGGAAGTCCCAGACCTCTGGCAAAGTCATTTCCTGAACCAAGCGGGATATATCCCAGTGTTACTTTGTCCAGATATCTGATCCCATCGATTACTTCGTTTAAAGTTCCATCTCCTCCGAGGACAACAATCGTATGAGGAGCACCGTCGGAAGTCAGATCATGCACCAGGCGGGTAGCATGATGCTGATATTTCGTAAATAAAACATTATATGCGATTTCTTTTTCCAGCAAAATTTTTTTCAATCTGTTTCCAGAGAAGAATCCCTCTGCCGGATCTGGCATTGGGATTGGCAATAAACGTGTACATACCGTATTCATCCTTTGCAAATTCATAGATTTCAAAATGATCAGAACAATCCGTTCAGATAAGTAGTAAGGGAACGGCGCATATTGCCTCAAAATCAGCATCGCCGCTCTTTAAACACCACTCAAATACATTTCCGATTACGATCATACGGATGTCGGTTGTGATATCCTCCAGATTGGCAGGAGGGGAAATGATTCCGGCATCAATTACGCGTTTCAGATAATCGTGAACGGTGATGATCGGATATGGTCTTTCCGTACGGATCAAAGGGTTCAGGGACTGATTCTTAGGTGTATAGTAATTGGCCATAAATTCAACTCCGAGCTCTTCGCAGTAGTGAACATAATTCAAGTAAACCGAGATGATTGCCTCTTTTGTCCCGGCAGCACTGGACGGAAGATCAAGAAGATTAGGATCCATACTCGGCTGTTCTTCAATATAATAAGAAAGAAGATCATCTTTTGTCTTGAAATGATGATAAAAACTTCCATTGGAGACACCGGCTTCTTCGCAGATATTCTTGATCGACAGCTGCTCATAACCCTGCTTTTGCAGGATCCGTTTGGCTGCCTGAAAGATCTTGGCACGTGTTTCCCTGGATTTGAGTTGTTGTTTTGAGAGTCCTTGTATTTCCTGATTCATAAGTAAAAGCCCCTTTAAGTATTTCTGTTTTTCTGATAAGTTCAAGTAGTTTCAGTATAACATAGAGAAAATATATTTTCAAGAAAACAGAGTGAACTCTGTATTATAGACGCCATTGCATACAGTGGGGAATTCAGTTATAATTATCCGCGTAATAAAGAAGTACAAATTCTTTGAATACGGCAAGAAAGGGAAAGACAAAACATATGGATATTAATCAGGTGATTACCGGGGAACTTGGAGTCAAAAGATGGCAGGTCGATGCGGCGGTAAAATTAATCGATGAAGGCAATACGATCCCGTTTATCGCAAGATATAGAAAAGAAGTCACGGGAACATTGGACGATGCTCAGCTGCGAACATTGTATGAGAGACTGGTATATCTGCGCAATCTGGAAGAAAAGAAAGAACAGGTTCTGTCAAGTATAGAGGAACAGGGAAAACTCACCGGAGAATTAAAAAAGCAGATTCTGGCAGCAGAGACGATGGTTGTGGTAGAAGATCTCTACCGTCCGTATCGTCCAAAACGCCGGACACGTGCCATGATCGCAAAGGAAAAAGGACTGGAGCCGCTTGCAGCAGTCATCACGCTTCAAAAAGCGGAGAAACCGATAGAAGTGTATGCAGAAGAATATGTGAATCCGGAGAAAGAAGTAAAATCCGTAAAAGAAGCAATTGATGGAGCAAAAGACATCATCGCCGAGTCGGTATCAGATGAGGCAGATTACAGAAGCTGGATCCGCAAGGCAACTATACAGCACGGGAAAGTAATCTCACAGGCAAAAGATGAAAAAGCGGAGTCCGTATACGAGATGTACTATGATTTTGAAGAGCCGGTGACAAAACTTGCGGGGCACAGAGTGCTCGCACTGAACCGTGGAGAAAAAGAAAAGTTTCTTACGGTGAAGATTGAGGCACCACAGGACGACATCTTAAGATATCTGGAAAAGAAGATGATCCACAGTGATAATCCGCATACCACACCAATCTTAAAAGAGGCGGCAGAGGACAGCTATAAGCGTCTCATTGCACCGGCCATTGAACGTGAGATCCGAAGTGATCTGACCGAAAAGGCAGAAGACGGGGCGATCAGCGTATTTAAGAAGAACCTGCATCAGCTCCTGATGCAGCCTCCGATCGTGGGACAGACTGTACTTGGCTGGGATCCTGCATTCCGTACCGGATGTAAACTTGCAGTTGTAGATCCGACCGGTAAAGTGATCGGAACGACAGTAATCTATCCGACAGCGCCGACGACACCGAAGAAGATCCAGGCCTCCAAAGACCTGCTGAAGAAGATTATTGCAAAATATAACATTACACTGATCTCCGTAGGAAATGGTACCGCATCCAGAGAATCTGAGCAGTTCATTGTAGAATTATTAAAAGAGATTCCGCAGAAAGTGCAGTACGTAATTGTAAATGAAGCAGGAGCTTCCGTATATTCGGCAAGTAAGCTTGCATCGGAAGAATTCCCGAAGTTTGACGTTGGACAGAGAAGTGCGACATCCATTGCAAGAAGACTGCAGGATCCGTTGGCAGAACTTGTGAAGATTGATCTAAATCCATCGGTGTCGGACAGTATCAGCATGATATGAACCAGAAAAAGTTAAGTGAAGCTTTATCCGGTGTTGTGGAAGACTGTGTAAATAAAGTCGGAGTTGATCTGAATACGGCATCGGCACCGCTCCTTTCTTATATTTCCGGAATATCCGGAGCAATTGCTAAGAATATTGTGGCATACAGAGAAGAGAACGGAAGATTCACAGACAGAAAGCAGCTTTTGAAAGTTGCAAAACTCGGACCAAAAGCCTTTGAGCAGTGCGCCGGATTCATGAGAATCCAGAATGGTACGAATCCGTTAGACGGAACCAGTGTACATCCGGAGTCCTATGAAGCTGCAGAAAAACTGCTGAAGAAACAGGGACTTTCATTGGAAGACATCAGCGGAGGAAAGCTAACCGGACTTTCCCTCACGATCAAAGACTATGCAAGACTTGCCGGGGAACTGGAGATGGAGAGATCACCCTCCGGGATATTGTGAAAGAACTGGAAAAACCGGGACGTGACCCGCGTGACGAAATGCCGAAACCGATCTTAAGAACAGATGTCTTAGATATGAAAGACTTAAAGGAAGGCATGATCCTGAAAGGAACCGTAAGAAATGTCATTGACTTTGGTGTGTTTGTAGATATCGGAGTGCACCAGGATGGACTGGTACACATTTCCGAGATCACGGATAAGAAATTCATCAAGCATCCGCTGGAAGTGGTAAGCGTTGGCGATATCGTGGATGTAAAAGTGATGAGCGTGGATCTTAAGAAGAAGAGGATCCAGCTTACGATGAAAGGAATTTCATAATCCGGGAAAGAAAGTACGGAGAGAGGATGGAGCACATGAAAAAAAGTTGGGAAAAAATAATCAAAACCATTCTGGGAGTTCTGGTCGGCAATCTTGTATTGTCGTTTGCTGTGGCAGCGTTTATCGTGCCGAATGGGATCATTATGGGAGGTGCGACTGGTATCGGTCTTACGATCAGCCATTATTTTCAGGTAAACCTATCGATGATTATTTTGGCGATCAATGCGGTGCTGTTCGTTCTCGGTGCAGTATTTTTGGGAAAGAAGTTTGCATTGACAACGATCATCAGTTCCTTTATTTATCCAATATTCCTGTCGATGGCACAGTCCATTCCGGGAATAGACAAAGTGACGGAGAATAATGCTATGCTTGCGGCATTATATGGAGGGGTTCTCCTTGGAATCGGTATCGGACTGGTGGTAAGAGTAGGTGCTTCTACCGGTGGAACCGATATACTGGCACTTGTGTTACACAAATGGTTTCATGTCCCGGTAGCGGTATTCTTGTATATCGTAGATTTTTCGGTGCTGGGATTTCAGATGCTGTTTTCAGATTCGGAACAGATACTGTATGGTATTTTGAATTTGTTTTTAAGTACGGTTGTGCTGAACCGGGTGATGCTTCTTGGGAAGTCACAGATCCAGTTATTTGTAATTTCGGACAAATACAGAGAAATCCGTCAGAAAGTCTTAACGGATATTGATGCCGGAGTGACGATGGTAGACATCGAGACCGGTTATGGAGAGCAGAAGCAGCAGGGCGTATTATGTGTTATCCACAGCAGAAAGCTGTATTCGGTAAAAGAGGCGATTCAGGAGATCGATCCGAAAGCATTTATCACGATCACGCAGATCAATGAGGTAAGAGGACGCGGATTTACAATGGAAAAGCTGCGTTACGACGAATTGAATATTACGAAAAACTAGACTTTACAGGTATTGTGAGTTAGAATGTTAACAAAGATTGAAGGAAGGACGAGGTATCATTTATGGAGAAATATACTGGCAAATCAATATTTAAAGGAATTGCAATTGGAAAAATATTGTTCTACCAGAAGGGAGAACAGCCTGTAAAACGTGTGAAAATAGAGGATACTGCAGAACAGATCAAACGTTACGAGGATGCACGCGCAAAGGCAGCAGAGCAGTTACAGGGACTGTATGAAAAAGCATTAAAAGAAGTCGGAGAAGCGAATGCTGCTGTATTTGAAGTACATCAAATGATGCTGGAAGATGATGATTATATTGATTCTGTTGTAAATATCATCGAGACACAGCAGGTAAACGCAGAATTTGCTGTTGCTACAACAGGAGATAACTTTGCGAAGATGTTTGCAGAGATGGAAGATGATTATTTCAAAGCAAGAGCAGCAGATGTAAAAGATATCTCGGAACGTATGGTAAATATCTTAAGTGGGAACGAAAGCGGTGGAGCCCTCGGTGATGAACCTGTGATCGTTGTGGCAGAAGATCTTGCACCAAGTGAGACAGTCCAGATGGACAAGGAGAAGCTCCTTGCATTCGTAACCAGACTTGGATCTGCAAATTCACATACAGCAATCCTTGCAAGAACGATGAACATCCCGGCACTGATCGAAGTTGATATTAAAGAAGAGTGGAACGGAAAAATGGCGGTTGTAGACGGTTACACAGGAACATTCTACATTGATCCGGATGAAGAAACTTTAAAGAAAATGCAGGAAAAGAAAGAAGAAGACATCAAAGCAAGAGAACTTCTTCAGGAATTAAAAGGAAAAGAAGATATAACGGTAGACGGAAAACATATCAAATTATATGCAAATATCGGCGGTGTAAAAGATGTTACAAGTGTACTGGCCAATGATGCGGCCGGAATCGGTCTGTTCAGAAGTGAATTCTTATATCTGGAAGCGGATAATTATCCGGATGAAGAAGCACAGTTCCAGGCATACAAGACAGTAGCCGAGAACATGGCAGGTAAGAAGGTAATTGTACGTACACTGGATATCGGTGCGGACAAGCAGGTGGATTATTTCAACCTTGATCATGAAGAAAATCCGGCCATGGGATACCGTGCGATCCGTATCTGTCTGGACAGAAGAGATATCTTCCGTACACAGTTGCGGGCACTTCTTCGTGCAAGCGCATATGGTAACATTGGAATTATGTATCCAATGATCATTCTGTAGATGAAGTGAAAGAGATCAAGAAGATCGTAGAGTCTATCAAAGCAGAACTGACAGAAAAAGGAATCGAGTACGGTGAAGTTGAACAGGGTATTATGATCGAGACACCGGCAGCAGTGATGATCAGCGATCTTCTGGCAGAGGAAGTTGACTTCTTCAGTATCGGAACAAACGACCTGACTCAGTATACACTGGCAATTGACAGACAGAACAGCAAACTTGACAACATTTATGATTCACATCATCCGGCAGTGCTCCGCATGATCCAGAAGACGATCGAAAACGGACACAAAGCAGGATGCTGGGTTGGTATCTGCGGAGAACTTGGAGCAGATATGACTCTGACAGAGACATTCCTTAAGATGGGAATCGATGAATTGTCTGTATCTCCGACATTTGTTCTTCCAATCAGAAAACTGATCCGTGAGATGAGCACAAAATAATGGTTGCATGGACGGATATGCCGTACTATAATATAGGACGAAAGAAGATTCTTCGGGGCAGGGTGTGATTCCCTACCGGCGGTATAGTCCGCGAACT
>ENA-OQLB01001000-OQLB01001000.1-human-gut-metagenome-genome-assembly--contig:-NODE-1000-length-13526-cov-2.291365_pt1 | contig 13526 bp, 15 predicted proteins | sample MGYA00242656_ERZ504813 | MGnify/ENA primary metagenome ERZ504813 (study PRJEB26092, sample SAMD00036388) | human gut metagenome | host: Homo sapiens | study: EMG produced TPA metagenomics assembly of... | reverse complement strand
GCCGCCTGATACTCTCCGCCTGGTTCATTGGGGTCTCCCCTGCCCTGTACAGACACAAAATTCATCGGCGGAACAGTCACAATACCCGGCTTCCTGGTGGAAGATAAAACTCCTTGTACTCCTTCTTATAGTCAAACGCCATAGTGCCGTCCTCCATTCTCCAACATCTTTGCTCTTTAATGTCAGCATATCATAACAACCTTTATTTGTAAAGCAACTTTTTGGCAAAAAACAAAAATCCCCTGCCATCTCGGGCAGAGGATCTGATAGCGCAAAAAGAGCCTTCCCACTCTCCGGAATGGGAAGCTCTTTGTAAGTTCAACCTTTTGCCTTAGAACAGGCGCGAAGGGTCAAAATCACTCAATGATCTTGCCGACGACGCCGGAACCAACGGTACGGCCACCCTCACGGATAGCGAAACGCAGGCCCTCTTCCATAGCGACGGGGGTCAGCAACTCAACGTGCATCATGACGTTATCGCCAGGCATGCACATCTCGGTGCCTTCCGGCAGGGTGATGATGCCGGTCACGTCGGTGGTACGGAAGTAGAACTGAGGACGATAGTTGGAGAAGAACGGGGTGTGACGGCCGCCTTCGTCCTTGGTCAGAACGTAGACCTGGGACTCGAAGACCTTGTGGGGATGGACAGAACCGGGCTTAGCCAGAACCTGGCCGCGCTCGATCTGGGTACGGTCAACACCACGCAGCAGAGCGCCGATGTTATCGCCAGCCTCAGCATAGTCCAGAGACTTACGGAACATCTCCAGGCCGGTGACGGTGGTGGACAGACGGTCGGGCTTGATGCCGACGATCTCCATTGCATCGCCAACCTTAGCAACGCCACGCTCAACACGACCGGTAGCAACAGTACCACGGCCGGAAATGGTCATGACATCCTCGATGGGCATCAGGAAGGGCTTGTCCTCCTCACGATCGGGGTTGGGGATATAGGTATCGACAGCGTTCATCAGCTCCTTGATGCACTCGTAAGCGGGATCGTCGGGATCGTTGGGAGCCTCCAGAGCCTTCAGAGCGGAACCACGAATGATCGGGGTGTCGTCGCCCGGGAAGTCGTACTCGCTCAGCAGCTCACGAATCTCCATCTCGACCAGATCCAGCAGCTCCTCGTCGTCGACCATATCGCACTTGTTCATGAAGACAACGATATAGGGCACGCCGACCTGACGAGCCAGCAGGATGTGCTCACGGGTCTGGGGCATGGGACCATCGGTAGCAGCAACGACCAGGATGGCGCCGTCCATCTGAGCAGCACCAGTGATCATGTTCTTGACGTAGTAGCATGGCCCGGGCAGTCAACGTGAGCATAGTGACGAGCGTCGGTCTGATACTCAACGTGAGCGGAGTTGATCGTGATACCACGAGCACGCTCCTCAGGAGCCTTATCGATGTTGGCGTAGTCCATGAACTCTGCGTCGCCTTCAGTGCCAGGTACTTGGTGATAGCAGCGGTCAGAGTGGTCTTGCCGTGGTCAACGTGACCGATGGTGCCGATGTTAACATGCGGCTTAGAACGGTCGAACTTTGCCTTTTCAGCCATTGGAATATCCTCCCTTAAATTAGGTTTTGATATTGGTTACAACAGTCCTGCTAATACAGAATTGCATTGCAAAACTATTCTACTAGATTCCACCTGTAAAATCAAGTGTTTTACAGGAAATTTTGCCGGAGCTACACTACCCCGGCAAAATCTTTATCCGTTTTTCAACGATCAGCTTGGTGCGGCCTGCGATGATCTGATCAGCGATGTTCTTAGGCACCGGCTCGTAGTGAGACGGCTCCATGACATACTGGCCACGGCCCTGCGTCTTGGAGCGCAGGTCGGTGGCGTAGCCGAACATCTGAGCCAGAGGAACGAATGCGTTGACACGCTGGGTGCCAGCCATTGCCTCCATGCCCTGGATCTGACCACGGCGAGAGTTCAGGTCACCGATGACATCGCCCAGATACTCATCGGGAACGATGACAGCGACCTTCATGATGGGCTCGGTGATGATAGGATCAGCCTTGCGCATAGCATCCTTGAAGGCCATAGAACCTGCGATGGAGAAGGCCATCTCAGAGGAGTCAACCTCATGATAAGAGCCATCATACAGGGTGACCTTGACATCAACGACAGGATAGCCTGCCAGAACGCCGGACTTCATAGCACCCTGGATACCGTTGTCGATAGCCGGGATGTATTCCTTCGGGATAGCGCCGCCAACGATGGCGTTGACGAACTCATAGCCCTTGCCTGCCTCGTTGGGCTCGATCTTGATCTTGACGTGACCGTACTGGCCCTTACCGCCAGACTGACGAGCGTACTTGGTCTCCTGATTGGCCTCCTTGCGGATGGTCTCACGGTAAGCGACCTGAGGTGCGCCGACGTTAGCCTCGACCTTGAACTCACGGAGCAGACGGTCAACGATGATCTCCAGATGGAGCTCGCCCATGCCGGCGATGATGGTCTGACCAGTCTCTTCGTCGGTGTAGGTCTTGAAGGTAGGATCCTCTTCGGCCAGCTTTGCCAGCGCGATGCCCATCTTCTCGTTGCCGGCCTTGGTCTTAGGCTCGATGGCGACGCGGATAACGGGCTCGGGGAACTTCATGGACTCCAGAATGATGGGATGGTTCTCATCACACAGAGTATCACCGGTGGTGGTGTTCTTCAGACCAACGACAGCAGCAATATCACCTGCGTAGCAGCAGTCGATATCCTTGCGGTGGTTGGAGTGCATCTGCAGGATGCGGCCCATACGCTCCTTGCTGTCCTTCACGGAGTTGTAGACAGTAGTACCTGCCTCGACCTTACCGGAGTAGACACGGAAGTATGCCAGCTTACCAACGAAGGGGTCGGTAGCGATCTTGAAGGCCAGAGCTGCGAAGGGAGCCTCGTCGGAAGACGGACGGGTCTCCTGCTCTTCGGTCTCAGGATTCACACCCTTGATGTCCTCGACATCGGTAGGTGCGGGCATATAGTCAACGATAGCGTCCAGCAGCTTCTGCACGCCGCGGTTCTTGTAGGAAGAACCACAGACAACGGGGACCAGAGTGTTCGCAATGGTCTCCTTGCGGATAGCAGCCTTCAGTTCCTCACGGGTGATCTCCTCACCCTCGAGGTACTTCTCCATGAGCTCTTCGTCGTTCTCGGCAACAGTCTCAACGAGGATGTTGCGATACTCCTCAGCCTGCTCGCGCATATCCTCGGGGATAGCTCGGTGCGCATATCGTTGCCCATATCGTCGTAGTAGACTCAGCGTTCATATCGACCAGGTCGACGATACCACGGAAGGTATCCTCCTGACCGATGGGCAGCTGGATGGCCACGCCGTTGGCGTGCAGACGATCGTGCAGCATCTTGATGCAGCGGAAGAAGTCAGCACCCATAGTGTCCATCTTGTTGACGTACACCATACGGGGGACTTTGTACTCATCAGCCTGACGCCAGACGGTCTCAGACTGAGGCTCGACACCACCCTTAGCAGCCAGAACGGTCACAGAACCGTCCAGAACGCGCAGAGAACGCTGGACCTCAACAGTGAAGTCAACGTGGCCCGGGGTGTCGATGATGTTGATGCGGTGACGATTCTTCTTGAATGCAACAGGGTCCTTCTGAGTCTCAGAGTGGCTCCAGTAGCAAGTGGTAGCTGCGGAGGTGATGGTGATACCACGCTCCTGCTCCTGAACCATCCAGTCCATGGTAGCGCCGCCGTCGTGAACCTCGCCGATCTTGTGGTTGATGCCGGTGTAGTACAGAATACGCTCGGTAGTGGTGGTCTTACCAGCATCGATGTGGCCATAATGCCGATATTTCTCGTCATCTGAAGAGAAACTTCTCTGGGAGTAGCCATGAAATTAACCTCCTACAGAACAGATCAATAACGGAAATGAGCGAAAGCCTTGTTGGCCTCGGCCATCTTGTGGGTATCCTCGCGCTTCTTCACGCGTTGCCGGTGTTGTTGGCAGCATCCATGATCTCAGCAGCCAGACGCTGGGCCATGGTCTTCTCACCACGGCTGCGGCTGTAAGCAGTCAGCCAGCGCAGGCCGAGAGTCTCGCGGCGAGCGGGGCTGACCTCCAGGGGGACCTGGTAGTTAGCGCCGCCAACACGGCGGGTCTTGCACTCGAGGCTGGGCATGATGTTCTCCATCGCCTTCTCGAAAGTCTCGAGAGGATCGTTGCCGGTCTTCTCCTGGATCATGGAGAAAGCCTCGTAAACGATCTTCTGAGCGACGCCCTTCTTGCCGTCCAGCATGACGCTGTTGACCAGACGGGTGACCATCTTGGAATTGTAAATAGGATCAGCTAAGACATCGCGCTTAGCAATGTTACCTCTTCTAGGCATCTTTCTTCCCTCCTTCACAGAATGATATCATCGGTACTCGAAAGTAATAAAACTCCCGTTGTGTCACAAAGAGCTGACCTTACATAAACTGTTGCCCTCCGCACGTTTCTGCGGACTTGTTATTTATATAATGGAAAGCCGTTTATGGCGGTTCGTTCCTCAATTACTTCTTTGCAGCACCGGCCTTAGGACGCTTTGCGCCGTACTTGGAGCGGGCCTGATTACGGCCTGCAACACCCTGGGTATCCAGAGTACCACGGATGATGTGGTAACGCACACCGGGGAGGTCCTTAACACGACCGCCACGGATCAGCACGACGGAGTGCTCCTGCAGGTTATGGCCGATACCGGGAATGTAAGAGGTGACCTCGATACCATTCGTGAGGCGGACACGGGCGACCTTACGCAGAGCAGAGTTAGGCTTCTTGGGGGTCATGGTACGGACTGCAGTGCAGACACCGCGCTTCTGGGGGCTGTTCAGATCAGAATACTGTTTCTTCTGAGAGTTGTAAGTCTTCAGCAGTGCGGGAGCAGTGCTCTTCGTAGCCAGGACCTGACGGCCTTTGCGTACAAGCTGGTTAAAAGTAGGCATTGGTTCTCTCCTTTCTTAATGATGAACATCGGATGTTTTCCGACTTTTTTGCCGCACTATCCCTGTGTGGGACGCGCAACAGTTATATAATACCCGTTTTCATCAGGAATGTCAACAGTTTTTCCAATATTTTTTTGTTTTATTCGCCGAAAGGTTTTTAGAGCGATTTACTGGCAGAACCTCTCAGTCGCTGACGCGACAGCCCTTTCACAACGACATGCCTCTCCGTCTGCTTCGCAGACAGCTCTTCCGTAACGACATGCCCTCTCAGTCACCTACGGTGACAGCTCCCCCAAAGGGGGAGCCACTGGCGTGCCGGTCAGGCCCACGCGGGACGAGCAAAGTTTATCCTATCCGGAAACAGTAGTGCCCTGCTACAGAGATTCACAGCAGCTTGACAAGGTGCTCTTGTCCAGAAGCTACTGCCCTCTGTAACAGGGCACTATCTTTTGCGTTATATTAGACTTTCAGCAGTCAAGCGAAAGCTGCCCGACCTGCCAAAGGCTCTCCCTCTGGGAGAGCTGTCACCGTAGGTGACTGAGAGGGCTGCTTACTGCCGTGCGGCAGCTGCCAGCTCAGCGGCGACCTCGGCGTCGCGCTCTTCCTCACGGCGCTTCAGGTCCTCACGCACCTCCGGGAGACCGGTACCTGCGGGGATGAGCTTACCGATGATGACGTTCTCCTTCAGACCGGCCAGCGGATCGACCTTGCCCTTGATGGCGGCCTCGGTCAGCACGCGGGTGGTCTCCTGGAAGGAGGCGGCAGACAGGAAGGACTCGTTTGCCAGAGCAGCCTTGGTGATGCCCAGCAGCACCTGCTGATACTCGACCAGCCTGATGCCCTGCTCACCGGCGTCGATGCGCTTCTGCAGCTCGGCGTTGACGTTCTCGACTTCCAGACGGTTTGCCAGAGCACCGCCGATGAGGTCGGAAGAACCGGAGTCGGTCACGCGGACCTTGCGGCACATCTGACGGACGATGACCTCGATATGCTTATCGTTGATCTCAACGCCCTGCAGACGGTAGACCTTCTGGACCTCGCTGATGAGGTAGTTCTGAACATCGCTCAGACCCTTGATGGCCAGGATGTCCTGAGGATACAGGACGCCTTCACGGGTGATGATGTCGCCCTTCTCCACGCGGTCGCCCGGCATCACACGTGCGTGCTGGGTGAACGGGATGGAGTAGTTCTTGACGACCTCAGCGCCGTTCTCGTCCTTGCCGGTGACCTTGATGACGACATTCTTCTTGGTATCGTCGTGAGAGACGACGCCGGAGATCTCGCTCATGATGGCCATGCTCTTGGGACGGCGGCTCTCGAACAGCTCTTCGACACGGGGAAGACCCTGAGTATATCTTCAGCAGATGCGATACCGCCGGTATGGAAGGTACGCATGGTCAGCTGAGTACCGGGCTCGCCGATGGACTCTGCGGCGATGACGCCGATGGACTCGCCCAGCTGGACGGGCTCACCGTTTGCCATATCGCTGCCGTAGCAGTGTGCGCAGACGCCGATCTTGGCGCGGCAGGTCAGCAGGCTGCGGATCTTCAGCTTGGTGATGCCTGCGGCCTCGATGTCGTTTGCATCGTAGAGGTCGATCATCTTGCCTTCGGGAACGATGACCTTGCCGGTGACGGGGTCGAGGACATCGCCCACGGCATAACGGCCGATGATACGCTCACGGAAGCTCTCGATCTTCTCCTTGCCCTCGTGGATCTCGGAGACCCACAGGCCGTCGGTGGTGCCGCAGTCGATCTCGCGGACGATGACTTCCTGAGAGACATCGACCATTCGACGGGTCAGGTAGCCGGAGTCAGCGGTACGCAGAGCGGTATCGGCCAGACCCTTACGAGCGCCGCGAGCGGAAACGAAGTATTCCAGAATATTCAGCCTTCGCGGTAGTTCGCACGAATGGGCATCTCGATGGTCTTACCGGCGGTGTTTGCCAGCAGGCCGCGCATGCCGGCCAGCTGCTTGATCTGGTTCATAGAACCACGAGCACCGGAGTCTGCCATCATGAAGATCTCGTTGTCCTCGGGCAGGTTTGCAGCCAGAGCCTTGGAGACCTTATCGGTGGTAGCCTGCCAGATGTTGATGGTCTGGGAGTAGCGCTCGTTCTCGGAGATCAGGCCGCGGTTGAACAGCTTGCTGACCTGAGAGACCTGCTTGTCGGCGTCGGCGATCAGCTCGTCCTTCTGGGGCGGGATGACAGCGTCGCAGACAGCGACGGAGATAGCGGACAGCGTAGAGTACTTGTAGCCCTGTGCCTTGATGCGTCCAGCATCTTTGCGCACTTGCGGCTGCCGTTGCGGGTCATGCAGCGGGAGATGATGTCGGGCAGGGTCTTCTTGGTCACGCGGAAGCTGACCTCGTACTCCAGCCAGTGCTCAGGTCGGTGCGGTCGATATAGCCAGATTCTGAGGCACGGGGTTGTTGAAGATGATGCGGCCGACGGTGGCGTCCACCAGACCGGTGCGCTCCACGCCGTCGATGACCATGGTGCGGCGCACCTTGATGGGTGCGTGCAGGGTGACGATGTGCTCAGCGTAAGCCATCAGAGCCTCGTTCTCATCGCGGAACACCTTGCCTGCGCCCTCTTCGTTCTCACGAACGGTGGTCAGGTAGTAGCTGCCCAGGATCATATCCTGCGTAGGAACGGTGACAGGTGCGCCGTCAGAGGGCTTCAGCAGGTTGCCGGAAGCCAGCATCAGCATCTTGGCCTCGCGGCAGGCATCCTCGCCCAGAGGCAGATGGACTGCCATCTGGTCGCCGTCGAAGTCGGCGTTGAATGCGGTACAGGCCAGGGGGTGCAGCTTGATGGCACGGCCCTCGACCAGCACGGGGTTGAAGGCTGGATGCCCAGACGGTGCAGTAGGTGCGCGGTTCAGCAGGACGGGGTGGCCCTTGATGACAGTCTCAAGGCTGTCCCAGACATCGGGCTTTGCGCGCTCGACCATCTTGCGGGCAGACTTGATGTTGTTGGCAACACCCTTCTCGACCAGGTCCTTCATGACAAAGGGCTTGAACAGCTCCAGAGCCATCTCCTTGGGCAGACCGCACTGGTCCATCTTCAGCTCAGGGCCGACGACGATAACGGAACGGCCGGAGTAGTCAACACGCTTGCCCAGCAGGTTCTGACGGAAGCGGCCCTGCTTGCCCTTCAGCAGATCGGAAAGGCTCTTCAGTGCGCGGTTGTTGGGGCCGGTGACGGGACGGCCGCGGCGGCCGTTGTCGATGAGGCTGTCAACTGCTTCCTGCAGCATACGCTTCTCGTTGCGCACGATGATGTCAGGAGCGCCCAGCTCCAGCAGGCGGCGCAGACGGTTGTTGCGGTTGATGACGCGGCGGTACAGGTCATTCAGGTCGGAGGTGGCGAAGCGGCCGCCGTCCAGCTGGACCATGGGGCGCAGGTCAGGCGGCAGCACGGGCAGCACGTCCATGACCATCCACTCGGGCGGTTGCCGGAAACGCGGAAAGCCTCGACGACTTCCAGACGCTTCAGGATGCGCACCTTCTTCTGGCCGGAGGACTTCTCCACCTCGGCAGTCAGCTCAGCGCTGAGCTGGTCGAGGTCGATCTCCTTCAGCAGGTCCTGAACGGCTCAGCACCCATAGCAGCCTCGAACTCGTCGCCGTAGCGCTCGCGCATCTCGCGGTACTCTTTCTCGGTCAGCAGCTGCTTCTTTTCCAGCGGGGTCAGGCCGGGGTCGGTGACGATATAGCTTGCAAAGTAGAGGACCTTCTCCAGCAGGCGGGGCTGATGTCCAGCATCAGGCCGATGCGGCTGGGGATGCCCTTGAAGTACCAGATGTGCTCACAGGAGCGGCCAGCTCGATGTGGCCCATACGCTCACGGCGGACCTTGGCCTTGGTCACCTCGACGCCGCAGCGGTCGCAGATCTTGCCTTATAACGGATGCGCTTATACTTGCCGCAGTGGCACTCCCAGTCCTTGGTAGGTCCAAAAATGCGCTCGCAGTACAGACCGTCGCGCTCCGGCTTCAGGGTGCGGTAGTTGATGGTCTCAGGCTTCTTCACCTCGCCATAGCTCCAGTTGCGGATCTGGTCAGGAGAGGCAAGGCCGATTTTGATCGAATCGAAGACGTTGTTTTCCATGAAACGAACCCTTTCTTAATCTTTATAGTCTCGATGATAACAGTTGACGTTGGAAGACCCGCTGCCCTGCCCTGCGGCGGCAGCACGCGCACCGCGCAGGGAAACACAGCTTTCTCAAAGGGGCCTTATTATTCGTCGATGTTCACTTCGTCAGAAGCGGGCTCTGCAGCGGCAGAGTTGTCATCCTCCAGCACGGAGGGATCATCGAAACCAGCATCGGCGTCCTTGATGGTGTAATCGTTCAGCAGCTCGTTCTCGTTGGCGACAGTCTCGGTGCCGGCAACATCACGCATATCGAAGCCGGTCTCTTCGTCGTCAAAGTTCTGGCGCATGTCGATCTCGTTGCCTTCCTTGTCCTGGACCACGACGTCCAGACCCAGAGACTGCAGTTCCTTGAGCATGACGCGGAAGGACTCGGGGATGCCCGGCTGCGGGATGGGCTCGCCCTTGACGATGGCTCGTAGGTCTTGACACGGCCCTCGACGTCATCGGACTTGACGGTCAGGATCTCCTGCAGGGTGTAAGCAGCACCGTAAGCCTCCAGAGCCCAGACCTCCATCTCGCCGAAGCGCTGGCCGCCGAACTGGGCCTTGCCGCCCAGAGGCTGCTGGGTGACCAGAGAGTAGGGGCCGGTGGAACGGGCATGGATCTTATCATCAACGAGGTGATGCAGCTTGAGGTAGTACATATAACCGACGGTAACGCGGTTATCGAACTTCTCACCGGTACGGCCATCGTAAACGGTGGTCTTGCCGTCGCGGTCCAGCTCGATCTTGGAGAAGTCGATGATGTGGCCCTTCTCGCCCATCAGCTTGGGGAGCTTGGTGGGATATGCAGGAGCATTCTCGCCGTGCCACATCTCGCGGGCGGTATCGAAGGTATCGCCGATGTCAGCCTCGCGGGCGGAGTCGAAGACGGGGGTCATGACCTTGATGCCGCAGGCCTTGGCAGCGTAGCCCAGGTTGACCTCCAGCACCTGACCGATGTTCATACGGGAAGGAACGCCCAGGGGGTTCAGCACGATGTCCAGCGGGGTGCCGTCGGGCAGGTAGGGCATATCCTCCTGCGGCAGGATGCGGGAAACGACACCCTTGTTGCCGTGACGGCCTGCCATCTTATCGCCGACGCTGATCTTGCGCTTCTGAGCGATGTAGCAGCGGACGACCTCGCGCACACCGGGCTGCAGCTCGTCGCTGTTCTCCGGGGTGAAGACCTTGACGTCCACGATGATGCCGTACTCGCCGTGAGGCACACGCAGAGAGGTGTCACGCACCTCGCGGGCCTTCTCGCCGAAGATGGCACGGAGCAGGCGCTCCTCAGCGGTCAGCTCGGTCTCGCCCTTCGGGGTGACTTTACCGACCAGAATATCACCGCTCTTGACCTCGGCGCCGATGCGGATGATGCCGCGCTCGTCCAGGTCCTTCAGAGCATCCTCAGAGACGTTGGGGATGTCGCGGGTGATCTCTTCGGGTCCCAGCTTGGTGTCGCGGGACTCGGTCTCATATTCCTCAATGTGGATAGAGGTGTAAACGTCCTCACGGACGATCTTCTCGTTCAGCAGGACGGCGTCCTCGTAGTTGTAGCCCTCCCAGGTCATGAAGCCGATGAGGGCGTTCTTGCCCAGAGAGATCTCGCCGTTGCGCATTGCGGGGCCGTCGGCCAGCACCTGACCGGCCTTGACGTTCTCGCCCACCTCGACGATGGGGCGCTGGTTGATGCAGGTGCCTGCGTTGGAGCGGGCGAACTTGACCAGAGAATAGTTGTCCACGGCGCCCTGAGCGTTGCGCACCTCGACATGGTCAGCGTCCACCTTCTCAACGATGCGTCGTTCTTTGCCAGAACCGCGGTGCCGGAGTCGGTAGCAGCCTTGTACTCCATACCGGTAGCAACGATGGGCTGCTGGGTGACCATCAGAGGCACTGCCTGACGCTGCATGTTGGAGCCCATCAGAGCACGGTTACAGTCATCGTTCTCCAGGAAGGGGATGCAGGCGGTAGCGACAGAGACCATCATTCGGGGCGAGACGTCCATATAATCGACCTTCTCGGCGTCGATCTCCAGAATGTCGTCGCGGCGGCGGGCAGAAACGCGGGCGCGCTTGAAGTGCTTGGTCTCGTCCAGAGGCTCGTTGGCCTGAGCAACGACGTACTCGTCCTCGACGTCAGCGGTCATATACTCGACCTCGTCGGTGACGACCTGATCGATGAGGCGGCCCTTCTCGTCGTAGGTCTTCTTGACCTTGCGGTAAGGAGCCTCAACGAAGCCGTACTCATTGATCTTGCGTAGGATGCCAGATAGGAGATCAGACCGATGTTGGGGCCTTCAGGAGTCTCGATGGGGCACATACGGCCATAGTGGCTGTAGTGGACGTCGCGGACTTCGAAGCCTGCGCGGTCACGGCTCAGACCGCCGGGGCCCAGAGCAGACAGACGGCGCTTGTGGGTCAGCTCAGCCAAGGGGTTATTCTGGTCCATGAACTGGGACAGCGGAGAAGAACCGAAGAACTCCTTGATGGCGGCGACCACAGGACGGATATTGATGAGGGCCTGCGGAGTGATGACGCTCTGGTCCTGGCTCTGCAGGGTCATCCGCTCACGGATGACGCGCTCCATGCGGGAGAAGCCGATGCGGAACTGGTTCTGCAGCAGCTCACCGACGCTGCGGATGCGGCGGTTGCCAGATGGTCGATGTCATCGGTGGTGCCGATGCCGTGGCCCAGGCCGTTCAGATAGTTGATGGAAGACAGGATGTCGGTCACGGTAACGGTGCGGCCGATGAGCTGGTCGTGGTTGCGGCGCAGCAGCTCCTTCTGCTCTTCCACATCCGAAGTGGTGTCGAGGATCTTCCTGATCTCCTCAAAGGAGCAGCGCTCGTTGATGCCGCACTCCTTGACATCGAAGGAGAAGAAGCCTGAGCGTCAACACAGCCATTGGTGATGACCTTGACCTTCTTGCCCTCGATGTTCAGCACGACGATGTTGACGCCGGCGTTGTCAGCGGCCTCAGCCAGCTGACGGGTGATCTTGGCATCCTTCTCGATGAGCAGTTCGCCGGTCAGGGGGCCACGACGTTCTCGGCGGCGATGTGGTTCATGATGCGGCGTGCCAGAGACAGCTTCTTGTTCATCTTATAACGACCGAACCGGGACAGATCGTAGCGGCGGGGGTCGAAGAAGAGCATATTGAGCTGGCTGGTAGCGGACTCCACCGTGGGAGGCTCACCGGGACGCAGCTTGCGGTAGACTTCCAGCAGGCCTTCCTCGGTGTTCTTGGTGGTATCCTTTTCCAGCGTAGCAGGATGCGCTCATCCTCGCCGAAGTAGTTCAGGATGTCCTCGTTGGAAGACAGGCCCAGTGCGCGGCAGAGCACGGTGACGGGCAGCTTGCGGTTCTTATCGATACGGACATAGAACACGTTGGAAGCGTCGGTCTCGTACTCCAGCCAGGCGCCGCGGTTGGGGTTCATGGTGGCGCTGTACAGGTCGTTGCCCACCTTATCGTGATCATGGCCGTAGAATACGCCGGGAGAACGGACCAGCTGGCTGACGATGGCGCGCTCTGCACCGTTGATGACAAAGGTGCCGGCGTCGGTCATCAGGGGGAAGTCGCCCATGAAGATCTCCTGGTCCTTCACCTCGCCGGTCTCCTTGTTCAGCAGACGGGCGGTGACGCGCAGGGGTGCCGCATAGGTCACGTCGCGCTCTTTGCACTCTTTGATGCTGTACTTGGGCTCTTTATCGAGACGGAAGTCCACGAAGCTCAGTGCCAGATTGCCGGTGTAGTCCTCAATGGTGCCGATGTCGTGGAAGACCTCTTTCAGGCCCTCGTCCAGGAACCACTGATAAGAGTTCTTCTGGACCTCGATGAGGTTCGGCATACTGATGACTTCGTCGATGTGGGAGAAGCTCATGCGCTCGGTCTTGCCGAGCTTGACGGGCTTGACTTTCATCATAAAATCAAACCACTCCTTACTTTTATACTCTACGGATGTTGCAAAATGCAGGTCGAATTTGAGCAGACACACATAATTCGGCCTGCACCGCGCGCAGAAGTCCGGCGTTTTGCACAAACTTTTCGGTAGGACCCGTTCCGCTCATGCTGCGCAAACTCCCTTTTTGGCGCACTAGGCCATTATGTGATACTAGTGCAGTATACACCCTGAAACCCCTGTTGTCAAGCCATTTTTCCGTTTTGAGGCAAAAAAATTCCCGGACGCCCTCTTTTATCGGACACCCGGGAACGTGTATGCTTTGCGTGATTTTGGGGTTGATTTTTTTGTTTTTTACGTTCCAGACAAAAACACCCTTGTGCATTTTGTCACCATTTACTCTTGCAATCCGGTTTATTCATCCAGATAATCCCGCAGGCGCTTGGCACGGCTGGGGTGGCGGAGCTTGCGCAGGGCTTTGGCCTCGATCTGGCGCACCCGCTCCCGGGTGACGTTGAACTCCCGGCCCAGCTCTTCCAGCGTCCGGGCCGC
>ENA-OQLB01000999-OQLB01000999.1-human-gut-metagenome-genome-assembly--contig:-NODE-999-length-13541-cov-1.515283_pt1 | contig 13541 bp, 21 predicted proteins | sample MGYA00242656_ERZ504813 | MGnify/ENA primary metagenome ERZ504813 (study PRJEB26092, sample SAMD00036388) | human gut metagenome | host: Homo sapiens | study: EMG produced TPA metagenomics assembly of... | reverse complement strand
CTTCCTTTCTTCACCCGTTGGATTAAGCTGCAATCAGCCCTTCTTCTGATTCATAATTCACTAGATCTGCATGTCCACACAAATAATCATTTCTTTTTCCTGATTCTCTGAGTTTATCTTTTACATAACACGCAAATGCACGAGCAAATAATTCAACTTTGCTTTTCCAGTATCCATTTTCTGTCTTTGTTGCTCCCTGATCAATTTTTTCAGCATTCATATAAAACTCAGTGAAAGTATTATCTTCATTTCTGATCAACCTATGAATCAGCGTTTTAAATGATTCTGGAATCGCATCGATTCTAAGCATATTGGTTGCGTAGTGACCAACAATATGCGAGTCTACAATTTTCCCCAAAAAATCATCGAAAGCGTGACCCCATTCGTGTGCTAATGATCCTGCTCCACGCAGTTTTGTAAGATTGATAACTTCTCTCCCTGGTTCATAATGAGCCAAAGCATTTCCATGACCTCTCGCACCAAAAGCGATTCCTAATGCTCCTGTTTCCAAACCTACCAGTCCGATATCTTCCCGAGATATTTCTAAAGCATCAGCTAAATCACAAAATGCTTCATATGCCATATTTAAGTTAGCTTGACGGTCTTTGTCATTTGTATAATTTCCAAACTCACCGCCGCGAATCTTAAATGCATTCAAGAAATCGTCTCCCACAATATTATGACCATGACGATAATCTTTTCCTTTTCGTTCTATATTTTCCAGCTGTTTTGGAACTAATTTTTTTCTTACCTTTGCGTTTTGTTTTTTCTTTTTTCTCCTGCACGTCTCCACTGTTCTCCAGCCCTTCTTTTAAAACTGCAAATGCTGTTTTTGCAGCCTCTGCGCTCATCAGAAGCTGAGGCAAAAAGACCGTTCCTTTTTCAAATCCCTTTCCCACGGTATCCAGCGCGGGAATCAAGTGTTCATTGATGATATCCAACGGCTTTTTCTCCTGCATCAGCACATTTGTAATCTGATGTGCTTCCTCTTTTAAGCCTTTTTCAATCGCAGCCTGCAGTGTCATCATCCCCCTGCTGTCTGCCCCGCGCGGTTGTGATACTGCCGGGCGCGGAAGCGAACTCTACATTGGCACTTCCATAGCGTCCAATGTAATTTTCACAGTTCGGATCCAGATTCATCAGTACATGATACGCATAATAGGAACGCATCATATCTTCCGATGCAGGATTGATGATGCCGGCGCTTAATCCCTGGAACATGGCCATCGTATAAAAATTCGCATTGATGATCGGTCTTCCCGGCAGTCCAAATGAAATATTGGAAACACCAAGAACCGTATTCACACCAAGATCATACCGGACTCTGTGCAGTGCTTCCAGAGTAATCTTTGCCCCTTCCGGTTCTGAGCTGACGGTCATGGCAAGTACATCGATCACAAGATCTTTCTTGTCAATGCCATACTTTGCCGCCTCACGGATGATCTTCTCTGCAATTGCCACACGGCCGTCTGCCGTTTCTGGAATCCCGTCTTCATCCAGCGTCAGACCGATCACTACACCGCCGTATTTTTGGATCAGCGGGAATACCGCATCCATGGATTCCTGTTTTCCGCTGACTGAATTCACCATCGGTTTTCCATTGTAGATCCGCATTGCCTGTTCCATCGCCTGAATATCCACGGTATCGATCTGCAGCGGAAGACTGGTCACACTCTGAAGCTCTGTAATGACTTCTTTCATCATCGATACTTCATCAATATCCGGCAATCCTACATTCACATCCAGAATATGCGCTCCATTATCCTGCTGCATGATCCCTTCTTTGAGGATATAATCCAGATCATGATCTTTGAGCGCCTGTTTGAACTTCTTCTTTCCCGTCGGATTGATCCGTTCTCCGATGATCCTGGATCCCGTACCAAGCATCACTGCCTGTCCGTAAGAAGATACGATCGTATGAACTTTTTTCTCCGGTGTTTGATCAAAGAATCCTTACACTGTGCGATCATTGCCCGGATGTGATCCGGTGTCGTACCACAGCATCCGCCGATCACACAGGCTCCTGTTTCTACGATCATTTCCATCGTCTTTGCAAACTGCTCCGGCTCTACATCATAATAAGTCTCACCATCTCGCTGTTTCGGAAGTCCTGCATTTGGCTTGACAATCACCGGAAGAGACGTATATTCCAAAATCTCATGCAGGATCGGCATCATCTGCTCAGGTCCCATCCCGCAGTTGATCCCCAGTGCATCCACGCGCAGTCCTTCCAGAAGTGCAACTACAGAAGGTACATCCGCTCCGGTGAGCAGCTTTCCTCTCTCATCAAAAATAGTCGTCACAAACACCGGAAGGGTTGTATTCTCTTTCGCTGCAAGTACCGCTGCCTTCAATTCATAGGTGTCACTCATCGTCTCGATATGGATCAGATCTGCTCCGGCCTGTTCTCCATAGATCATCACTTCCTTGAAAGCTTCATAAGCGGTCTCAAATTCCAGATCCCCCATGGGCTTTAACAGCTTTCCGGTAGGGCCGATATCCAACGCGGTATACACTTCCCGGTTGTCTCTCACCCCCTGTTTCGCCGCTTCCTTCACATGAGAAACCGCAGAGAAAATAATCTCTTTTAAGGAACAGCTCTCATCGTGAAACTTCAACGCATTTGCTCCGAATGTATTGGTCAGGACAATATCACTTCCGGCTTCAAAATAACTGCGGTGAATCTGACGCACTGCCTCTGCATGCGTCAGATTCCAAGTCTCCGGCAATTCTCCGGGAAGAAGCCCTTTGCCTGAAGCAAGGTTCCCATCCCACCGTCAAAAAATAAAAGTTCTTTTCCCAAGCGTTCTAAAATCATATCGTATCCCTTCTATATTCACAGTCCTTTTTTTCACAAATCTCGCAGCCCTGTATCGGACACCGCTCTTTGATACGGCTCATTCCGATCACTGCTGTCACCGATTTTGTCGGAGTCATCATAAAACTGTCCGTCATGGTCAGTCCGATCGTTTTTCGCAGTCTAACATCTGCATCAATGGCTTCTGATACTGAATATCAAAATCTCCATATCCCGGACTGAACCTCGGACGCAGATACCAGCCTTCTTTTTCCTGCTGCTTCGCAATTTCTCTCTGACACGCATCACAGTATTCCTCCAGCATGGCCGCTGCGCAGGCTGAAGCACCACTGCTTTTGCCATGTCTGTCAGAGATGCCCGCGTAATCAGCCGGTCTGCTCCTGTTCCCAGTGTCGCTCCAAAGAGAATCAGCTTCTCACATTGTTTTAAATTTCTGCCCAGACTTCTGCTCTTCATCCGGATATTTCCAATCTGAAAGCACTCCTCGCTCTGATGCTGTAAATCAAAAATACGGCAGATGGATTTTGGACTTACTGCAGATCTCAGACTCTCAAAAGAGTCTTTGATCAAAGCAAGTGTCTGTTCATCTACCGCATTTCTTCCATAGCCCAGATAACGGATAGCTTCTTTTGTCATTCTATCCATTACTCCGTCTCCTAACACTGAATGATTTCTGAAATATTATGCATGATAGCTGCTGCCACTTCCGGTCTGTTCATCGAATAAATGTGGATATTCTTCACTCCGTTTGCCAGCAGGTCAATGATCTGGTCGGTAGCGTATGCAATTCCTGCCTGTTCCATCGCCTTCGGCGAATCCCCGAACCGATCCAGGATTGCCTGAAATCTCCTTGGAAATACGGTTCCGGACAACTCACAGCTTCGTTTCATCTGTCTTGCGCTTGTGATCGGCATGATCCCCGGCAATACCGGAACAGTGATTCCTGCTTCACGAATACGGTACAGGAAATTATAGTGGATATCATTGTCAAAAAACATCTGTGTTGTCAGAAAATCCACACCACTGTCTACCTTTTGTTTCAGATACTTGATATCATCTTCTTTATGCTCATTCTCCACATGCCCTTCCGGATAACACGCAGCTCCGATACAGAAATCTCCATGTCTGCGGATCTCTTCTACGAGTTGATAGGCATAATGAAAACGATCCTCGCTCGGAAATACCATATCTTCTGAAATATCACCCCGCAATGCCAGAATGTTCTCAATCCCCTGTTCTTTCAGGCTGGCAATAACGCTGCGCACCTCATCTTTTGTGGAAGAAGCACACGTCAGATGTGCCAGGCTTTCTACGTGCAGATCATGTTTGATATAGGATGCGATCTTTGCTGTGTTTTTGCTGGTACCGCCGCCTGCCCCGTAAGTCACACTGATAAATTCCGGCTTTAAGCCTGCCATTTCTTCTGCTGCCCGAATTACTTTGTCATATCCCGCATCTGTCTTTGGCGGAAAAATCTCAAAGGAAATATGTATCCCGTCTTCTCTGAGTCTGTCAATAATCTTCATGCATTTTTCTCCTGTGTATATTTTGTCTATTCTCCAATAAGCTCTTTGTACAATGTCTCGTACTGTTTTGCAGAATTCTTCCATGAGAAATCCTGTTCCATCGCACGCTCTACAATCTTATTCCAGTCCCGCTTTTTGTCATAATAAATATGCTCTGCATACCGGATCGTGCCAAGCATCTCATGCGCGTTGTAATTGGAAAAGCTGAATCCCGTACCTGTCTTCTCGAACTCATTGTAAGGCTCTACCGTATCCTTGAGCCCGCCTGTCTCCCGCACGATCGGAAGCGTGCCGTAACGCAGACTCATCAGCTGGCTCAATCCACATGGTTCAAACAGAGACGGCATCAGAAATGCATCTGAAGATGCATAGATCTTATGCGACATATCCTCTGAATAGAAAATATTGGCCGATACTTTATTCGAATATTTCCATGCAAAATGGCGGAACATATTCTCATATTTTGCTTCCCCGGTTCCCAGTACTACAATCTGTACTGCATCCTGGCAGAGCTCATCCATCACATAATCAATCAGATCAAATCCCTTCTGATCGGTCAGTCTGGACACAATACCGAGCATCATCACCTTCGGATCCTTGTCCAGTCCAAGCTCCTCCTGCAGAGACAGCTTGTTGGAAACCTTGTTCTTGCGGAATGTATCGACCGTAAAACGTTTTGCGATCCGTGTATCCTTAAATGGACAGTACTCATCATAATCCAGTCCATTTACAATTCCACAAAGGTCATTGGATCTTGCACTCATCAGACCATCGAGACCTTCTCCAAAAAACGGTGTCTTGATCTCCTGCGCGTATGTCTGACTTACCGTTGTCACTTTATCCGCATAGACGATACCGCCTTTTAACAGATTGGCATCCCGGTATGCTCCAGCTTATCCGGAGCAAAGTAATACTCCGGAAGCCCTGTGATCTGACGCACAGTGCTGGTGTCCCACACGCCCTGGAATTTCAGATTGTGGATCGTCATGACACTCTTGATTCCTCTGTAATATTCACCCAGAAATCTAAAATTGTCCAGATAAACCGGAATCAATCCTGTCTGCCAGTCGTGACAATGGATCAGCTCCGGACGGAAGTCGATCACCGGCAGGATACTCAGCACAGCCTTTGAGAAAAAGGCGAATTTCTCGATATTCCATCTCGGATCTCCGTCATACGGTGCAAATCCATTAAAATAATACTCGTTGTCAATAAAATAAAATGTGATTCCGTCCTGCACATATTTCAGAATTCCTACATAACGGTCTTCTCCCGCCAGATTCATATAAAAATGATCCATATATTCCAGCTGGTCCTTCCATTTCTGATTCATACAGGAATACTTCGGAAGTACCACCCGCACATCATATTTCTTTTGTCAAAATATTTTGGAAGTGAACCGACAACATCGGCCAGTCCCCCTGTTTTGATAAATGGCACACATTCTGAAGCTGCAAATAAAATGTTCTTCATAGCTTTTCCTCCCATTTTCCTCCGTTTTACTAAGCCAGCATTTTTCTACATTATACTCCATTTCCCGAAGATTGCAAAGGTTTCTGTGTGGTTTATCTGTGTTTGTATTCCAACTGGATCGTATCTGCGATCAATGCTACGAATTCTGAATTGGTCGGTTTCCCCTTTCCAGTACTGACCGTATAACCGAACAGCTCATCCAGGTATCCAGTTTTCCACGATTCCACGCTACCTCGATCGCATGACGGATGGCCCGCTCCACACGGCTGGATGTCGTCTGATACCGTTTTGCTACGGTTGGATACAGCACCTTTGTGATCGCATTTAACACATCCATATCCTGCACTGCCATGATGATCGAATCCCGCAGATAATGATACCCCTTAATATGTGCCGGAATTCCGATCTCATGGAGCAGGTTTGTCACTCTGTTCTCCAAATCCCCTTCTCTGATGTATGGAACCTGTGATGACAGTTCATCATTCCTCTTTTCGCAGCTTCTCACTGGTCTTCTGACTGTTTTTATCCGATTTAACAGCATTTCGTTGTTAAACGGCTTCATGATATAGTAATTTGCGCCTCGATTGAATGCATCTTCTGTAATCCGCTCCTGGCCGACTGCTGTCACTACGATAAAGTCCGGACGCTTCTGTACATTTTTATCCTGATTAATCTTCTCCATCACAGTCAGACCATCCATTTTCGGCATAATCAGGTCCAATAATACGACATCCGGCTGCTTATTTCGGATGATCTGACACATTTCTTCCCCATTTTTTGCTTTTCCTACAACATGAAGTTCTTTGTCCATGTTGATGATTTCCTCCAGAAGATCCAAAATCCGCTCATTATCGTCAGCAATCGCCACGTTTACCTGTTCCATAGTTCCTCTCCCTCTGTTCACTGCCTGAACTTTCAAAACGCCACGCTTTCCATTATATCTGCCCTATCTGCCAAAAATGCAAAGAAAATCAGGGAGACCTTATTCGACAAAACTAGGCAGAAAGATTCGACAACATATTCTCAATAAAAATACCGTAGCCTTTTGCCGAATCCTGTACAAACACATGGGTAACCGCTCCGATCAGCTTTCCGTTCTGTAAAATCGGGCTTCCGCTCATCCCCTGTATGATGCCGCCGGTCGCATCAAGCAGTCTCTGATCTGTGATCTCGATCGCCAGCCCTTTGTTGATTTCCTGTCCGGAATCGTCGATATCTGTCACCAAAATGTCGTAATTTTCTACTTCTCCGTTAACATAACAGCGAATCACAGCTTTTCCTTTTTGTATTTCTCTCCGCTCTGCCACCGGAACCATCTCCTGCTGCAAAAACAGTTTTTCTGCGGATTCAATCGTCCCGTAAATCCCCGCCTCCGTATTTTTATCTATGGTTCCAAGACGATTATAATGACTGTACACAATCATTCCTTCCATACTCCCCGGAATTCCTTCTGTCCCTTTTGAATCGAATGAATACTGGTCTTATAAAGACTCCCCTGCCGTATCGACAAAAGCGCACTTGTATCCATATCATGAATTCCATGTCCCAGCGCTCCAAAAGCTCCGTCTCTGGTCATAAAGGTGATTGTCCCAAGTCCCTGCACATTGTCTCTCACCCAGATTCCCAGCTTATATTCGTCTGGTTTCGTTTCTACGGGTTTGACCGCAACTGTCAGCTCCTGCTGCCCTCTTCGCAGCGTCAGCGCCACCTGATCTTCGTCCAGTTCGGATAATTTCTGGAACAGTTTCTTTTTTATTTTCAATCTTTTCATCATTCCATGCCACAATATAATCTCCCGGCCGCACCAGATTCTCTGCAGTGATACTGTTTTCCGTCTGCGCCGGTGATCTGGTCTGTACCAAGTACCATAACACCATCCGTCTCCATGTAAATCCCGACCGGCATGCCGCCTGGTATGACGCCTTCCTCCATAACTGCCTGGGTACTGGCTTCTCTGACCTTTTGTGTCTCCTTTTTGGGAGACATCGCACAGCCGGAAAGACACACAAGGAACACAAGAACAGCTGCCAGTTGTCTATACTTTCTTTCATCTTTGTCACATCCTCTCTGCCAAACGTAAAAAACGGACACCAAAAGGTATCCGTTTTAGTATGTGACATTTTTTTATTTTCACACTTGGAATTCTATACTCTCTTTGCCATTTCTTTCATTTCTTTTGCACTGTCCAGAATATTTTTCGTTACCTGGCGCCGCCGAGCAGACGCGCCAGCTCGCCCACAGAAGCATCCTCATCCAACGGAAAAATGCCTGTTTTGTCGTTGTCTGATCCGTCTGCTTTTGAATCAGATAGTGAGCATCGGCAGCTGCCGCAATCTGCGGAAGATGGGTGATACAGATCACCTGACGCTTCTGTCCGATGATATGCAGTTTTTCCGCCACCTTTCCAGCTGTGATTCCACTGATGCCGGAGTCGATCTCATCAAAAATCAGTGTTGGCGTGTCTTCTTTATCTGCCAGCACAGTCTTGATCGCCAGAAGGATTCTTGAGAGTTCACCTCCTGAAACCGTAGTTCCAAGCGGCTTTGGCGGTTCTCCCGGATTCACAGAAATAAAAATTCCGCGTCATCCATTCCCAGAGCAGACATTTTTGCCTCTTGTAAGAAACGCATTTCCAGCTGTACATCCAGAAAATTAAGATCCTCAAGCCCGGCTTTGATCTCTTTTGTAAAGGAAATAGCTGCTTTTTTTCGAATTCTTACTCAACTTTTCGGCACAGCTTTGCATTTCCTTTTGCGCCGCTTCGGTTTGAGACCGCAGATTTTCAATATAAGTCTCATAATGCTCCAGTTCATTTAGTCTCTGCCGTTTTTCCTCTGCGTATTCCAGGATTTCATTGACTGTATTTCCATATTTTGCCTTTAATCGATTAATCTCATTGAGGCGGTTCTCTGTCTCATAAAACTCTTCTTCTGAAAATTCAAAGCTTTTGGCATACTCCGAGAGTTCCCGGTTAAAATCATTGAGCAGACTGTCAATCTCCACCAGCTGGCCATACAGTGCAGTTCCTTTTTCATCGAAATGTTCCACTTCCTGAAGGGAACGGATTGCACGGCTTAAGAGGTCGCTGGCGTTGTTTCGGTCATCCTCACTGGTGTACTGGTATGTCTGAGCCACCGCACTGGTCAGATCTTTACTCTGCGTCATCCTCTGATAGAGACTTTCCAGATCTTCGTCTTCCCCCATGCGTAAATGCGCGCTTTCAATCTCATGCAGTTCATACTCCGTCAGATCAATCTCTTTGCGCCGCTCCTTCTCTTCCATTCCAGATGCTTCCAGCCTGCGCTGTACTCCTGATATGCCGGTAAGCCAGGGCCATCTTCTGTTTTGGCTTTTCCACCTGCTCTTTGGCATATACATCCAGAAACGTCAGGTGATTGCGCTTATTTAACAAACGCTGATGTTCATGCTGCTCGTGAATATCAATCAGGAGACTTGCCACATCCCGCAGTACTCCCATCGTCACCGTCTCTCCATTGATCTTGCTGACACTTCTGCCTTCCATCAATTTCCGGCTTAAGATCAGCATCCCGTCTTCCGGAAAGATATCCATTTCTTCCAGCTGACGGATCAACTCCTGATTTCAATTGAAAACATCAGTTCCACAAGTCCGAACCTGGCGCCCTTTCGAAGCATATCCGCATTGTATCTTCCGCCGAGTGCCAGATTTACGGAACCTAAGATAATGGATTTACCGGCTCCTGTCTCTCCTGTGAGAATATTGAGTCCCGGTCCAAAATCCACCTCCACCTCGTCGATCAGCGCAGATTTTTTACATGTAATTTTGAAGCATATTTTTTCCTATATCCCTTTTGACACAATCTTTCGAATCTTATCCATCACATGTTCCGTATCCTGTACGCTTCTGATCGCGCCACATGATCGTATCGTCCCCTGCGATACACCCTACTACTTCTTTCCATTTCATGGCATCTACTGCGGCCGCTACCGCCATTGCCATTCCGGAAACGGTCTTGATCACCAGAATATTCTGCGCCATATCCATGGAAATATATCCGTCTCTGAGCACACGGATATATTTTTCATTCATCTCATCCTTTTCCGGTGCCAGTACCACATATTTCTGTCTGGAGCCGTCCACTGCCACTTTTGTAAGCCGCAGATCGCGGATATCTCTGGATACGGTAGCCTGAGTCACCTTAAATCCCTCTCTGTTCAAATATTCTGCCAGTTCTTCCTGTGTTTCAATGTCATGTTGTGCGATCAGTTCAATAATTTTTGCATGACGGCTTACTTTCATTGTATTAGTTTCCTTTCATCTTTTTTCTCATTGTCTTCATAAAGCTCTCTTCACTAAGTTTTGCAAGTCTTGTCACATGATCTGATCTTTTGATCGTGACACGGTCTCCAGTACCAAGGCGGAGCATATCTGCCCCGTCAAACGTCACCAGTGCCTGCTCGTCTTTTCCATATCGTCCCTGGCTGATCACAATCTCGATCGTATCTTCCGCCGAAAGCACGATACTGCTGGTATTCAGCGCATGAGAACAGATCGGCGTAATCACAAACATACTGCTGTCGGTTCTACAACCGGTCCGCCTGCTGACAGATTATAGCCTGTCGTTCCTGTCGGAGTGGAGATGATCACACCGTCAGCCATATAGCTGTTGAGCAACGTTCCATTTACATAAACATCAAAGTGAACGATCCGAAGACTTCCATCTCTGGTGATCACGATGTCGTTGACTGCTACATTCTGATAACTGCTGTTGCCGGAAACCTCACCGGAATGCATCATCCGCTCCTCAAATCCCACTTGATTTTTAAACAATCGCTCCAGCGCATATGAAAAATCCGACCGTTCCACTTCTGCCAGAAATCCAAGCGTCCCCAGATTGATCCCGATCAGCGGAAATTCATATTCTGCAAGCTCTCTTGCCGCACGGATCAGTGTTCCGTCACCGCCCAGCACGATCCCGCAGTCCACATTCTCCGGCACAGTTCCGGGAAAAATAAACCCTGCTCATCTTCTTTTGCCAGAATACACTCTCTGCCATGCTGTTCTATATATTTCTGAATCTCCTTTGTAATCCCATAATCCGGATCTTTCATCAGATTTGTAATAATATAAAACGCTCCATACCACACCTCTTATTTTGCAAGTGTCTCAAATGCCCGGTCCACAACCAGACTCAAATCTTCCAAGAGTGCATCCTCCACCGGATTCGGCCATTTTTTCAGATGGATCAGATATTCAATATTTCCCTCCGGTCCTTTGATCGGTGAAAAATCAATATTCAAAATCTTAAATCCGATGGACTGTGCATACAGCGCTACTTTCTCAATCACTTCATGGTGGGTACTCTTCTCGCGGACTACCCCTTTTTTGCCGACTTTTTCTCTGCCCGCCTCAAACTGCGGCTTGATGAGCGCCACGATCTCACCGTCTTCCTTCAGGTAATTCCGGATCGGCTCCAGCACTTTTGTCAGCGAAATAAAGGAAACATCAATGGAAGAAAAATCAATCGGTTCTCCCAGATCTTCGGGCACTACATAACGGATATTGGTCTTCTCCATACACACAACCCGCTCATCCTGTCTGAGTTTCCAGTCCAGCTGTCCTCTTCCCACATCGATCGCAAATACCTTTCTGGCGCCGTTTTGAAGCATACAATCCGTAAATCCGCCGGTGGATGAACCCACATCTGTACAGACTTTTCCATCCACACTGACGTCAAAGTTGGCAATCGCCTTTTCCAGCTTCAATCCGCCCCTGCTCACATAAGGGAGCACATGACCGCGCACTTCAATCTGCACCGTATCCGGAAATGTCGTTCCGGCTTTGTCCTCTCTTTGTCCTTCTACAAACACATTTCCTGCCATAATGACAGCTTTTGCCTTTTCTCTGACTCTGCCAGATTTCTTTTTACAAGCAATACATCTAATCGTTCTTTCATGTCAATCTTTCCCTATCGTCACATAATCTGCAATAATCTGTTTTACAATCGTCTCCGCATCCAGTCCGACTTCCCTGCGCAGCAAGTCTACATTGCCGTGTTCTACATAATCATCCGGAATTCCGATGCACCTGACACCTACATCCAGCTTTGCTCTCGATACATAGTGAAGTACCTGTTCTCCAAATCCGCCGGACAATACATTTTTCTTCAATCGTCACAAAAAGTCTGTGATCCTTTGTCAGAGTTTCCAGCATCTCTGTATCCAGAGGCTTTACAAATCTGGCATTGATCAGTGAGCAATGATATCCGATCTCTTTCAGTCTGTCACGCACCTGAACTGCCAGCTCTGCCATGTGCCCCACAAAGATCACCGCAATATCCTCCTCTTCATAGAGAATCTCACTTTTTCCATAGACGATCGGAGTACGAAACGCCGACAATCCCTCGTAAGCGGCGCCTCTTGGATAACGCAGTGCCACCGGATACTGAAAATCTGCACAGAACCGCACCATATCCGCCATCTCCACCTGTTTTCGGTTGAAAGGATCGTCATATTGGGGATCATATTCAGAAATGACAGATCGAAAAGTCCCTGATGTGTCTCTCCGTCACTGCCCACCAGACCGGCTCTGTCCACTGCGATCATCACCGGCAGGTTCTGCAGGCACACATCATGAATCGCCTGGTCAAACGCCCGCTGCAAAAACGAGGAATACACCGCAACAACCGGCTTTAATCCCCCTGCTGCCAGCCCTGCTGCAAAGGTCAGCGCATGCTCTTCTGCAATCCCGACATCAAAGAACCGATCCGGAAACATCCTTGCAAATCTGGCAAGTCCGGTTCCATCCGCCATGGCTGCTGTAATTCCGACTACTGCATCATTTTGCTTTGCAATATCACAGAATACTTTGGAAAAAATATCGGTATAGCTGTCCTTAGAGCTCTTCTCTTTTGCCTCCCCGGTCTCAATGTCAAACGGAACGATCCCGTGAAATCTGGATGGATTCTCCTCCGCAGGACCGTATCCCTTTCCTTTCTTGGTGAGTACATGAACCAGAACTGCATGATCTACCCGCTTGGCCTCCTGAAATGTCTTATACAGCTTTCGGATATCATGCCCGTCCCACCGGTCCCAGGTAGGTGATTCCCATATCTTCGAAAAACATACCCGGAACAAATAATTGCTTGAGTCCGCTTTTCGTCTTTTTCATCTGGTACAGGATCTTCTCACCCTGTACCGGAATCTTCATCAAGGTATCCTCAACACCCTTTTTCAGTCCCGTATATGCCTCTGCCGTGCGCAGTCCGTTCAAATATCTGGACATCCCGCCCACATTTTCAGAAATCGACATATTGTTGTCATTTAATACAATGATAAAATTGCTTTTTAAACGGGACGCATTGTTCAGTGCCTCATATGCCATCCCTCCGGTCATGGCTCCATCTCCGATGATGGAGATCACGCTGTGCTCTTCCCCCTTGATATCTCTCGCCGCCACGTACCCGAGGCCTGCGGAAATAGAGGTGGAGCTGTGTCCGGTATCAAATGCGTCACATTCACTTTCCTTTCGCTTTGGAAATCCGCTCATGCCGCCATATTTTCTCAGATCGTCAAATCCGGCGCGCCGTCCTGTCAGGATCTTGTGTGTGTAGGACTGATGTCCCACATCCCAGATCATCTTATCCTGCGGCAGTTCAAACGCCAGATGCAGCGCCATCGTCAGCTCCACCACACCGAGATTCGATGCCAGATGCCCGCCTGTGACACTGATTTTCTCCACAAGA
>ENA-OQLB01000998-OQLB01000998.1-human-gut-metagenome-genome-assembly--contig:-NODE-998-length-13541-cov-1.961831_pt1 | contig 13541 bp, 22 predicted proteins | sample MGYA00242656_ERZ504813 | MGnify/ENA primary metagenome ERZ504813 (study PRJEB26092, sample SAMD00036388) | human gut metagenome | host: Homo sapiens | study: EMG produced TPA metagenomics assembly of... | reverse complement strand
CCTCGGAGGCGCAGGCCCTGCTGCTCCATGCGGAAAGGCAAAGTCATTGACCAGTCTCGTCCATGCGGACGATCGTACATAGGCCTGGGGGAGTCTCAGCTCCATGCCGTCGATGACTGATCGACCAGAGCGTTCTCGACAGCCAGATCATCCTGCTTGTCCAGCTGCTCCTGATTGTTCTTGCGGATGGAAGCCTTGAACTCGTCCAGAGTGTCGTACTCGGAGCAGTCCTTAGCCAGCTCGTCGTCCAGAGCGGGCAGCTCCTTGTACTTGACCTCGTGCAGCTTGATCTTGAAGACAGCGGGCTTGCCAGCCAGCTCAGCAGCCTGATACTGCTCGGGGAAGGTGACGTTGACGTCAAACTCCTCGCCAGCAGCGTGGCCGACGATCTGGTCCTCGAAGCCGGGGATGAAGCTGCCGCTGCCCAGAGTCAGGCTGTAGTGCTCAGCCTTGCCGCCCTCGAATGCGACACCATCCACAAAGCCCTCGAAGTCGATGTCCACGATGTCGCCGTTCTCAGCAGCACCTCGCGGGTCAGCTCACGGGCGTTGCGCTCCTGCACACGCTTCAGCTCGGCCTCGACAGCCTCGTCAGAAACAGTATGGACAGTCTTCTCCACGGTCAGACCATTGTATGCGCCGATCTTGACTTCGGGCTTGACAGCGACCTTGACGGTCAGGGCAGCACCCTCAGCCTCGCTGGCGGAGTCAACGCTGACCTCAGGACGGCCGACCGGCTCGATGCCGGCAGCTTGACAGCCTCTTCGTAAGCTGCGGGGAACAGCTCGTTGATGGCGTCGTAGGTAAAGACATCAGCGCCGTACATCTTCTCGATGAGAGCCTTGGGAGCCTTGCCCTTGCGGAAGCCTGAACAGGGTACTTCTTGCCCTCCTTCTTGAAAACATCGGCAACCGCAGCCTTGAAAGCCTCAGCGTCGATGGAGAACTGCAGCTCTGCCATGCTCTTCTCGAGCTTTTCGCACTTGATGAAATTCATTTGTGTATCCTCCACTCAAATATTCTATTGCGTTGGGGCAGCGGGAAAACTGCCGCCTGCAACCGCGCACCGCGTCCTTGCTGTTTGCGAAATGCGGGGACGCGCGCGCTCAAATTGGGTGCAACAATCGCGTCACAACCTATTATAGCACGGTCGTGATGGAATTGCCACCCCAAATTTTGACTTTTTGTCATTTCCGCTGTTCAGGTCTCTGCCTCAGTTGATGCGGTAGGGGCAGAACCGCAGACCGTCAGCGCTGACAAGCTTGTAGCGGATGCCGTCCACATCGCCCTGCACCGCATAGCGGATGGCATTGCCGTGCAGATGGCCGTAGTAGCAGGTCCTGATGCCGTAGGCTTTCAGTGTCGCCACGATCTCGGGGGCGCTGGTGCCGGTGTAGACCGGCGGGTAATGCAGGAACACCAGCTTTTCCAGCCCGGGTTCTGCGGCGTCGAGGCTCATCTTCAAGCGGCCTATCTCCCGGTTCATCACCTTTTCGTCGTGAGGCTCCCCCACATCGAACAGCCAGCCCCGGGTGCCGCAGATGGCGTAGCCCTCCACAGAGTAGGAGTTGTTGTGCAGGATATGGAGCGTATCGAAGCCCTCGGCTTTCAGGTAGGTGTTCATCTTGTTGGCGGTGGTCCACCAATAGTCGTGATTGCCCTTCATGATGAGCTTCTGGCCGGGCAGCTGCTGCAGAAATTCGAAATCCCTGCGGGTGTCGGTAAGGCGCATGGCCCAGCTGATGTCGCCTGCAAGGACAATGGTATCCTCGGGCTTTACGAGCTTGCGCCAGTTGGCTCCAGCCGCTCCACATAGCCGTTCCAGCCGGGGAAAACGTCCATCGGCTTGGAGCCGCCCAGGGAAAGGTGGGTATCGCCAAGCGCAAAAAGTGCCATAGTTTATTTACTCCTGTTCTGGTTTTCGTCAAGCCTGACAGCTCAGTGCCACCTCCGCGATCTGAGCCGGGTCGATGACGGTGCTGAACCGCTCGGCCTTCTGGCGCAGGACGGCGAGACTTGCGGGAGCGGTGCGGCCGGTAGCCTCTTCCAGCGCCTGCATGGCCTCGAAGTCGTTCTCGGGGGCAGTGTGGCCCAGCGCTTCCAGCACGCTGCGCGGGAACTTGAAGGGCGAGGCGGTGGAAAGCACCACCATCGGCACGCCGTCCCGCTTCTTCTGGGCGGCGACATGGAAAGCCACCGCCGTATGGGTGTCGCAGAGGTAGCCGTCCTTCTCGCAGCGGGTACGGATCTCCCCTGCCACCTGTTCCTCACTGCTCCAGCCGCAGTCGAAGCTCTCCTGAATGGCCTTCAGCGTCTCGGGACGGACGGTGTAGCGGCCCGTCTCGTTCAGGCTCTTCATCAGGCCGGCCACTTCGGCATCGCTGCCGGTGACGTGGTAGAGCAGGCGCTCAAGGTTCGAGGACACGAGGATGTCCATGCTGGGCGAAGTGGTTTTATAGAACTCCCGCTTTGCGGTGTAAGTGCCGGTGGAGAGGAAGTCGGTCAGGACGTTGTTCTGGTTGGAGGCGCAGACCAGCTTGCCGACGGGCAGGCCCATCTGCTTGGCGTAATAACCGGCCAGAATATCGCCGAAGTTGCCGGTGGGGACGCAGAAATCGACCTTGTCGCCGAAGGCGATCTTTCCCGCCTTGAGCAGTTGGGCATAGGCGGCGAAGTAATAGACGATCTGCGGCACGAGGCGGCCCCAGTTGATGGAATTGGCGCTGGAAAGGCGGATGTTCCGCTCGGCCAGTCTGGCCGCGATGGCTTTATCCCCGAAGACCCTCTTCACGCCGGTCTGGGCGTCGTCGAAGTTGCCGCGCACGGCATAGACGGCGACATTTGCACCCTCCTGCGTGGCCATCTGCAGGCGCTGGATCTCGCTGGTGCCGCCCGTGGGGTAGAACACGGCGATCTCGCGCCCGGGATGTCGTGGTAGCCGTCCAGCGCGGCCTTGCCGGTGTCGCCGCTGGTCGCCACGAGGATGAGGGTCTTTTCGGTGCGGGAGAGGTTCTTCTTTGCCTCCACGAGGAGCTTCGGCATCAGCTGAAGGGCATAATCCTTGAAGGCGCAGGTCGGGCCGTGCCACAGCTCAAGGGCATAGGTATCGCCCTCCACCAGGGCCAGATGACCGGCCTTGCCGCCGAAGGCCTCACCATACGTCGTGCGAGCGGCCTCAGCGAGGAAGTCTTTCGAGTAGTCGGTCAGATATTCGCTGACGACGGCAGCGGCCAGCTCCGGATAATCCAGCTGGCACAATGCCTCCACGTCCACCTGCGGAAAACTTTCCGGGACGAACAGGCCGCCCTCATCCGACAGGCCTGTGCGATCGCCTGAGAGGCGGTCACAATGCGGGAATGGTCTCTCGTGCTGAAAAATTTCATCCTTATCGCTCCTTTTTGCCAAAAGGCCCATCACCTGGCCTCGTCGTGCGGCAGCGGCCCAGAGCCATTTTTCTGCCTTTTCCCACCGGTACTTCCTGCTATTTCGCGCAAAAAGCACCCTTTATAATATGTACCATCCAGCGCCCGCTGTCAAGAGGGACGACCTCGGCCACGTCGAAACGCACCGGCTCGTCGCTCTGATGGGTGCTTTGGAGATAGCATGCGGCGGATGCGATGATACGGCGCTGCTTGGCGGCGTTGACCGCCGCAGCGGGGTATCCAGAGAGTCTTTGGCGCGGGTCTTTACCTCGCAGAACACCAGTGTTCCGTCCGGTTCCCGCAGGATGAGGTCTATCTCCCCCATCCGGGTGTGATAGTTGTGGGTGATGAGGGCCGCACCCTGCTTCTCGTAGAAACGCGCGGCGGCTGCCTCTCCCCTGCGGCCAGTCCCGGCCCGGTCCATCACTTGCCCTCGGGCCAGTAGCCCTGTTTTTTGAGGAAGCTGCGGCGGTAGAACGGCTGAATGCCGTACTGGGCAATGAGCTCGTAGTGGAGCTTGGTGCCGTAGCCTTGTGCTTTGCCAGCTGATACTGGGGATACTGCTTGTCCAGCTCCAGCATATAGCGGTCACGGCTGACTTTGGCCAGAATGGACGCTGCGCCGATGCTGGCGCTGGTGGCGTCGCCCTTGACCACCGGCTGTGCGGGCATGGTCAGCCCGGCCGGGATGCGGTTGCCATCCACAAGGACGAGGTTCGGCACGATGTCCAGCCCCTCCACGGCCTGACGCATCCGCCCATGGTGGCATTCAGGATATTGTCGCGGTCGATGATGTCGGGGCCGACGAAGATGATCCTGTAAGCCAATGCCTTTTCAACGATTTGGTCAAAAAGGGCCTCCCGCTTTTTCTCGCTCAGCTTCTTGGAGTCGTTGATGCCGTAGACCGGAGCCTCGGGGTCAAGGATGCAGGCGGCCACGCAGACCGGGCCGCACAGCGGGCCGCGGCCTGCCTCGTCTACGCCCGCAAAGCAGCCGTACTGTGCCCGGATGTCGGCATCGTAGGCGTAGAGCGGCGCGGAGATCTCCTCATCCGTCCGGCGCTTCATTCCTCGTCCTCCTCGGCAAAGTCGGCCATGTCGTCCCGCTGGGGCGGGCGCTCAAGGGAGATGCGGCCCCACTTGCAGGCGCGGAACTCATCCACCAGCATCACGCACAGCGCTCGGTGTTCACCTCACCGCCCCGCACCAGCAGACCGCGCTTGCGGCCGATGGCCTCCATCAGCTCGTAGGCGGCAGAGCCAGCGTCTCGGCGTCCAGCTTGTAGCGCTGGGCCACGAGGTCGGGATAGTTGCGGCGCACCTCATCCAAAAGGTTCATGGCCAGCTCCTCGACATCAAGGATGTCATCCTTGATGGAGCCGATGAAGGCCAGATTCGAGGCGATGGTCTTGGAATCGAACTTCTTCCAGAGCACACCGGGCATATCCAGCAGGTCGAACTTTTCGGTGCTGACCCACTGCTTGCCCTTGGTCACGCCGGGACGGTCAGCCGCCTTGGCGCGGGCAGAGCCTGCGAAGGTATTGATGAAGGTGGATTTGCCCACATTGGGGATGCCGCAGAGCATGACCTGCGTCTTGGCACCGGCCATGCCGCGGTTCTGGCGGCGTGCCAGCAGGCCGGACAGTTCCTTTTCGATCGCGGCCTTGACGGCGTTCGCGCCGCCTTTCTGCTTGGCGCTGATGGCGACACAGCCCGCATCCGCCTCGTGGAAGTAGCGTATCCATCTTCCGTCACGGCGGGGTCGGCGAGGTCCGCTTTGTTCAGCGCATAGAGCTTGGGCTTGCGGGCCGTGATGCGCTCGATCTCCGGGTTGAGGCTGGACAGCGGGATGCGGGCGTCCAGCAGTACAAGGCTTGCGTCAACGTGCTGGATCTCCTGCTCCATCATCCGCAGCGTCTTGGCATATGGCCCGGGAACCACTGGATGGCATATTGGTTTGCAAACCGGGTGTCCTGATTGTTCATTTTACCACTCCAAAATCCGAAAAGGGCAAAAAGCAGAGCAGCACTTTGCCCAGTATATCCTGTTCATCGATGCAGCCGACATAGCTCGAGCGGCTGTCCAGCGAGGCGTTGCGGTTGTCGCCCATCACGAACACCGTCCCCTCAGGCACAGTGTACGGGAACTCCACATCATAGCCCAGATAGGTCGGCTCTGCGATGTAATCCTCTTCCAGCGCCTTTCCATTGACCTCTACCGTTCCGGTGGCATAGTCGATGGAGATGGTGTCGCCGCCTTTGGCGATGACACGCTTGACCAGAGGGCGGCCATAGCTGGTGTAGCTGTCCACGATGACCACATCGCCCCGCTGAGGCTCATAGCCTGCGCCCCAGACGACGAGCTTATCGCCGTTTTCCAGCGTAGGCACCATCGACTCGCCGTCCACCTGAATGATACGGAAGAAAAAGGAAAACACCAGCACCAGCGCCAGCGCCGCCGAAATAAGCGCTTCGTACCATTCCAGCAGGCCCTGCCCACGGACAGCAGGCTGTGACTGTTCCATATCCGATGCACCTCTTTATCCGGCTTCTGCCGTTTTTATTTTCTCTGTCTCTGCGCTAAAAGCGCCGTATAACAGAAAAAAGGGGACAAACGAGTTGTCCCCTTTTCTCCCGCTTTGAAACGGGGAATCATCAAATATCGCTCTTGACCTTGGCAGCCTTGCCGGTACGACCACGCAGGTAGAACAGCTTTGCGCGGCGGACCTTGCCCTTACGGACAACAGTGACCTTCTCGACGAAGGGGCTGTTGATGGGGAAGACACGCTCGATGCCGACGCGTAGGAAACGCGGCGAACGGTAAAGGTCTCTGCGACGCGCCGTGCTTCTTAGCAATGACGGTACCCTCGAAAGCCTGGATACGCTCGCGCTCGCCTTCCTTGATACGAACATCAACGCGGACGGTATCGCCGACGTTGAACTGGGGCTTCTCAGCTTGATGCTGCCTTCAGAAATAATCTTCAGTGCGTCCATTTTGAATTCCTCCATTTGTTTTTAGACGTTCATACACGGCGAACTGCCGTCAGAGGACCGCCCGTTTAATGATATGTGTCATTAACCCCGCTGTGGTCTCAGCGGACACTAACGCCTTAATAGGATAGCACAAACCGCCCGTAAAAGCAAGCGTTTCGGGCAAATTTATGCAAAAAATTTTCGCTCCGGCTTTGATAGACCGTTCTTACTCGAACTTCCGCTTATCTGCCGTCAGAAATTCGGTGCGCAGGATGGAGGCGTTTGCCGCCGGGATGCCGAATTTTGCTTCCAGCGCCGCCGTCAGCAGCGAGGGGTTCAGGTTCAGGTCCTGCGAGGCAGGCAGGCAGACCGCAAAGCTCACGCTCTCCCCCTCCGTCTCAAGCTCGAGAGTGGGGACATATTCCTTCATCTCGACCATTTTGACGCCGCGCTTGCTCTTTTTCTCCACCGGCAGGCTGTCGAGGGCGTTGTACTGCGCAAGCTTTTCCGCGGCGTCCGCCGGGTAGCGGATGCGGTAGCAGGCGTAGGCAATGGCGTCGGCCTTCATCTTCACCGGTTCCACGCGGTAGACCTCGATGCCAGTAGGCATGATGGCGTTCAGCGCCGTCTGCCACTGGGCAAAATCGGGGTTTTCGGCCTCGGTCTTGACATCCACGCACTCGCACTGGCTCTCCTGCCCCAGCGAGAGCGGGCAGGCAAAGGTCATATAGATGTGGGGATTGAAGCCCAGCGTATGCCATACCGGCAGGCCGCTGCGCTTGAGCACCCGCTGCATCACCCGCTGCATATCCAGCAGGGAGATGTAGGAGGCTTCGTTCATCTTCTTAAACGAGATCCTTACTGTAGTCAAAGCACGGTCCTCCTAACAGATGGTTTGCGCCGCAGCCGTGGCAGGCACGGTTGCAGGCTGAGTGGTCTGAGCCGCGAGGGCCTTGTTGTACTCCCGCACCAGATATTCGTGGGTGACGCCGTAGTCCATGTGGCTCCACGGGGTCACTTCGTCCAGACCGATCGCGCGCTGGCAGTAGAACTTGGGGTCAATGCCCATGTCCTCGAAGACCTGCATCCAGGTGTCGTACTTGAAGCACTCTTCCCAGCCGTCAAATAGCAGCCGCGCTTGTAGGCTCGAGGATGACGGGAGCCAGGCGGCGGTCGCCCTTGGCAAAGACGCCCTCGAGGAAGCTGGTGGTGCTGTCGTGGTAGTTGACCTTGATCTTGCGGCTGTGGACGCTTTCGAGCAGGTGCTTCTGCTTGGCCTGCAGCATCTCTTCGGTATCCATCGGGACGAACTGGAAAGGGGTGTGGGCTTCGGCACGAAACAGGCGCAGCTGATGGTCACCTGCACGCCGCGGCCCTTGGCGTGCTTGGGATTGGAGTAGAACAAATCGACCACTTTCTGGGCGGTCTCGGCGATGCCTCGATGTCCTCCATCGTCTCGGTGGGAAGGCCCATCATGAAGTAGAGCTTGACGGAGGTGTAGCCGTTGGCAAAGGCCAGCGAGCAGGTCTTTTCGATTTCGTCCCAAGTGACGTTCTTATTGATGACATCGCGCAGGCGCTGGGTGCCGGCCTCAGCGGCAAAGGTCAGGCCGCTCTTGCGCACCTTGGTGGTTTTTTCAATGAGGCTCTGGGAGAAGTTGTCCATCCGCAGAGAGGGCAGCGACAGGCTGACGTGCTCTTTCGGCGCCCACCCGTTCAAATCGTCCAGCAGCTCTTCGAGCTGGCTGTGGTCAGAGGTGGACAGGCTGGAAAGGCTCAGCTCCTCATAGCCGGTGTTGGCGCAGAGGTCCTGTGCGGCCTTGTTCAGCAGGCTGGCGTCGCGCTGGCGCATGGGGCGGTAGAGGAAGCCTGCCTGACAGAACCGGCAGCCGCGCACACAGCCGCGCAGCACCTCGACGCTGGCGCGGTCCTGGATGGCACCCACCATCGGGACGACGAAGTTGGTCGGGGGCGCAAAGTCGTTCAGGTTCTTGATGATGGCCTTGGTGATGACCGCCGGGATGCCCGGCTCGTTGGGAGTGATGGACTTGACGCGGCCATCGTCGTAGTATTCGATGTCGTAGAAAGCCGGGATATAGACGCCGGGGATCCTGGCGATGCGGAGCAGCAGCTCTTTCTTGGAGACGCCGCCTCTTTCTTGGCCTTTTCGATTTCGGCGCAGATGCCGGGCAGCTGGTTTTCGCCCTCGCCCAGCTGGACGACGTCGAAGAAGTCGGCGATGGGCTCGGAGTTGCAGGCACAGGGGCCGCCCGCCACGATGAGGGGCCAGCTCTCGTCGCGGTCTTTCGAGTAGAACGGGATGCCCGCCAGATCCAGCATGGCGAGGATGTTGGTGTAGGACAGCTCATATTGGAGCGTAAAGCCACAGCGTCGAAAGCCGTGAGGGGGTCTTTGCTCTCCATCGTGTAGAGGGGCAGACCCAAGCGCTCCATCTCGGCCTTCATATCCAGCCACGGCATAAAGGCGCGCTCACACCACCAGTTTTCGTGGCTGTTCAGTAGCTCGTAGAGGATTTTTTCGCCCAGAAAGGACATGCCCACTTCGTAGGTGTCCGGGAAGCAGAACGCGAAGCGGACGTCTACCTCGTCTTTATTTTTATAGACGCTGCCCGGTTCGCCGCCGGTGTAACGGCCCGGCTTCTGCACCCGGGACAGCGCTTCTTTCAGTTTCGGATCAAACATCAAGTTCCTCCATTTAACAACACGGATTGCATATTTATATATCTACCTATTTGGACGAAGATTGCAACAGACATCGCAGCATTTGAGCTCCATCCAGCGGTGGGACAGGCAGAAGGTTGAACGCCCCGGTGAGCAGATTGGCCGCAAGGAACGCACTGCCCCGGATGGTCGCACACTGCTCCATCCTCATTGCCCAGATGGCGGCAAGGAGGCCATTCATTCCCGGCCCGGCGGCAGCGAGCAGAAAGGTATGCCCCGGGTCGAGGTCTGACCCCTGTCCGCATACAGAAACCGGTCATGGTCACTTCGATGACGGGGAATCGCCGGAACAGGAGCAGATAGACGAAGATATGACCCATTTCGTGGAGGACGGCGGCGCATAGGCCGATGCGCAGGAAGCCGCTGGCGTCGAACCAGAGCAGCAGATACAGCGCCCCGCAGAGCAGCAGCGGGTCACGAAACACCAGCGGCCCCAGCCGGACGAGCCGCCTCATGGCAGGCCAAGCAGAGCCCCCGCATCATAGCGGACGCCCTGTTCCAGAAGCTCAAAATGAAGGTGCGCCCCGGTGGAGCGGCCCGTCTCCCCCGCTGTCCCCAGCGGCTGACCTGCCTGCACAACTTCTCCGGCCCGAACGAAGAGGTATTGCAGATGGGCGTAAAGCGTCTCCTGCCCGCCGCCGTGGCTCAGGCAGAGGTAGTTGCCGTAGGTCGCGCTCCGCCGGGCGGCAGTGACGACGCCATCCATCGCGGCCAGCACCAGCGTGCCTTCCGAACAGGCGAGGTCTGTGCCGCGATGGAACGCCTCTTCGCCGGTGATGGGGTCGGTGCGCCAGCCGTAGGCGTCCGAGACCCGCCATGCCGTCGTACCCAGCGGGAAGCAGGCCGTCTGCGCGGGCCTTACCCGTTTCAGCGAACATCCCTCGGGCGCGGCTTTTGCGGCACAGGCCCGCAGAGCGGCCACGCAGAACAGGACAGCGCAGAACACCGCAAAAATCACCCATCCTTTTGTTTTATTCGGTCTTGTCCCCATCGGCGTCCCTCCTGTTTCCTGTACTGTATGCGGGAGGACAATATAAAATGCCGCCGGCCTTGCGGGCCAGCGGCATCGGGGATCATTTCAGGAAGTGCTCGAGCAGGCGGCCCAGCAGGCCGGTGCGGCGGGGGCGGCTCTCGGTGACGACGATGGGCATCGGGGCGGGAGCGGCCTTTTCCGGCTGTGCTGGCTGCTTTTCCGGCTCTGCGGGTCTTGCGGGCTGAGGTGCCGCCTTTGCCGGTGCGGCAGGCTTTTCCGGAGCCTTGACGGGCTGGGGCTTCGGCGTCTCAGCGACAGAAGCCGGTGCAGGCGCTTTGTCGCGGGCCGTCCAGTCGTCGCGGAGAAGGTCGTACATCCCCATCTGGCTGTTCACCAGCGGCTCGCCGGGGGCGGGCTTGACTTTCTGGTAGCTGCCGTCCGGCTGCATCTCGCGGGCGTTGACGTTGTCGCCGAGCTGGAGGCGGAGGATGCTGTCCAGCTTCTCCTTCAGCACGGGGTCTTCCACCCGGACGCCGACTTCCACGCGGCACTCGGTGTTGCGGGTGAGAAAGTCGCCGGATGCGATATAGATGCGGGTATTGACACCGTCATAGAAGCTGTAGATTCGGCCATGCTCGAGGTAGCGGCCCACGAGGCTGCGGATGTGGAGGTTTTCGGTCTTGCCCGGCACACCGGCGCGGACACAGCAGATGCCGCGGACGATCATGTCGATGCGGACACCGGCACAGCTGGCTTCCTCGAGCTTGAGGATAATACTCTATCGGAGATGGAGTTGTTCTTCAAAACCATGGAAGCCGGGCGCCCAGACGGGCGGCGTTGATGACCCGGTCCATCTCATCCAGCAGCACGCTCTTGAAGCGGAGGGGTGCCACCAGCATCTTTTCGCTCTCCTCCGTCAGCTTCTGCACGGCAAGGTTCTGGAAGACGTTGGACGCTTCCTCGCCGATGCGAGGTCGGCGGTGATGAAGGAGTAGTCGGTATAGAGCTCACTGGTCTTCTCGTTGTAGTTGCCGGTGCCGATCTGGGTGATGTAGGAGTAGCCGTGGGCGCTCTTTTTCGTGATGAGAGTCAGCTTGGAGTGGACTTTGTAGTCGTCAAAGCCATAGATGACCGTACATCCGGCCTCTTCGAGGTGCTTCGACCAGTCGATGTTGTTCTGTTCGTCAAAGCGAGCGCGCAGCTCCACCAGCGCCACGACTTCCTTGCCGTTCTCGGCAGCTTCCACGAGGGCCTGTACGATTTGAGATTCACGGGCCATGCGGTAGAGCGTCATCTTGATGGAGATGACGTCGGGGTCCTGCGCGGCCTTTTTCAGCATCGCAATAAAGGGGCGGATGGACTGGTACGGATAGCTCAACAGCACATCGTGCTTTTCCACCTCGGCGGCAAGGTCGTAGTCCTGCGGGGGCAGCATAGGCCGGGCAGGCGTATAGAACAGCTCGGGGTGGCCGTCGGACTCCATGCGGGAGGTGAGCTTGTAGAAGAAGCTCAGGTCAAGAGGGCTCTTCTGGACAAAGACCCGCTTGTGGGTCAGCTCGAGGCGGCTGCAGAGCAGCTGAGCGCCTGCGGTGCGGCGGGGATGACCTGCAGACGGACGGCGGCCAGCTTACGGCGGCGCTTGAGCAGATCGGCCATGATCTCGCGGTAGTCGATGTCATGGTCCATCATGCCCTCTTTCACGTCGATGTCGCGTTGCGGGTGACCCGGAAGAGGCACTTTTCCTGCATATTCTCCTTGCCGAAGATGAGGCCGCATAATGGAGCACCAGCTCCTCGGTCAGGGCAAAGCAGGTCTCATTGTCCTTCCGGACGAAATGCATCCGCTCCATCTGGCTTGAGATGGGTACGATGCCGAGGGTGTGCTCCGAGGTGTATTTTTCGTGAAGGAGGACGCCGAGATAGATCTCCTTATTGCGCAGGAACGGGAACGGGTGGCGGCTGTCCACGATCTGGGGACTGAGGATGGGGAAAAGCTCGCTCTGGAAATACTTTTTCCAGAAGTGCTCGTCCTCTTTGCTCAGCTTATCAAAATCCACCTTGCGGTAGCCGCAGACGGCCAGATTTTCCAGCGCTTTGGCGTAGTATTTGTCGCAGTCCTCCTGGAGCTGAGCGGTCTTGGGCATGATGGCGGCAAGCTGCTCTTCCGCCGTCATGTTCGTCTTGTTTTCCCGCTTTTCCTTCTTGCCGCGCATGAGGTTGGCGCGCTCCTGAAGCGAGCCGACGCGCACCATGAAGAACTCGTCCAGATTGGAGCCGTAGATGGCCAGAAACTTGAGCTGTTCGGCCAGCGGGACATTTTTATCCTTGCCCAGCACCAGCACGCGGCGGTTGAAGTCCAGCCAGCTCAATTCCCGGTTGATAAAAATGCTCTCTTCACTCATGATAACTCCTTTTTCCCGAGAAGGTCTCCCCCTCTCAGCTCACATAGGCGAGGCCCTGCCATTCGTCTATCATATCCTGTGTACGCCCGGCACCTGTGCCACCTCATCGAGGCTCTGGAACCGGCCATGGGCAAGACGATATTCCAGAATGGCTCTCGCCTTCTTCTCCCCGAGGCCGGGCAGTGTGGTCATGGCGTCCACCCCGGCGGTGTTGAGGTCCACGCGGAAGGACTCCCGCAGAGGCTCGACTGCCACTGACGAAGTCTGCGCCGGGGATGGCGGCACGGCATACCAGAACGCCAGACTGACAATGCAGACCGCCGCTGCTGCCGCCAGTGCCAGAAAGCGGCGTTCGCGGGGTGTGAACATAGTTTCCTTCATTGTACTCGAAATCCTTCCAAAAAGAAAGTCTCCTGCGGAAAATTTGCAGGAGACTTTACACAATTTTTACGATGCAGCTTCGGCACTTCGCACAAGGCCATAGAAAAACTCTGCAGCGGCGCCGGTGTCGTGGTCGGTCAGGGTCGTCTGGCCGGCGGCAAGGCGCAGCTCCACCGGGGCATCTGCCGGAACGACGCTCTGCCTGGCCTGACGGACCAGCTCGAGCATCTGGCTGCACCCGGCGGCGACAGTGAGCTGGTCAGCCGTGCAGTTGACGGGCAGGCAGACCGCACCCAGCATCGCTTCCGCCGAGACGGCACCCGGTGTCAGCACCATGACGTCCATACCGGTGCGCTCCGAGCGCAGCATGGCGGCATTGTCCCCCAGCGCCTTTTCCAGCAGGGCCTGAATGGGCAGCTGCTGACGGTCCTGATAGAGCAGGATGCGCAGCACGTCCTCACCCTTGACGTCGGCGGGGCTGCACAGCGTAAAGGGGGTGAACTCCCGGCGCAGATGGCGCTCGAGGGCGGTGCTCATCCGCAGCACACGGGTAGAGCCGTCGGCCATCTGCAGCGCGATGCCGAGGCCCACAGCTGCGGGCAGTTTTTTTGAAGAGGACTCCTCACAGCCCGCGAAGCTGCACAGCGGCTGGCCGCT
>ENA-OQLB01000996-OQLB01000996.1-human-gut-metagenome-genome-assembly--contig:-NODE-996-length-13563-cov-1.480351_pt1 | contig 13563 bp, 19 predicted proteins | sample MGYA00242656_ERZ504813 | MGnify/ENA primary metagenome ERZ504813 (study PRJEB26092, sample SAMD00036388) | human gut metagenome | host: Homo sapiens | study: EMG produced TPA metagenomics assembly of... | reverse complement strand
ATCAAAAAATCCGACGGTAGCGGAGTTTATCGGATTATCTCCTAATACCGACTTTACCGAGTCGAAATTGGAATCGGCAATCATCGGCAACTTACAACGTTTTCTTACTTGAGCTCGGAAAAGGATTTTCGTATGTAACGCGGCAAAAGCTGGTGCGTACAGAGAAGAAAGACTACTATATAGAACCTTGTCTTTTATTAATTATTTAATTAATAAATTAAAAATCTCTAAAGCTAACGTAAGTGCTGCAAAGATTATAGATGATGCAACTGCCAAAGCGGACAATCTTGTTAAAGAAGCAATTTTAGATGCTAAGACAGAAGCATATGAGTTAAAACTTCAAGCTGAAAAAGAAGCTAAAGAACAAAAACAAGAAATTAATGAACTTGAAAATAAACTTTTACAACGTGAACAAACAGTTGATCGTCGTGATATTGCTGTTCAAGGGAAAGAAGATGTTTTAGCGCAAAAAGTAGTACAATTAGACGAAAGAGAAGCCGGACTAGGTAAACTAGAAGCTGAATTAAAAGAAAAAATCAATGCTAAAATTGGTGAATTAGAAAAAATTGCTGCAATGTCAGCAAATGAAGCTAAGCAAGAATTATTTAAGCAGGTTGAACAACAAACTGCTACAGAGATGACGGCTTATATTAAAGATCAAGAGGAGGAAGCTAGATCAAAAGCAAGTCTGCTTTCTCGTGATATAATCGCTAATGCGATTAATCGTTATGCTCAAGAAGAAACAATTGAAAGAACAGTTTCTGTTGTCGCTCTTCCAAGTGAAGAAATGAAGGGAAGAATTATTGGACGTGAAGGTCGCAATATAAAAGCAATCGAACAATGTACTGGGGTAGATTTAATAATTGATGATACTCCTGAAGCTATTACAATTTCATGCTTCGATCCTGTTAGAAGAGAAATTGCTAGATTATCATTGGAGACTTTGATTCGTGATGGCCGAATTCAACCAGTAGAATCGAAGAAGTAGTTACAAAAACATAAAAATGAATTAGATGAAGTGATTCGCAAAACAGGTGAAGATGCCGTTTTTGAATTAGGAATTTCAAAAATTGATAAAGATATTATCATGATGTTAGGAAAACTTAAGTATCGTACTAGTTATGGCCAAAACGCCTTACAACATTCATTGGAAGTTGCTCATTTAGCAGGAATCATGGCTGCTGAATTAGGTTTAAATCAACAACTAGCTCGACGGGCTGGTTTATTACATGATCTTGGTAAGGCAGTTGACCACGAAATGGAAGGGAGCCATGTGGAATTAGGAGCAAAATTTGCTAAAAAACATGGTGAACATGCTACAGTTGTAAATGCAATTGAATCACATCATGGTGATGTACCTGCAACAAGTGTAATATCAATTTTGGTTGCTGCTGCTGATACTTTGAGTGCAGCACGCCCAGGTAGTCGTAGTGAGACAATTGAAAACTATATTCAACGACTAGAAAAACTTGAAGAAATGGCAAAAAGCTTTGATGGAGTTGATCGGGTTTTTGCAATTCAAGCTGGACGTGAAGTTCGAATTGTTGTTAAGCCAGATAAAGTAGATGATTTGATGTCTCATAAAATTGCTCGTGATATTAAAACGAAGATTGAAGAAGAGCTTACATATCCAGGACATATCAAAGTTACAGTAATTCGTGAAGTAAGAGCAAGTGAAGTTGCTAAATAGGGATAGGCATAGCCTATCCTTTTATTTGAAAGGGAAATAAAATGAAAATATTATTTATTGGTGATGTATTTGGTTCAATTGGACGTGAAATGATTGAAGATTATTTGCATCGTATTGTAAAAGATAATCAAATTGATTTTGTAATAGCAAATGTTGAAAATACAAGTCATGGAAAAGGTTTACTAAAACGCCATTATGATGAGTTATCATTCAGGGAATTCAAGCCATGACAATGGGAAATCATACTTTTGATAAAAAGGAATTATATGACTATATTGATGAAGCGGATAAATTGATTGTACCAATCAATCAGCCAAAAGTACTACCTGGAGTTAAATCACGGGTATTTAATGTAAAAGGTAAATTGATTAGGATAACTAGCGTATTAGGTGTTGCTTTTATGGATAGTCGTACTTCAAATCCATTTGAAGTAATTGATGAGTATCTTGATTTACCGCATGATATTCATATCATAGATTTCATGGTGAAGCAACAAGTGAAAAAATCGCTTTTGCACATTATGTTAAAGATAAGGCAAGTGCTGTTCTTGGAACACATACTCATGTCCAGACTGCTGATGAAAAGATAATTGATAGTAAATTAGCTTTCATCAGTGATGTAGGAATGACGGGGCCGTATATGAGCGCAATTGGTTGCGATCTTGATGCAATCGTCACAAGGCTAAGAGGTTTTGGAGCGCCATTTATCGTAGCTGAAAGTAGTGGTCAGCTATCTGGAGTAATAATTACTTTTGAGGAAAATACACCTGTAGCGATTGAACGAATCTTAATTAATCAAGATCATCCATATTAGGTATAATAATTAAATGTTTTCATATATTTTTTTAGGAGGAAAATTATGGAAACAATTAAAGTATCATCAACGTCATGCCCTAATAATGTGGCTGGCGCTATTGCTAGTATGATTAGAAATGAATCTAAATTACAGATTCAGGTTATTGGAGCTGCTGCTTTAAATCAAGCAATTAAGGCAATTGCAATTGCTCGGGGTTATATTATCCCAACTGGAAATGAAATTGTCTGTATTCCTTCATTTCATGATCTAATTGTTGATGATAAGGAAATCACAGCACTTAGGTTATTGTTAGAATTACGATAATTTTAAGTAATAAAAACTTAACAAAAAAAAGTAAACCCTACTTTAGATGAAAAGGGTTTCTTTTTTAGTGTTTTGCGTTATAATAGTAGGCGTGATATAGGAGGAGATTTATTATGGCAAAATGTAAATTATTAATGCAAACTGCACAAACACAAAAATTAATCGATTTTTTTGATGGATATGAAGATGATAAAGTAAAATGTAAATTCATTAAAAAAACTGGAATCAAGGCTGAAATTGAATGTGAAACAGAACTTACACCAGATGAAGCAGCTGGACATTGTAAGTAAGTCTTTTAAAAAGACACCTGATGGAGCAGTTTTATACTTCTCTATTCAACCAGATGGATTCTTCGGATAATAAGGACGTAAGTCTTATTTTTTATTTACGATAAAAGCAAGAATTAGATTTAATAAAAATGAATTTTTTCTTGTGGAAATAATAGAGATTTATGTATATAATATGATAGAAAAGTGGTGAATAAATGAAAGATTATAGTAATTATTTTAAAGGGCCTTCATTAAATGAGGCTAAAAGAAGAAGTCGTGACGAAGTTGGTCGTTATGATGATGCCTATCATGTTCCAGGAGATATGGTCAAAGTTGGACTAGGAAAAAAATATTATATTCAAACATATGGGTGTCAAGCAAATGAACGTGACAGTGAAACTTTATCAGGAATATTGGAAAGTATGTCATATCAACCGACTACAGAAATTAAAGAGGCTGACGTGATTGTTTTAAATACTTGTGCAATTCGTGAAAATGCCGAAGAAAAGGTATTTTGGAAAAGTTGGATATGTCAAAAATTTAAAGAAGACTAATCCAAATCTAATTTTCGCAATGTGTGGATGTATGGCTCAAGAAGAGGTTGTTGTTAATCGGATATTGGAAAAGCATCCCCATGTTGATTTGATTTTTGGTACTCACAACATACATCGATTACCTGAGTTATTAAAAGATGCACTTTATAGTAAAGAGATGATTGTTGAAGTTTGGTCTAAAGAGGGCGATGTAATTGAAAACGCACCAGTTAGACGGGACAACAAGTATAAAGCATGGGTAAATATCATGTATGGATGTAATAAATTTTGTACTTATTGTATCGTTCCTTATACACGTGGAAAAGAACGTTCTCGTTTAGCAAAAGATATTATCAAAGAAGTTGAAGAACTGGTTGCTGAAGGCTATCAAGAAATAACGCTTCTTGGGCAAAATGTTAACAGTTATGGTAAAGATTTAGGTGAGGATTATAATTTCTCAAACTTACTTGAGGATGTCGCTAAAACAAATATTCCACGAATTCGTTTTACAACGAGTCATCCTTGGGATTTTAGTGAAGATATGATCAAAATTATTGCGAAATATGATAATATCATGCCGGCAATTCATTTACCAGTCAATCGGGGAATAATGAAGTATTAAAGTTGATGGGGCGCCGTTATAGTCGTGAACAATATCTAGAATTATTCCATAAGATCAAAGAATATATTCCTGACTGCACAGTCACGACAGATATTATCGTGGGGTTTCCAAATGAAACTCATGAACAATATCTAGATACATTGTCTTTATATCAAGAGTGTGAATATGATTTAGCTTATACATTTGTCTACTCACCTCGGGCAGGAACACCAGCCGCGAAAATGGTTGATAATGTAGCAAGTGATGAAAAAGACCAACGATTATATAAATTGAATGAAATCGTTAATGAAAAAGCGTATAAGCAAAATCAACGTTTCTTAAATAAGATTGTCGAAGTATTAGTTGAAGGAACATCTAAGAAGGATGATTCAATGTTGACTGGGTATACTCGGCATCAAAAATTGGTAAACTTTAAAGGTGATCCTAAAGATATTGGAAAAATTATTAAAGTAAAAATAACTGAAGCCAAAACATGGGCTTTGAAAGGTGAATCAATTGAATCGTAGTTTGGATTGTGCTAAACAGTTAAATAAATATTTATTGAATCTTGATGTCATTAAAGAATATCAAAGTATGAGCAGCTAATTCATCAGGATGATAAGATAGAAAAACTTGAAGCAAAGATGAAAGCATATCAAAAGAAGATTGTAAATCAAAAGTCAAAACAAGATGAAACAGTTGTTAAAACAATTGAAGAATATCAAAAAATTAAAGATGAATTTGAGAATCATCCATTAGTTGTTAATTATTTATACTTGAAGGAAGAAGTAGATAGTCTTTTGCAATCGATAAATACATATATAACGGACAATTATTAAAATAGGGCTTGACTTAACGATTGATCCTAATTATAATTTATGAAATATTACACAAAACGACATAGAAAGGAGATAGAAAATGGCATATTTTTTTGATGAACCATCACGCACATTTAATGAATATCTTTTAGTACCTGGATATTCATCTGCTGAGTGTCAAGCTAAAAATGTTAGCTTAAAGACACCATTAGTTAAATTTAAAAAAGGTGAAGAACCTGCGTTATCATTAAATATTCCCCTAGTTTCAGCGGTAATGCAAGCTGTATCTGATGATAAAATGGCAGTAGCTCTTGCAAGAGAGGGTGGGGTTTCATTTATTTATGGATCACAAACGATTGAAGATCAAGCAGCTATGGTTAAACGAGCTAAAACTTATAAAGCAGGATTTGTTCCAAGTGACTCTAATTTAAGTATTAGTGATACACTTGCAGATGTAATTGCTTTAAAAGAGAAAACTGGACATTCAACAATGGCAGTAACTGAGGATGGTAGTGCCAATGGAAAATTATTAGGAATCGTAACAGGCAGAGATTACCGGGTTTCTAGAATGGATTTAGATACAAAAGTAACTGAGTTCATGACACCATATGATAAATTAATCTGTGGGCACATTGGAATTACTTTAAAAGAAGCAAATGATCTTATTTGGGATAATAAGTTAAATGCTTTACCTATTATTGATGATGATCAAAAAATTAGCATATTTTGTCTTTAGAAAAGACTATGAAACAAGAAAATCAAACCCAAACGAACTAATTAGATGATTCGAAACGTTATGTGTAGGCGCTGGAATCAATACTCGTGATTTTGCCGAACGTGTACCGGCTTTAGTAGAAGCAGGTGCTGATGTTTTATGTATTGATTCATCAGAAGGCTTTACAGAATGGCAAAAAATTACGATTGACTGGATCAGAGAACATTATGGTGATAGCGTTAAAGTTGGAGCTGGTAATGTTGTTGATGCGGATGGTTTTAGATTTTTAGCTGAATCTGGAGCAGATTTTGTTAAGATTGGTATTGGTGGTGGATCAATCTGTATCACTCGTGAACAAAAAGGAATTGGTCGTGGGCAAGCAACGGCTACAATTGAAGTTGCTAAAGCACGTGATGAATATTTTAAAGAAACAGGAATTTATATTCCAATCTGCTCTGACGGTGGGATCGTTCATGATTACCATATGACATTGGCTTTAGCTATGGGTTCTGATTTCATCATGTTAGGTAGATATTTCTCAAGATTTGATGAATCTCCAACTAATAAAGTTAGTATCAACGGTCAATATATGAAGGAATACTGGGGTGAAGGTTCTGCTCGTGCTCGTAATTGGCAACGTTATGATATGGGTGGTGATTCTAAACTTTCTTTTGAAGAAGGAGTTGACTCATATGTACCATATGCTGGTAGCTTAAAAGATAATGTTGGTTTAACTTTAAGTAAAATCAAGTCAACAATGTGTAACTGTGGAGCCTTAACTATTCCAAGAATTACAAGAGAAAGCAAAAATTACGCTTGTTTCCTCAACTAGTATTGTTGAAGGTGGCGCACATGATGTAGTTTTAAAAGATTCTACATCTGGAAATGGACATCAAAACTAAAAACGCGATTAATTCGCGTTTTTTTGTTCATTTTTTTAATTTCCAACATATATTAAAATAGGTGAGAACATGGCAAATAATATTCGTGAAATCATTACTCAGGCAGTAATTGCTAAAGGGAAAAAAAGAACCCTTAATAAATATCCGTTTTCGATTGAAGGATATGACAAAATTCTAGGGTGTTGGATTACTAACCATCGTTATAACGCAGCTTTTAAAGATGGGAAACCTGTTGTTTTGGGAACTTTTGACGTTCATCTATGGTACAGTATCAATGATGATAGTAGTCTATTGAAGCAAACTGTAAGCTACTTAAACGAATTAGATTTAGTGAAAAAAGAAACCCGAAATTTTGATGAGGGTGATGAATTAATGGTTACCTGTAATCGTGAACCAAAATGTATTAGTGTAAATAAGTTGGAAGATAAAGTTGTCATTGAGATTGAAAAAGAAATCTCATTAAGTGTTGTTGGTAAAACAACAATGCGAGTAGAAACTAAAGCAGAGAATGAGACATGGGATGAATTAGAAAATTTAACAGTCGATGAAAATTTTATCAAATAAAGGCGGAAGCCTTTTTTCTTTTGGGGTTACTTGTGTTATAATGTGATAGTAATTTTTTAGAAGTGAGGTTAATTGATGAAACCAAAATATAGTCCAATGATGATGCAATATTTATCAATAAAAGAAGAAAATCAAGATTCAATCGTTATGTTTAGATTAGGGGATTTCTATGAAATGTTCTTTGACGATGCCATAATGGTTTCTAAAGAATTAGAAATTGCTTTAACAGGGAAAAATGCTGGAGCTCCTGAACGGGTTCCAATGTGTGGGGTACCTTTCCATTCGGCTAGTGGATATATTCAAAAATTAGTTGATAATGGACATCGGGTTGCGATTGTTGAACAGTTAACAGAACCTGGGAAACGAGGAATCGTAGAACGTGGGGTGGTACAGATCATTACTCCAGGAACTATCTTTGATGAATCTCTGACAAATAATAAAAACAATTATATTGCTGCCTTAGAAGAATTTGATTTTACTTATACTTTAGCTTTTGTGATATCACAACCGGCGAATTAGTGTGGTCAATATTGAAAAGAAAGAGAAATTATTAATTGAATCAGCTAGAAACAATGGCAGTTAAGGAAATTGTCACTTTACCAAATCAAATACGTGAATTTGATGATATTTTATCTTCACCATTTGCACACGATAATTATAATGAAAAGTATGATAAGATTTTTAGCAAAATCAATGATTTAAAACAAATTAAAACAGCGTCATTACTGCTTAATTATTTATTAGATACACAAAAAAGAGAATTGGAACATTTACAGATAATTGAAGAAATTAATAATGAAGATTATGTGACAATGGATCTTTATACAAAAAAAGCTTTAGAACTGACGAGTAGTGCTAAAAGTAATGATAAATATGGAAGTCTATTTTGGCTTTTTAGATCAAACTAAAACAGCAATGGGATCACGGATGTTAAAACAATGGATCGAACGACCTCTAATTAATCAAGAACAAATAGAAGAACGTTTGGATATCGTAGAGATCTTTACTAATCATTTTATTCAACGAGAAGTATTAAAGAAATTCTGAAAGATATTTACGATCTTGAAAGACTATCTTCACGAATTGCTTTTGGAAATATTAATGCTCGTGATCTAAAGTGGATTAGCAGTTCCTTAAAAGTAGTTACCAGAATTAAAAAATCAAATTATTATCGTTAGATTGAACCTTTAATTAGTGCCTTGGCAGATCATTTTACTGATTTAAGTCACATTACTAATTTGATTGATCAAGCAATTGTTGATAATCCGCCATTAACTGTAAAAGAAGGAAATTTAATCAAGGAAGGATTTACTGAAGAACTTGATGAACTTCGTTATATCCGTGATCACGGTAAACAGTGGTTAGCTCAATTTGAGCAAAATGAGCGTGATAAAACAGGAATAAAAGGATTAAAAGTAGGATATAACCGTGTCTTTGGATATTATATTGAAGTGACTAAAGGAAATCTATCATTAGTTAAAGATGAATTTAATTATACTCGTAAACAAAGTTTATCTAATGCTGAACGTTTTGTGACACCAGAATTAAAAGAGATGGAATCAAAAATTACTTAGTGCACAAGATAAAATGATAAAACTAGAATATGCATTATTTACAGAAATTAGAAATTACATAAAAAAAGATGTTCATGCTATTCAGGATGTTGCTAAAATTATTGCTAAAATTGATGTTTTTCAATCATTAGCAATGATTTCTAGTGAGAATAGTTATGTTCGGCCAACTTTCAATCATAATAAAGTGTTTAAAGTAGTTGATGGTCGTCATGGCGTAATTGAACGGGTTATGGCACAAGGAACATATGTTTCGAATGATGTAAATATTGATGCTGCTAATCCAGTGATGTTGATTACAGGACCTAATATGGGTGGTAAATCGACTTATATGCGAACGATTGCTTTAATTGCACTGATGGGACAAATAGGGTGTTTTGTTCCATGTAGCGAAGCTTGTATTCCAATTTTTGATCAAATTTTTACTCGAATCGGGGCTAGTGATGATTTAATTTCCGGGCAGTCAACTTTTATGGTTGAAATGTTAGAAGCCAATAATGCTTTACGCTTTGCAACAGAAAATTCATTGATTATTTTTGATGAGATAGGTCGAGGGACTGCAACTTTTGATGGGATGGCAATTGCTCAAGCTATGATCGAGTATATCGCTGCAAAGATTAAGTGTATTACATTATTTTCAACTCATTATCATGAATTAACATTCTTAGAAGAAAAGAATCTTGGAATTAAAAATGTCCATGCTAGTGCTTCAATTGAAAATGATGATCTTGTCTTTTTATACCGTATCAAACCAGGACGGTCAAATAAATCTTTATGGTGTCAATGTTGCTAAATTAGCAAAATTACCAGATGCAGTATTAAATCGTGCTAATGTACTATTAGAAGCTTTAGAGGAAAATAATATTGAGCATCATTAAGCGATGATACTTTAAAAGAAGCTCCACCAGTAACCGTAAGTGTAGTGGAAAAATATTTAGAAGGTATTGATCCAATGGCGCTTTCACCAATTGATGCTTTATCAACATTGATTGAATTAAAGAAATTAAATGAAAAGTAGGTGATATATTTGCAAAAAATAAGACAGCTAGATGATGTATTGGCTAATAAAATCGCTGCTGGTGAGGTGATTGAAAGACCGGCAAATGTAGTTAAAGAACTAGTCGAAAATAGTATTGATGCAAACAGTACGAAGATAGATGTGATTATTGAAGAAGGTGGATTAAACTTGATTCAAATAATTGATAATGGTGAGGGAATGGTCAAAGAAGATGCCTTACTATGTTTTTCACGTCATGCTACTAGTAAAATCAAAGATGATCAAGATTTGTTTTGCATTCAAACTTTAGGGTTTAGAGGTGAAGCAATTCCTTCGATTGCTTCAATTAGTAATTTTGAATTGAAAACGAGTACAGGAGGAACAGGGACAACTGTTACTTATGAATATGGACGCTTTGTTGAGTGTAATGAAAGTGATAGTAAAAAAGGGACTAATATCAAAGTTGAAAAATTATTTCAAAATGTCCCAGCTCGATTAAAATATATAAAATCGACTAATGCTGAGTTTGCTAATATTCAAACATATTTGGAGCGGCTATCTTTATCTCATCCGCACATTGCTTTTATGTTAGTTCATAATGGCAGAACAATTTATAAGACCAATGGAAATGGTAATTTGTTGGAAGTTATCTCGAACATTTATGGATTAAATGTTGCCAAAGCAATGATTCCAGTGGATTTTGAAGATGATGAATTTCATGTGACGGGTTATGTTTCAAAAATTGATGTGAATCGTGCTAGTAAGAATCATATGGTGACAATGGTAAATTCACGGGTAGTTAAAAATAAAGTGAGTGTTGATAGTATTAATAATGCATATCGTCGATATTTAGCTGATAAACGTTATCCAATTGCGATTGTTAATATTGAAATAGATCCTTATTTAGTAGATGTTAATGTGCATCCCTCAAAGCTGGAGGTACGTTTTTCTAAAGAAAGTCAATTACGTGAATTAATTTATCAAGGTGTTAGTGATGCTCTTGCAAAAGTTAATTTGACTTACGATGCGACCGCTGAATATAAAAAAACTAAGGCGCCTTTGAATTTGGAACAACCTAGTCTTGATTTAACTTATGAGTCAGTACCCATTAAAACAATAGAGCAACCACGATTTGAAGCTGATTTTCCTCAAAATGATCAAGAAGTTGTTTTTAAAGACGCATCTTTCGATGATTTTACTTTTGTTAAGGAAGAAACTAGTGAATACATTATCCCCGATCAACAAATTATTGAGACAAAAGTTGAGCCACGTGAAAAATTAATGAAAAAGAAGTTATTTGTTAAAGGACAGGTTCATGGTACATATATAATTTGTGAAGATGAAACAGGAATGTATATTGTTGATCAGCATGCTGGGCAAGAAAGAATCAATTATGAGTATTTTTTGGAAAAATATCAAAATCTTGATCTATCAATGCGGGATTTATTAGTACCGATCACACTTGAATATCCTTTAAGTGAATTTTTGATTATTGAGGAAAGGAAAGACTTATTGACTAAAGTTGGAATTAATCTTGAGGTTTTTGGTAATAGCGGTTATGTAATAAAGCAATTACCGTTATGGATGCAAAATATTGATGAGCAAGTATTTATTGAAGATATGATGATGCAGTTATTAAATGATAATAAAATCGATGTCATCAAATTACAAGATCATGCAATTGCTACGCTTAGTTGTAAAGCTTCATTAAAAGCAAATACACATTTATCAACCGAGGGGATGCAAAATATTATTGATAATTTAATGCGTTGTGATAATCCATACGTTTGTCCGCATGGAAGACCAACAATTATATATTATTCAACTTATGAAATTGAAAAGTTATTTAAGAGGGTCGTGTAATGGAGAAGTTATTGTTGTAGTTGGTCCAACTGGGGTTGGAAAAACTAGGATGGGCGTTGCTCTAGCTAAGCATTTTAATGGCGAAGTGATTAGCGGTGATTCGATGCAAATATATAAAACAATGGATATTGGAACGGCTAAAGTAACAGATGATGAAATGGAAGGTATTGTTCATCATTTGATTGATGTTAAGGAGCCAACTGAAAGCTATAGTGTAAAAGATTTTCAAGATGAAGTTCGTTTAAAAATAAAAGAAATAATATCACGTGGTAAATTGCCGATTATTGTAGGTGGTACAGGATTATATATTAAAGCAGCACTTTATGATTATGAATTTAGTGAAAGTCAAACCAATCATCAAGAATATGTTGAGAAGTATCAAGATTATTCAAATGAAGAGTTATACAATTATTTAATTGAGATTGATAAAGCAAGTGCTAAAGAGCTTCATCCTAATAATCGTCAACGGGTCTTAAGAGCAATTGCAATTTATGAAAGTACAGGGATAAAAAAAGTGAAACACTTGCCAAACAAAATCATGAATTAATTTATAATGCTAAATTTATTGGGCTGACATTAGAACGTGAAAGTTTATATCAGCGGATCGATCAACGTGTTGATTTGATGATGGAGCAGGGATTGCTTCAAGAAATAGATGGCTTAATGAAAAAGAATTATACCCGTGAAATGCAAAGCATGAAAGCAATTGGGTACAAGGAATGGTTTGCTTATTATCAGGGAACTCAAACACTTGATGAAACTTTGGAGTTGATAAAAAAGAATTCTCGTAATTATGCAAAGCGTCAATATACTTGGTTTAATAATCAAGTTCCGGTTATTTGGTTTAATGTGAATCTAAATAATTTTAATGAGACGATTAATGCAGTTATCAGTGAATTAGAAGGGTAATTATACCCTTTTATTGTTTATGCAACTGTTAGTTGACAGATTGCCTAGCCGTAGTTTATTGTGATTTGGAATAAAAAACTATAATCATGGTTGTCAGGAGGAAGAAATAAATGATGTTTAATGACAACTTAAATAAATATCGAAAACAAAAGGGATTGTCGCAAGAGGAATTAGCTTTTCGGTTAGGAGTATCGAGACAATCGGTAAGTAAGTGGGAATCAGGTCAATCTACACCTGAATTAGAACGAATAATTGAAATTGCTGATCTATTTGGTATATCTTTAGATGAATTAATTGGACATGAAAGTAATGATTATGTTACAGTTGACCGTGAAGAATTGAGAAGTGTAGTGCGTCATCTCTTTACTTATGAATATAAGAGTAAATTTAAAATTGGAAATGTTCCATTAATTCATATTAATTTAGGTCGTGGTTTTAGAATTGCGAAAGGAATTATTGCAATTGGCAATATTGCGGTAGGGCTTTTTAGTTTTGGGGCTTTAGCACTTGGTGTATTTAGTCTTGGCGGTCTGGCAATTGGTTTATTGACATTAGCAGGAATTGCTATAGGGGGAATTAGCTTAGGAGGGCTAAGTATTGGCTATTTTGCTGTAGGTGGAATGGCAATAGGAATCTATGCAATTGGAGGTATGGCAATTGCCTCCAAAAACTCGCAATTGGGGGTATGCTCATGGTTATGTTGCAATTGGAAGTTCTGCAAATGGTGTTCATACATTAGTTAGCACTAATTGTTCACTAGAAATGATTAGTAATTTTATCTTGCGACAGCATAATCTAAATGCTAAAATAGTTGAATTTTTATTACTCTTTATATATTAAAAGCCGTCTGAAAACAGACGACTTTTTTATTACCTGTTCAAATTGAAAATTTGAACATATAGACTTAAGTCAGTTGAGCATACGAAGTATGCGAAATAAAAAACCACCTGCTATGCGGGTGGAGCAATAAAGAAGTTATACAAAGATATCACCTTTCCGATATAATGGAGTT
>ENA-OQLB01000995-OQLB01000995.1-human-gut-metagenome-genome-assembly--contig:-NODE-995-length-13567-cov-1.905878_pt1 | contig 13567 bp, 19 predicted proteins | sample MGYA00242656_ERZ504813 | MGnify/ENA primary metagenome ERZ504813 (study PRJEB26092, sample SAMD00036388) | human gut metagenome | host: Homo sapiens | study: EMG produced TPA metagenomics assembly of... | reverse complement strand
CTTCTTCCTAGTATCAGTAGTCATAATCGCCTTCGCAGCCTCAGTACCTGCCTCCAGAGAACCATCCCAGCTTCGGAGCCATCATCTTCACACCATTCTTAATACGGTCAATCGGAACCTGCATACCAATAACACCGGTAGAAGCAACCAGCACACTGTCCGCAGCCACATTCAAAACCTCCGCAGCCGCAACCGCAGTCTCCTTACAATAACCATACCCTTCTGCACCAGTACATGCATTGGCAATACCACTGTTACAGATCACCACCTGCGCAGACGGATGATTATAAACAATATCCTGATCCCATTTAACAGGCGCAGCCTTCACCACATTGGTAGTAAAAGTCCCCGCAGCCACACAAGACACCTCACTATAAACCATAGCCATATCCGTTCTGCCTTATACTTAATCTCAGCCGCAGCAGCCGCTGCCTGAAATCCCTTAGCCGCCGTAACGCCGCCCTCTATAATCTTCATGATTCCATCATCCTTTCTAACTCGCTACACTTTTTCCAGACTGCCACAGGTCCCCTGCGCAGTCGCCCTCCAGTTACTGGAAAAGTCAGCTCCGGAAATTATTTGTTTTTGAACTCATTTGCAGGGACTGTAGTAACTCTTAGTGCTCAGGAATTTGCGTTGTGGAAAAAAGCTCACTGTCTGAGCGCAGCGAGTTTGAGCTTTTTTTTTTCCACGCTTTTAGCAAATTTCTGAACACTTAGAGTTACTAAGCCCCGAAACCGCATTCAAAAACAAATAATTTCCGGAGCGTCCCCTTTTCATTTAACTTACGGACACATCGGCACCTGCAGCAGTCCTCAGCCTCCTTAAATCCAAACATCAGATTCATATTCTGCACAGCCTGTCCTGCAGCACCTTTAACCAGATTATCCATAGCCCCCATCATAATAACTCTGTGAGTTCTCGGATCAATCTTAAAGTTCACATCCACATAATTACTTCCCTCCACGCACTTAGTCTGCGGACAAACATCCTTATCAAGCACACGAACGAAAGTCTCCTTCTCATAATACTTATCATAAACTGCCTTTACTTCTTCATAAGAAACATCCTTAGTCAGAGAAGCATAAGCAGTCACCAGAATACCACGGTTCATAGGAATCAGATGAGGTGTAAAATTAATCAGCACTTCCTTACCGCACGCATAACCAAGCTGATCCTCAATCTCAGGTGTATGTCTGTGACTTGCAACACCATAAGCCTTGATATTCTCATTCACTTCGCAGAAAGATTAGCAACCTTCGCTCCACGTCCAGCTCCTGAAGTACCGGACTTCGCATCAATAATAATGGTAGACGGATCGATCAGCCCCTCTTTGATCAGCGGATAAATAGAAAGTGTAGAACATGTCGGGTAACATCCCGGATTCGCGATCAGTCTGGCTTTCTTGATATCCTCACGGTTAATCTCACATAAACCATAAACCGCCTCATCAATAAACTGTGGAGCTTTATGCTCGATACCATACCATTTCTCATATTTCTTCACATCTTTAATACGGAAATCCGCACTCAGATCGATTACCTTCGCTTTGGAAAGAATTCCTTCATTAATTAAAGAAGCACAAAGTCCCTGCGGAGTTGCTGTAAAGATCACATCCACTTCATCAGCTAATGCTTCCATATTATCATCCATACATTTGGCATCTACCAGTTAAAAAAGTTCTGGTAAACATCTGAATATTTCTGGTCAATATAACTTCTTGAACCATACCACGCAATTTCCACATCTTTATGTCCCAGAAGCAGTCTCACGATCTCGTTACCTGCATATCCTGTGGCACCGATAATTCCTGCTTTAATCATAATAATTTCCTCCATCTTCGCCTCATCCGGCGATCTTCATTTCATAGTAAAACTTTACTCTATCAGAGTGCTGGACTAATTATACATCTTACCTGCATAATATGCAATAGTCATTTTTCAATGTTTTTACATGGATTTTATTTCACTTCACAGATTTCCCCCTGTCTTTTCCTATATTATGTTGCATATTTATGCAAAAGCAGATAAAACTTTTTTGCATTTTTCTATTGCATATTTATAAAAAAAGGTGTATATTATCACTTGTTAAGCGGAATCACACGAAATCAACTTGTTCCGCATTGAATATTTATTCAAAAATTTCAATCAGAAATTACCGCATTTATTCAAAAATAATGCGCTGAACTCCCGACCTATTCATTTACTTTCGGCAAACGGATATCTCAGGAAATTTTTACAAATCAGGAAAATAATAAAATCCAATTTCAGGAGGAATACAATCATGAAAGAAAAAGTCGTTTTAGCATACTCAGGCGGTCTTGATACCACAGCCTTAATCCCATGGTTAAAAGAAACATTTGATTATGATGTTGTCTGCTGCTGCGTAAACTGCGGTCAGGGAAACGAACTGGACGGACTGGATGAAAGAGCAAAGCTTTCCGGTGCTTCCAAATTATATATTGAAGATATCGTAGATGAATTCTGTGATGACTTCATCGTTCCATGTGTACAGGCAGGTGCTGTATACGAACACAAATATCTCCTTGGTACATCCATGGCCCGTCCGGCAATCGCTAAAAAATTAGTTGAGATTGCACGTAAAGAAGGCGCAGTTGCTATCTGCCACGGTGCTACAGGTAAAGGTAATGACCAGATCCGTTTCGAACTTGGCATCAAAGCTCTTGCTCCTGACATCAAGATCATCGCTCCATGGCGTATGACAGACAAATGGACCATGCAGTCACGTGAGGATGAGATTGCATTCTGTAAAGCTCACGGAATCGACCTTCCATTCGATGCAAGCCACAGCTACAGCCGCGACAGAAACTTATGGCATATCAGCATGAAGGTCTGGAACTGGAAGATCCTTCCCAGGCTCCAAACTATGACAACATGCTTGTTTTAGGCGTTACACCTGAGAAAGCTCCTGATAAAGAAACAGAAATAACAATGACATTCGAGCAGGGTGTTCCGAAAACATTAAACGGCAAAGAAATGAAAGTTTCCGAGATCATCACAGAGCTCAACAAATTAGGTGGCGAGAACGGTATCGGTATCGTTGACATCGTTGAAAACCGTGTTGTTGGTATGAAATCCCGTGGCGTATATGAGACTCCTGGCGGAACAATCCTTATGGCAGCTCATGAACAGCTCGAAGAACTTACACTTGACCGCGAGACAATGGAAACCAAGAAGAAACTTGGCAGCCAGTTCGCTCAGGTTGTTTACGAAGGAAAATGGTACACACCGCTTCGCGAGGCAATTCAGGCATTCGTTGAGTCCACACAGAAATATGTAACAGGTGAAGTGAAATTCAAACTGTACAAAGGCAACATCATCAAAGCCGGTACAACTTCTCCATACAGCCTCTACAACGAGTCTCTTGCATCCTTCACAACAGGTGACCTCTATGACCACCATGATGCAGACGGATTCATCACACTATTCGGACTTCCACTGAAAGTTCGTGCTATGATGTTAAAAGAAGTTGAGCAGAACAAGAAATAATTAAACAGAACCTATTACAGCAGACAGGATTTTGATCCGTCTGGCTGTTCTTTTTTATAATGTTCAAACTCCCAAAATAAGTCCTCTATCTGAGCGCAGCGAGTAATCCAGACTTTTCTTCTCATGCTTTTAGCAGATTTCGGATGGCTTATAGCAATCCCTTAGATGCCGAAACCGCATAGGAAATAAAATATTTTTCTAAGCGTCCCTTTTATCTTCAAAATATGCTACAATACTTCCAACCCTATATACAATCAAAGAAAGGAATCACCGCCAATGCAGCTAGACAAAGAAACCATGAAAAAAATCCGATGGCTCATAGCCTTCGCCGTTCTCCTATACCTCGGCGTCCAGAACCTGAACATAGTCATCAACACCGCCAAAGTCCTCCTTAGCTTTTTATTCCCATTCATCATCGGCTTCGGAATCGCATTCATCCTGAATGTCCCAATGAAATTCATAGAACACCACCTGTTCGGCAAAGCCCTTGAACAAAAGAAAAAAGCGGCCGAAAAATTAGCCCGCCCCATCAGTCTTGTGCTCTCCATCGGCTTCGTAATCTGCATAATCATAATCGTTATGCTGGTAGTAGTCCCGGAGCTCGGCTCAACATTTGTAAATATCGCAAAGAAAATCGAGGAAAACATCCCTGCATTCCAAAAATGGATTGATAACGTATCCGGAAACAACCCGGAAATTGTGAAATGGACCCAGTCCCTTAACATTGAGCCCGGCAAAATGATCGATTCCGTACTCAGCGTACTCAAAAGCGGAGTCAACAACATTGTTTCATCCACCGTATCAATTACCATGGGACTCCTCACAACAGCCATGAATGTCTCCATCGGCTTTGTCTTTGCCTGCTATGTTCTTCTCCAGAAAGAAAAACTCATGCAGCAGATAAAAAAAGCAATGTACGCATTATTCCCGGAAAAGCCGGTCAGATATCTGGCACACGTATGGAATCTGGCAAACAGAATCTTTTCCAGTTTCATTACAGGCCAGTGCATAGAAGCAGTCATCCTCGGAAGCATGTTCTTCGTATCTATGACAATCCTGCGCTTCCCATATGCCATGCTGGTTGGAGTCCTGATCTCCTTTACAGCATTAATTCCTGTATTCGGCGGAATCATGGGATGCTGGGTTGCTTTCTTCCTGATCCTGATGGTAAGCCCGATAAAAGCAGTCCTCTTCCTTGGATTGTTCCTTATTTTACAGCAGATTGAAGGTAACCTGATCTATCCTCATGTGGTAGGCGGTTCCGTAGGACTTCCATCTATCTGGGTACTGGTAGCCGTAACTCTCGGCGGAAGCCTGATGGGAATTGTGGGAATGCTGATCTTCATCCCGACAGTCTCTGTAATCTACACACTTTTCAGAGAGTGGGTATATGCACGACTCGAGAAAAAGCAACTCGTTTTATGACGAAATTATCAACTGATTGAGATAATTTTGTAAAAGGACTGTAACTCAGTGTAAGGTCTCTGTAATTGTAATTAATCTGATATTTCTTTATTATAGTAATATCTGGTTAAAAATGGAAGGAGATCTTAAGATGGACATCTTAAAGGTAAACGTTATGATATTATGAATGTGCTTTGGGAAGAAGGAAGACCATTGTCTGCTTTTGAGATCAATGACATTGCACCGGAGCTGAAAATGCCAACTGTACGAAGATGCCTAGAGCTTCTTTTAAAAGAGAACATTATCAAAGTCGCAGGAACTTCTATGAACGGCAAGGTCTATGCAAGAAATTATACCCCTCTTCTTTCAAGAGAGGATTACTTAAAAGGAAATGCCAAAAGCAGAAAGATAAGCCCGGTAGAAATGATGACAGCGCTTCTGGAATCCGATGGAATCACAGTAGAAGAAATCGAACAGCTCCAGAAACTTCTTGATAAGAAACGTGCGGAGTTAGAAAACAAATAATCATAAAACGCAATGAGTAAAATCGGCATGGCCATAAAAAAGTAGACCGTGCCGTTTTTTAATTAATTTTAAATCATCAAAAGAATTGACAGTCAACTCTAAATATTTTATAATCATTTTATAAACAATAGCAAGAAACTTATATATGTCCATAATCGGTTGGATGTTTCTACCAACTACCGTAATAGTTGTCTATAAGTTCTGTGTCCACATAGGGATAGCATGAGGTAAAGGCAGCATCGGTAGATTTTTTTTGCCTTTCCTTAATCACAAAGAAAGAAGGTATGATTATGAACAAACAGATTTTTGCATTAAAGGGTACTATTTGTTACAGTAATTCTCTGACGGAACTTTCCATCACTGAAAATGGATATTTGGTATGTGAAGATGGGCGATGTGCAGGGGTGTTTGATGAGCTTCCTGAGAAATTTGCAGGAATCTCATGCACAGATTTTGGTGATGAGCTAATCATTCCGGGACTGACTGATCTGCATCTTCATGCCCCGCAGTATACGTTTCGTGCCTCGGGTATGGATCTGGAGCTGCTGGACTGGCTGAATACTTATACTTTTCCACAGGAAGCGCGTTATGAAGATACGGAGTTTGCCAAAGAGGCTTATTCTATTTTCGCTGAGGATATGAAGAAGAGCCCGAATACAAGAGCATGTATTTTCGGAACTTTGCATGTCCCCGCTACCGAGATTCTGATGGAACAGCTGGATAAAACCGGAATAAAAGCTATGGTCGGCAAGGTAAATATGGACCGCAACGGTTCTCCGCAGTTGCAGGAGGAGAGTGCTCAGGCTTCTGCTGATGCTACGGTTCGGTGGATTGAGGATACGCTTGATAAGTTTGAAAATGTAAAACCAATCCTTACTCCAAGATTTACTCCGTCCTGTTCTGATGAGCTGATAGGAGAAGCTTTCGGAGATTCAGAAGAGGTATCGCCTGCCGATGCAGTCACACCTTTCTGAAAATTTCGGTGAAATTGCCTGGGTGAAGGAGCTTTGTCCGAATACACATTTTTATGGAGAAGCATATAGCCAGTTCGGTCTTTTCGGCGGTGACTGTCCGACGATCATGGCTCATTGCGTTCATTCTTCGGATGAAGAAATTGCCTTATGAAGAAGCAGGGCGTTTATATTGCTCATTGTCCGCAGTCCAACACAAATCTCGCCTCAGGTATCTCTCCTGCGAGACGTTATCTGGATGAAGGTTTACACATCGGACTGGGCTCTGACATTGCAGGTGGAACTTCCGTTTCTATTCTGCGTGCCATAGCTGATGCTATTCAGGTTTCCAAGCTGTACTGGCGGCTGGTTGATTCTTCCATGAAGCCGCTCACTGTTGAAGAAGCCTTTTATATGGGAACAGAAGGAGGCGGTTCCTTCTTTGGAAAGGTTGGAAGCTTTAAGGAGGGGTATGAATTTGATGCGGTTGTGCTTAATGACAGCACTATTCCAACTCCACTGAAGCTCTCTCCGAAGGACAGACTTGAAAGACTGATCTACCTTCCGATGATCGCAATATTACCGCTAAATATGTAGCCGGAAGAAAGATTCTGTAACTGCAGGAAATACAGAGCCCGACGGCAATTTAAATTTAAAGGGGGAAAGATTATGAACCTTGACAAAATGTTTCATCTCAAAGAAAACCACACAGACGTAAAAACAGAAGTTATGGCTGGTATCACTACTTTCATGACAATGGCTTACATTCTGGCTGTTAACCCAAACATTCTGGAAGCGTCCGGCATGGACAGAGGAGCTGTTTTTACAGCGACCGCACTGTCATCCTTTATTGCCACCTGCCTGATGGCACTGCTTTCTAACTACCCGTTCGTTCTTGCACCGGGCATGGGCTTAAATGCCTACTTTGCATACACAGTTGTTCTTGGCATGGGATACAACTGGCAGCAGGCACTGGCAGCCGTATTTGTAGAAGGTATTATTTTTATCCTTTTATCACTCACCAATGTGCGTGAAGCGATTTTTAACGCTATTCCAATGAACCTGAAACATGCAGTATCCGTCGGTATCGGTCTTTTCATTGCCTTTATCGGACTGCAGAATGCAAAGATCGTAGTTAACAATGACTCTACTCTGGTAAGCGTATTTTCCTTTAAATCTTCCGTAGCCGGCGGAACATTTAATACTGAGGGAATCACTGTTCTGCTTGCATTGATCGGACTTCTGATCACTGCCATCCTTCTTGTTAAGGGTGTAAAAGGAAACATTCTCTGGGGTATCCTGATCACATGGGGACTTGGCATTATCTGTCAGTTGACAGGACTTTACAAACCTGATCCTGCAGCCGGCTGGTTCAGCCTCCTGCCTGATTTTTCAAACGGAATCTCCATTCCAAGCATGGCTCCCACATTTATGAAAATGGACTTCTCCATTGTCTTCACACTTGATTTCGTAGTCATTATGTTTGCATTCCTGTTTGTAGATATGTTTGATACTCTGGGAACCTGATCGGTGTTGCTTCCAAAGCTGATATGCTTGACAAAGAAGGCAAACTTCCGAACATCAAGGGCGCTCTTCTCTCTGACGCTGTAGGAACTACAGTAGGTGCTATGTGTGGTACTTCCACAGTTACTACTTTCGTAGAGAGTGCTTCCGGTGTTGCTGAAGGCGGACGTACAGGACTTACTTCCCTGGTAGCAGCCATCCTTTTCGGATTATCACTGCTGTTATCCCGATCTTCCTGGCAATCCCGTCCTTTGCCACAGCACCGGCTCTGATCATCGTTGGATTCCTGATGCTCACATCAGTAACCAAGATTGACTTCAACGACATGACTGAGGCAATCCCGCATTTATCGCAATCATTGCAATGCCGTTCCTGTACAGCATTTCCGAAGGTATCTCCATGGGTGTTATCTCCTATGTGATCATCAACGTTGTTACAGGTAAAGCAAAAGAAAAGAAAATCAGTGCACTGATGTATGTGCTTGCTGTACTGTTTATTTTGAAATATATCTTTATCTGATATTTATATCAGATACACATTTACAAAAAGAAGTCTCCTGCAGAGGCTTCTTTTTATTTCTACAATCTTCTTTCTCTTTTTACATCTATGATGTATAATTATGAAAGTGTTTATTCATTTTCAGGTCAATGAAGCACAGGCGCTCTTAAAAAATATTTGAAATATAATATAAGGAAGGATTACACACATCATGCAAAAACAACAGATTCCTTTAAAAAATTCCCTGCTCCTGCTTCTCGCAGCGATCATCTGGGGTATCGCTTTTGTGGCTCAAAGCGTAGGAATGAAATACGTAGGAGGCTTTACTTTTAATGCCGTCCGTTCCCTTATCGGAGCAGTCATTCTGATTCCATTGATTTTTATTCTGCAAAAGAGAAACTCTCCTTCTAATTCTGTTTCCAAAGCATCTGGCAGATCTGACACCTCAAGTAATACTGTATCCAATATGCAGGAGAAAAAAGCTCTGATTATCGGCGGTATCGCCTGCGGTATCTGCCTCTGTCTGGCAAGCAATTTCCAACAGTTTGGCATCAAGTATACAACCGTCGGAAAAGCCGGCTTTATCACTGCCTGTTATATTGTGATCGTCCCTGTCATCGGACTGTTCCTTGGCAAAAAATGCACGAAATTTATCTGGGCTGCCGTTGCAATGGCTCTGATCGGACTTTATCTCCTGTGCATCACAGATGGATTTTCTATCGGAAAAGGAGATCTGCTCGTACTGGTATGCGCATTTCTATTTTCACTGCATATACTGGTCATCGACTACTTTTCTCCAAAAGTAGACGGAGTAAAACTCTCCTGCATTCAGTTCCTGACATGTGGTATCCTTTCCGGCATTCCCGCTCTGCTCCTTGAGCATCCGGAACTCTCATCCATCCTGGCAGCATGGCAGCCAATCCTCTACGCAGGTGTTATGTCATGCGGAGTAGCTTACACCTTGCAGATTATCGGTCAGAAAACATGAATCCAACTGTAGCATCCCTGATACTCAGCCTGGAATCCTGCATCTCTGTCCTCGCCGGATGGATCATCCTCGGCCAGCAGTTAAGCGCAAAAGAAATCCTTGGATGCATCATCATGTTTGCTGCGATCATACTTGCACAGCTTCCACAGAAGCAATCTGCATAATACTTTGAAAGAAACGGGCAATCGAAAGTGAGACTGATTTTTGCAATCGAAACCAAAATTTACATCATTTAATACAAACATAAAAATCGGAAAGAAATCTGTTTCTTATTGATTTCTTTCGATTTATTATTTAAAAGCATACGATATCTTTCCACAGACAACTTTTCATATCGTTTTTCTTATCTGCTACTCAACTTCCCCAATTACCTTGTGGAAGTGCTCTTTTATCTTCGCAAAGCTCTCATCACTCAGATCATGTTCCAGCTTACACGCATCTTCTTTCGCAATCTCCGGACTCACTCCGAGATGCTCCAGCATTTTACTTAATACTGTATGGCGCTCATAAATATGAGTCGCAATCTGTGCCCCTTTATCCAGAAGTGTCACTGTGCCATAACGGTCCATTGCAATATAACCATCCTCACGTAACAGCTTCATCGCATGACTCACACTCGGTTTCGATACGCCAAGCATCGTTGCAATATCAATGGAACGAACACCGCCCCCCTGCTTAGACAACACTAAAATTGTCTCCAAATAATCCTCCGCCGATTTTCTAATTTGCATTCAAAATACCTCCCATATTGTTTTTATTTTAACACAAAATGAGAGAACTTTCAATTATTCTTCTTGAGAACAGTCGTCATTAACCACCCACATTATTACTGTTCACAATCTGCTTTCGCTACTTATTTTGATTAATTATGTTGTAAAAAGCCCCCTGTCTGATATACCACATACCAGCCAAGGGGCTTTCCTGTCACTCTAACTGTCATTGCACTTAGATTAGATTCCCAGCGCAATCTCCATCATCTTATTAAAGGAAGTCTGGCGAGCCTCTGCAGAAATCGCTTCTTCTCTGAACATATGGTCAGAAATAGTAAGAATACCAAGCGCTTCCTTACCAGCTCTTGCAGCATTCATAAACAGCGCTGCGCACTCCATCTCTGCGCAAAGAACGCCCATTTTTCTCCATGCCTTAGAAGTTTCCGGATTATCACTATAGAACACATCAGAAGATACAACCGTACCTACATGAACCGGAGTTCCCTGTTCCTTTGCAACCTCTACTGCTCTCGCAACCAGATTATAGCTTGCAGTCGGCGCAAAAGTTCCCGGTAACTGATACTGGCTTCCATAATTAGAATCTGTGCATGCGCTCATAGCGATTACAACATCCATTACATTTACATCATCCTGTAAAGCACCGGCAGAACCGATACGGATGATCTTCTCTACATCATAGAAATTGTAAAGCTCATAGCTGTAAATACCCATAGACGGCATACCCATTCCACCGCCCATAACGGATACCTGCTCTCCTTTATATGTTCCGGTATAACCAAACATATTTCTTACTGTATTAAAGCATACAGGATTCTCCAGGTATGTCTCTGCGATATATTTCGCACGCAGCGGATCTCCCGGCATTAGAACTTTCTTTGCAATGTCACCTTTCTTTGCAGTGTTGTGTGGTGTTGGAATACACATAGTCATTTCCTCCTTTTTTTGTTTTTTATCTCTATAGCAGCATTTAAAATGTTTCAAAAAATAAAAATGAACAATCATTTTTCCATAACATGAACATTTTTCACTGCCATGAAGTACATATTTATTTTAGTAAGTAACTTCCGCTTTTCCCTTGCCTCTGGCCAGAAGATCTTTCTGTAAACGGATTGCTTCTTTTGTCAGCGCATCTGTATCCATTTTCAGCTTACCATCATATTTCAGGAATTCACCTGCTACCATAGTATATTTTACACTCTGACTGTTGCTGCTGTAAAGGATCGATGAAATCGGATTGTAGAATGGGAATGTATCCGGCTGGTAAAGATCCCAGATAACCAGATCAGCCGGTGCTCCCTCTTTCATTCTTCCGCTTCCAAACGGAAATGCCTGGTGGCTTGCCATCAGATGTTTCCAGATTTCCTCAGCTGTATATGCTGCAGAGTTTCTGTCCTGATACTTTCCAAGCAGTCCAAAAAGTCTCGCCTGCTCCATCGGATTCAGCGTATTAGAGCTTGCCGCTCCATCTGTTCCAAAACCATAGTTTAACTTCTTATAATGATCAAAGAATCCACCCTTACCAGAAGCCAGCTTCATGTAAGTCTTAGGACAAAATGCAAACCAGGTATCATCTCTTAAATATTTCAGATCATCCTCTTCGATCCACAGTCCATGTCCAATCAGCACCTTACAGTCAAATCCGCCCGCCTCATGAAGAATTCCAAACGGTGTCATCCCTGTTTCTTTTCTGGCTTTCTCGACCTGTACATCTTCTTCGGATACATGAAGATGAATTGGCAGATCCAGTTCCTTAGCCACATCAATGATTTCTTTCAGAGTCGGTGACGGGCAGGTATAATTGGCATGTGGTCCCATATGAAATGCGATTTTATCTGAATCATTCCTATGCTCCAGAATAAATTCTTTTACCTGCGCCAGACGCTCGTGAAAACCAGGAGTCATACCAAACAATGTCGGTGCCAGATCTCCGCGGATTCCTGTCTCTTTTACAGCTTTCAGAACCTGTTCCTCTCCGAAATAGTGATCTGCAAAAACAGTCACACCATTATTGATCATCTCAGAGATTCCCATCAATGTTCCGATATAAACGTCATCATCCGTCATCTTGCTCTCATATGCCAGATCATTTCATTAAACCAGGCATCTGCAGTTACGTCCTCTGCAATTCCCTTAAAAATATTCATAGCCGTATGAGTATGAAGATTTGCCAGTCCCGGACTTACAAAATATCTGCTGCAGTCAATCGTCTCATCTGCCGCAACAGAATGGTCATCTTCATTCTCTGCAACGATCCTGAAGATTTTTCCATCTTTAATATAACATTCTGTTTCAGTGTGCATTTCGCTTCTTCATCCAGAATCCCTGCACTCTGAAGTAAAATTGTTTTCTGCATAAATTCACCCTTTCTATATTGCCAGTAAAATCCATGTGTGGTAGCATATTTCTCATAATTACACCAAAAGGAGTTTTCCATCATGAAAAAAGCACTGATTATTGGTTCTACTGTTGTAGATGTTATTGTAAATCTTGTTGATTCTCTCCCCACAACCGGAGAAGATGTCCACGTCCGCAGCCAGCATATGTCTCTGGGCGGATGCGCTTATAATGTATCTGATTCCGTCCGTCACTTTCAGATTCCTTACATTCTTTTTTCTCCTGTAGGCACAGGAGTCTACGGATATTTCGTAAGAGAAGAATTAAAGAAAAAAGGAATCTCCAACCCTATCCCGTCTCCTGACATGGACAATGGCTGCTGTTACTGTTTCGTAGAGAAAAGCGGGGAACGCACCTTCATCTCCTATCATGGCGCAGAATATCTCTTCCAGAAAGACTGGTTTAACCTTATTGATACAGAAGAAATTGATTCTGTATACATCTGTGGTCTTGAAATTGAAGAAACTACCGGAAGTAATGTCGTAGAGTTCCTGGAAAAGAATCCAGAACTTACTGTTTTCTTCGCCCCTGGACCACGACTCACTGTCATTGATCCTGCTCTTGTAAATCGCATTTACAACCTCTCACCGATTCTGCACCTTAATGAGACAGAAGCACTGGAAGTCAGCCAGAAATCATCTGTTTCAGAAGCCGGTGCATACCTCTATAGCAAGACGCATAACACCGTGATCATCACCCTCGGCGAAAAAGGCTGCTATTATTTCGACGGAACTACCGAAGAAATCGTCCCGCCGGTACCAACCACTCAGGCAGACACCATCGGGCAGGAGATTCACACATCGGCTCTGTCATCGCCTGTCTGAAAAATGGAGACAGCTTACATGATGCTATCGCAAAGGCAAACCGTGTTTCCTCTGCTGTTGTGTCAACTCCATCCGCTATTCTTCCGGATGAGGAATTTGCAAAACTAAATTTTTGAAGTATCCCGTATACAAGCATCCCTGCTTATTGCCATACCGCAATATAAGCAGGGATTTTCTTGCTTAAAGCATTCAGGCGACACATTTTCACCTGTTACTTTAT
>ENA-OQLB01000994-OQLB01000994.1-human-gut-metagenome-genome-assembly--contig:-NODE-994-length-13609-cov-4.325026_pt1 | contig 13609 bp, 18 predicted proteins | sample MGYA00242656_ERZ504813 | MGnify/ENA primary metagenome ERZ504813 (study PRJEB26092, sample SAMD00036388) | human gut metagenome | host: Homo sapiens | study: EMG produced TPA metagenomics assembly of... | reverse complement strand
ATGTAAGGTAGACCAGCAGAAATGCCTGTACCAGCAAAATTCCGATCAATTGCTCCGCAGCTGTTCCGATCCCTACCATCCCTTACGGAAGGTCCGCGGGCCTCTACAAAAGACTGGTGGTATTCATCAAGTCCGGCAAATCCCACACATACAAATCCGGCAAGGAGCATCAGCCAGATTCCCCGAACTCCGTATACATAGAGGGGGAAGGAAATAGATATGGCCAACAGGCAGTATTCTGTCATGTGAGCAGCCTTACGGACATAAAATTCGATACCGGCAGCTTCCTGGGAAAGCTGTTCCAGGCTTTTGCCGGAAGCTAATATTTCGTTTTTGGTTTCTACGATCTGGTAGCTGATCTTGTAGCTCAGGGCACCGGAAACATCTCCGGTCTGTGCGGAAAAAGAGTAAATCACGCACATCATCAGGATCGCAGGTGCAAAAGAAAAAGGTTTTAATAATGTAATCAGTATTTTCATGGCTCTTAATATAGCACTCCCGCATGGAAAAGTCCAGAAAAATACAGAAAAAGAACAGGGAAAAGGAAAAACAGGGAAAGAAGGTTAAATGGGATAGGAGGTTAAAGGGGAAGTGGACAGTAAGGACTGAAATGTGTTAGAATATAAAATAAATTTCAGGGGCATTTTTAAGAAAAAAGCAGCCCGGGATCGAATAGAAGAAAATTACAGGAGGAAATTAACAAATGAGTCTTGCAGATAATATATTTATTGACATGTGCAAAGATGTCATAGAAAACGGAACCAGCACAGAAGGTGAGAAGGTACGTCCTGTGTGGGAGGATGGAACTCCGGCTTATACCATCAAGAGATTTGGTGTTGTGAACCGTTATGATCTCCGGAAGGATTTCCGGCACTGACTTTAAGAAAAACAGCGTTAAAGAGTGCAATGGATGAGATTCTATGGATCTGGCAGCAGAAATCCAATAATATCCATGATCTTCACAGCCACATCTGGGACAGCTGGGCAGATGAGAACGGTTCCATCGGAAAAGCCTACGGCTATCAGTTAGGTGTGAAGCATCAGTATAAAGAGGGAATGATGGATCAGGTAGACAGAGTTCTTTTTGATCTTAAGAACAATCCGTACAGCAGAAGGATCATGACCAATATTTATGTACATCAGGATCTCCACGAGATGAATCTTTACCCATGTGCCTATTCCATGACTTTCAATGTAACCAAGGAACCCGGAAAAGACAAGCTGGTCCTTAATGCGGTGCTGAACCAGAGATCTCAGGATATCCTGGCTGCAAACAACTGGAATGTGTGTCAGTATTCTCTTCTTCTCATGATGATCGCACAGGCCTGCGATATGGAAGCCGGAGAGCTTGTTCATGTGATCGCAGACTGCCATATTTATGATCGTCATATTCCGGTAATTAAAGAACTGATCTCCAGAAAACCGTATCCTGCACCGACAGTAAAACTGAATCCGGAGATAAAGGATTTTTATAAATTCACCACCGATGATCTGATCGTGGAGAATTATGAGACATGGCCACAGATCAAAAATATTCCCATTGCAGTATAATTGCATAAAGAAGGAAGAAAGAATGAATATTATTGTTGCAGCAGATAAAAACTGGGGAATCGGAAGAAATAATGAACTTCTGGTAAGTATTCCGGCAGATATGAAGATGTTCCGTGAGGAAACTACAGGAAAGTGGTTGTTATGGGAAGAAAAACACTGGAGTCTTTTCCAAACGGACTTCCTCTGAAAAACAGAACCAACATTGTGATCACCGGCAACAGGGATTATCAGGTAAAAGGTGCGGTGATCGTTCACAGTATCGAGGAAGCACTGAAGGAAGTGGAGAAATATCCGGCAGAGGATGTGTACTGTATCGGCGGAGACAGTATTTACAAACAGATGCTCCCGTACTGTGATACAGCTCATGTGACAAAAATCGATTTTGCATATGAAGCGGATGCGTATTTCCCAAACCTGGATGAGGACCGGACTGGGAGATCACAGCGGAGAGTGAAGAACAGACATACTTTGATCTGGAATATGCGTTTGTGAAATACGAGAGAAAAGATAGATAATGTGAGCACAGATCATAAAGCAGAATGAGAATGCCCGCTTTGTACAGAAAAACAATGAAGAAATAATAAAAAACAGACCACCGAAAAAAATACGGCGGTCTGTTTTTTGGTGCTTAATGTTATGTATAATGACGAAAATCCGGTAATTACTCGATTACGTGGATCCATCCTTCGGTGCTTCGATGCGTCCCATCTGGATACCGGTCAGTGTGTCGTACAGCTTCTGGATGACCGGACCCATTTTTTCCATTCCGCTTGGGAAGCAGATTTCTTTGCCGTGATCATTGATCTTTCCGACAGGAGAGATAACTGCAGCAGTACCGCAAAGACCACACTCTGCAAAATCTTTAACCTCATCGAAGTAGACCTCACGCTCTTCAGCTTCCAGTCCAAGGTACTCCTTTGCAACGTAGATCAGAGAACGACGTGTGATGGAAGGAAGGATGCTGTCAGACTTCGGTGTTACAACCTTGCCGTCTTTAGTAACGAAGATGAAGTTTGCTCCGCCTGTCTCCTCAACTTTTGTACGAGTCTTGGGATCAAGGTACATGTTCTCATCAAAGCCCTGTTTGTGAGCATCTACGATAGCATGAAGGCTCATTGCGTAGTTCAGGCCAGCCTTGATGTTACCGGTTCCGCAAGGTGCGGCACGGTCATAGTCGCTGACACGGATCGTGATCGGTTTGGCGCCGCCTTTAAAGTACGGACCAACCGGTGTTGTAAGGATACGGAACTGATATTCGTCAGCCGGTTTAACACCGATCACGGCGTTGGAACCAAACATGTACGGGCGAAGATAAAGTGTTGCGCCGGAACCATATGGCGGAACCCATGCAGCATTTGCCTTAACAACCTGCTCAACAGCGTCGATAAATCTTTCCTTCGGGAATACCGGCATTTCAAGTCTTGCCGCAGATGCAGCGATACGCTCTGCGTTCAGGTCAGGACGGAAAGTAACGATATGTCCGTCTTCTGTTGTGTATGCCTTCAGACCCTCGAATACACTCTGAGAATACTGAAGCACACCAGCACACTCGTTGAGTACGATATTAGGGTCTGTGCTTAAAGTACCCTCATCCCATTTTCCATCTTTAAAATTAGACACGTATCTGTAGTCGGTTGGCATGTAAGCGAATCCGATGCTGGACCAGTCGATGTTCTTTTTTTTCCATAACGATTCCTCCGTTTACAATTTTTACTTTTTACCATTGTAAAACTTTTACGTGATGACTTCAATAGTTTTTGTTCCTTTTTTTCATTTGCTTGTAATTTTAATATGATTTCGATATAATAAAAATTAATCTATAGACTGGAGGGAAAAATGGACAATCACGAATTTGAAGACCTTGGAAAAAAGATTCAGGATATTGTAGATAATGCAGTGAATTCAAACAGCTATCACGAATTAAGCCATACGATCAACCAGACAGTAAATAAGGCCATTGATTCTGGAAGCGAAGCGCTGAAAAATGCGCTGAATTCCGTGTTTGATCCGGGTGCTGATCCGGAATTCCGTAAGAAAAGCTATACATACCAGAGCCCTTATTACGGAAGAAGCAGAAAAGCAAAGCAGCAGGCTGTAAGGAAACAGTCGGAACTGCTCTACGGAAAGACTACCGGTGAGAATCTCAAAGGCATGATGATGGCAGTTTCCGGTGGGATACTTTTAAGTGGCATGGGGCTTGGAGCCATGGTGCTTCTGATCTGGATGGGCATTGGACACAGCGGTGCACTTGCAGCAGGTGTGCTTGGAGTGATGTGTGCAGGCGCAGCAGGTGGCGGTGCTCTTTTGGGAGCAGGAACAAGCCGTCTCGGAAGACTGGGACGTTTCCAGAAATATATCCGTGCGCTGGGAGACCACACCTACTGTAATTTCAGAAGCTTGCCCAGGCAGCAGGAAAGAACGAGAAATTTGTAAAAAAAGATATCAGCAGAATGATCCAGAAGGGCTGGTTTCTGGAAGGCCATGTGGATGAGCAGGGAACCTGTCTGATCACCAGTAATGAGACCTATCAGCAGTATCTGGAAACACAGAAGCAGCTGGAGCTTCGTAAACAGGAGCAGATCCTAAGGTTCAGCTGGAGGAGAATATGAGTCCGGAAGCCCAGGAAGTCCTGAGAAAAGGAAATGAATTTCTGGTAAAGATCCGTGAGAGCAATGACGCCATTCCCGGGGAAGAAATTTCCGCAAAGATTTCCAGGATGGAAATGATCGTTCAGAAAATTTTTTGAGCGTGCAGGAGAGCATCCGGAGGTGATTCCGGATCTTAAGAAAATGATGGATTACTATCTGCCATGACTGTGAAGCTTCTGGATGCTTATGAGGATATGGATGGACAGCCTGTACAGGGCGAGAATATCACGGCTTCCAAGAAAGAAATTGAAGAAACCATTGATACATTGAATATTGCTTTTGAGAAACTTCTGGATTCCATATTCCGGGATACCGCATGGGATGTATCCACCGATATTTCTGTGCTGCATACGGTTCTGCACAGGAAGGGCTGACAGAGGATGATTTCGAAAAAATGAAACAGAATGCGGAAATGAAATAAGTACAACGAGCAGATCAGAAGCTGGAATACAGACATCTGCCGGAAGGTACAGCTGATCAAGGAGAATGCTTATGGGAGAAGAATTTAAAGACTTTGAGGTAGAAGCACCGGTGCTGACTTTGGAACCGGATCTCACGGAAGAAAAAGAAGAAATTGCAAAAAAAGAACCGGAGAAACCCCAGGAGCCTGCAGTAGAGGAACCGGTGTTATCTCCCCAGGAACAGAAAATCGTAGAAGATTTTGCAGCAAAGATCGATATTGAAAATACAAACCAGATCCTGCAGTACGGAGCCGGCACTCAGAAGAAGATGGCAGATTTTTCTGATGCAGCGCTGGTAAATGTGAAGACACAGGATCTTGGGGAGGCAGGAGAGCTTCTTGCAAATGTGGTAGGAGAATTGAAGGATTTTGATGCCACAGAGGAAAAGGGATTTTTCGGCTTTTTCAAAAAACAGACAGCGAAGGTGGAAACTCTGAAAAACCGTTACACAAAGGCCGAGGGAAATGTGACGAAGATCACGGAAGCTCTGGAGCAGCACCAGATGCGTCTGATGAAAGATTCTGCCGTGCTGGATAAAATGTATGAGCAGAACCTTGCATACTTTAAAGAACTTTCCATGTACATTCTTGCGGGTAAAAAGAAGCTTAGGGAAGTCAGAGAAGGCAAGCTCAACGAATTGCATCAGAAGGCAGCGGCAAGCGGACTTCCGGAAGATGCACAGGCTGCCAATGATCTGGAAAGCAAATGTGACCGCTTTGAGAAAAAGCTTCATGATCTGGAGCTTACCAGAACCATTTCTATGCAGACTGCACCGCAGATCCGCATGATCCAGAACAATGATGCGACGATGATCGAGAAGATCCAGACAACCATTGTAAATACCATTCCTCTCTGGAAAAGCCAGATGGTGCTGGCTCTAGGAATCGCGCACTCCACAGAAGCCGCACAGGCACAACGGCAGGTTACGGATTTTACCAATGAACTTCTGAAAAAAAATGCGGAAACGCTTCACCTGGCATCTGTGGAAACTGCAAAGGAATCCCAGCGTGGTATTGTAGATATTGAAACTCTGAAAAAAACCAATCAGGAACTGATCCAGACACTGGATGATGTGATGAAGATCCAGCAGGAAGGCCGTGAAAAACGTCAGGCAGCAGAGGCAGATATGAGACGTATGGAAAACGAACTGAAAACAAAGCTGCTGGAGATCCGACGTTAGGAGTAAGAGTAAAAAGATAGTTCAGAAAGGAAAGGCAGGGCGTTTGAAGACACCTGCCTTTCAGGATTCATAAAGGAGATTTTTATGTACAGAGATCATACAAAAGTAATAAAAATTGGAAATCGTGTTATCGGAGGAGGAAATCCGATCCTTATCCAGTCCATGACCAATACGAAAACTGAAGATGTAGAAGCAACGGTTGCGCAGATCCTTTCACTGGAAAAAGCAGGCTGTGATATTATCCGCTGCGCAGTTCCTACTATGGAAGCTGCGAAGGCTTTATCCCAGATCAAAAAACAGATCCATATTCCGCTGGTTGCGGACATCCATTTTGATTATCGCCTTGCCATTGCAGCCATGGAGAACGGTGCGGACAAGATCCGTATCAATCCGGGAAATATCGGTTCCAAAGAGAGAATCCAGGCAGTTGTGGATACAGCAAAGGAACGGAATATCCCTATTCGTGTAGGAGTAAACAGCGGTTCCCTTGAAAAAGAACTGGTAGAAAAATATCACGGTGTTACAGCCGAAGGACTTGTGGAGAGTGCTCTTGATAAGGTGCACATCATTGAAGAGATGGGATATGACAATCTTGTGATCAGCATCAAATCTTCTGATGTTCTCATGTGCGCCAGAGCCCATGAACTGATCGCAGAAAAAACACAGTATCCTCTTCATGTGGGAATTACAGAAGCAGGAACTCTGTATTCGGGAAATATCAAATCAGCTATCGGACTTGGGATCATCCTGTATCAGGGAATCGGAGATACCATCCGTGTTTCTCTGACAGGCGCGCCGCTGGAAGAAGTGAAATCAGCCAAAAGGATCCTGAAAACGCTGGGACTTCGCAAAGGAGGCGTGGAGGTTGTTTCTTGTCCGACCTGCGGAAGAACAAAAATCGATCTGATCGGCCTTGCAAATCAGGTAGAGACTATGGTACAGGATATTCCTCTTGATATTAAGGTTGCGGTTATGGGCTGTGTGGTAAATGGACCGGGAGAGGCGAAGGAAGCAGATCTTGGAATTGCAGGAGGCGATGGTGTTGGTCTTCTGATCCGGCATGGAGAGGTTGTAAAAAAAAGTACCGGAAACGGATCTTTTGGATACACTTCGTCAGGAACTTCTTACCTGGAATGAGCAGGAGTCATAATGGAGAAAGATTTTTTTGATGTATTTCCGCATCTTAAAGTGAAGAAAGAGCTGGAAGAACTTCTGGACATGGTATTTGTGACAAAGGTTTCCATGAACCCCGGAAGAACTCATCTGAGGGTTTATATCGAAAGCAGCCGCTGGATACACAAGAAGAATATTTTTGCGCTGGAGGATGAGATCGAACGGCAGTGCTTTCCGGGGATTCCCATGACTGTAACAGTTGTGGAAAAATTTCATCTTTCCGAGCAGTATACACCGGAGAACTTTCTGGAAAGCTACCGTTCCAGTATGGAGATGGAGCTGCGCAACTATAACATGCTGGAGTACAATCTGTTCCGTAGATCAAAAATCATTTTTACAGGAAAAGATACCTTGCGTATGGAGCTTCCGGATACGGTTATTTCCAGACAGAAAAGCGAAATACTTGTTGAATATTTTCATAAAGTTTTCTGTGAACGCTGCGGTATGGATCTGAAAGTGGAACTGGATTTTGTGGAAGTGAAAGAGAGTAAATACCGGAAAAATGCTGCACTTCAGATCAAACAGGAAGTGGAAAATGTCCTGAAGCATGCCAAACTCAGCGGGGATCAGGAAAGCGAACCGAAGCAGGAGGATACAGCCAGGGAAGAGACAAAGAAAACCTCTGGAGATAAGAGCGGCGAAAAGACAAACGAGAAGAAATCCGTTGACAAAAAACAGCAGAAGGTTCAGAAGGGGGATTTCCGCGGCAGCTTCGGATTCCGCAGGGACAGCAATCCGGATGTGGTTTACGGCAGAGATTTTGATGGAGAAACGATTCCGCTGGAGAGCATTACCGGTGAGATGGGTGAGGTTATCATCCGATGTCAGGTTATGGATGTGGAAGCTCGTGAGATCCGAAATGAGAAAACGATCCTGATCTTCCCTGTGACCGATTTTACGGACAGTATTGTTGTGAAGATGTTTCTGCGTAACGAGCAGGTTCCGGAAGTGACGGAAAGTGTAAAAAAAGGCGCATTCCTGAAGCTGAAGGGAGTTACCACCATTGACCGTTTTGACAGTGAGCTTACTATTGGAAATATTACAGGTATCAAGAAAATCGCCAATTTTACCAGCACAAGAATGGATACCAGTCCTCAGAAGCGTGTGGAGCTTCACTGTCACACCAAGATGAGCGATATGGATGGTGTCAGCGATGCAAAGGCATTGGTAAAACGTGCCTATGAGTGGGGACATAAGGCTATCGCTATCACGGATCATGGCGTGGTGCAGTCCTTCCCGGAGGCAAATCACTGCTTTGATGCCTGGGGCGGTTGTGTTCCAAAGGAGTCTGATTTTAAGGTGCTCTATGGAATGGAAGCGTATCTGGTAGACGATCTGAAGGGTATGGTCACCAATTCCAAAGGGCAGCGGCTGGATGGAGATTTTGTTGTTTTTGATATTGAGACTACGGGATTCTCAGCACTAACCTGCAGGATCATTGAGATTGGCGCGGTAAAAGTGGAAAAAGGACAGATCACAGATCGTTTTTCCACCTTTGTAAACCCGGAAGTGCCCATTCCGTTCCGTATTGAGCAGCTGACAAGCATCAATGATTCCATGGTCCTGGATGCACCTGTGATAGAGGAAGTACTGCCGAAATTCCTGGAATTCTGTGAGGGCTGCGTGATGGTGGCCCATAATGCGGACTTTGATATGAGCTTTATTATTGAAAACTGTAAACGGCAGGGGATTTCGGATGATTTTACTTATGTGGATACCGTTGGTATGGCTAGATTCCTTCTTCCTGCCCTGAATCGTTTTAAACTGGATACGGTAGCCAAGGCAGTAGGTGTTTCTCTTGATCATCACACAGAGCTGTGGATGATGCGGCATGTACCGCAGAGATTTTTGTGCGGTTTGTAAAGATGCTGGAAGAAAGAGATATTTTTGATGTGGATGAGATGAACAGGCAGGGTGCGGTTTCACCGGATACCATTCGAAAGCTGCCCACATACCATGCTATTGTTTTTGCAAGAAATGAGACCGGAAGGATCAATCTGTACAAGCTGGTAAGCCAGTCCCATTTAAAGTACTATCACAGAAGGCCAAGGTTCCCAAAAGCGTGCTGGAAAAATACAGGGAAGGCCTTCTGGTGGGAAGTGCCTGCGAGGCAGGAGAGCTTTATCAGGCACTTCTTCGCAATGCACCGGATCAGGAGATCGCCAGACTGGTAAATTTTTATGACTATCTGGAAATCCAGCCTCTTGGGAACAATGCGTTTATGCTTGCGGATGAAAAACATGATATGATCAATCTGAGGAAGACTTAAAAGAGATAAACCGGAAGATCGTAAAACTTGGAGAACAGTTCAAAAAACCGGTGGTTGCCACCTGTGATGTGCATTTTATGGATCCTCAGGACGAGGTTTACCGACGGATCATCATGGCAGGAAACGGATTTTCTGATGCAGATAATCAGGCCCCGCTTTATCTTCGTACAACGGAGGAAATGCTGGAGGAATTTTTCCTATCTGGGAAGTGAAAAGGCGGAAGAGGTGGTGATCACCAATACCAATAAGATCGCGGATATGATCGAGAAGATATCACCGATCCATCCGGATAAATTTCCACCGGTCATTGAGAACTCCGAGCAGGATCTTAAGAATATCTGTTTCACGAAGGCCCACGAAATGTACGGAGATCCGTTGCCGAAGATCGTGGAGGACCGTCTGGACAGGGAGCTGAATTCTATTATCTCCAATGGTTATGCGGTAATGTATATCATTGCACAGAAGCTTGTGTGGAAATCCAATGAGGACGGCTATCTGGTTGGATCCCGTGGTTCTGTAGGTTCTTCTCTGGCAGCGACCATGTCCGGTATCACGGAGGTAAACCCTCTGCCGCCTCATTATCTCTGTCCGAATCCGGACTGTAAATACAGTGATTTTGATTCCCCTGAGGTGAAAAAATACGCGGGTATGGCAGGATGTGATATGCCGGATAAGATCTGTCCGAAATGCGGTGCCAGGATGAACAAGGAAGGCTTTGATATTCCTTTTGAGACATTCCTTGGTTTTAAAGGTGATAAGGAGCCGGATATCGACCTGAACTTTTCCGGTGAATATCAGGCCAATGCTCACCGGTATACAGAGGTTATCTTCGGAAAAGGGCAGACCTTTAAGGCGGGAACCATTGGTACCCTTGCGGAAAAAACCGCATTTGGTTATGTGAAGAACTATTATGAGGAACGGGGGCAGCACAAGCGTTACTGTGAGATCAACCGTATCGTGAAGGGCTGTACCGGTGTCCGCCGTACCACTGGCCAGCATCCAGGAGGTATCATCGTACTGCCTATGGGTGAGGAGATTGAGAAATTTACACCTGTGCAGCACCCAGCCAATGATGTGAACAGTGATATCATCACCACACATTTTGATTACCATCCATTGACGGAAATCTTCTGAAGCTTGATATACTTGGACACGATGATCCGACCATGATTCGTATGCTGGAGGATCTGACCGGCATCAGTGCAAGAACAGTTCCGCTGGACCAGAGAGATGTCATGTCCCTGTTTGCGGGAACGCAGGCTCTGGGGATCAGCCCGGAGGATATCGGCGGCTGCAGGCTGGGATGCCTCGGGATCCCGGAGTTTGGTACAGACTTTGCCATGCAGATGTTGATCGATACCAAGCCGAAATATTTTTCCGACCTGGTACGTATTGCTGGACTTTCCCACGGCACGGATGTATGGCTTGGAAATGCCAGGTATTGATCCAGAATGGTACAGCTACCATTTCCACAGCAATCTGTACGCGAGATGATATTATGATCTATCTCATCGGAAAAGGAGTGGAAAGTGGTCTGGCGTTTACCATCATGGAGAGTGTCCGTAAGGGAAAGGGTCTTCGTGAGGAATGGATCCAGACTATGAAAGAGCATGATGTTCCGGACTGGTATATCTGGTCCTGTAAGTTGATCAAGTACATGTTCCCGAAAGCCCATGCGGCAGCCTATGTTATGATGGCGTATCGTATCGCCTGGTATAAAGTGTTTCATCCACTGGCTTATTATGCAGCATTTTTCAGTATCCGTGCCACTTCCTTTTCCTATGACTGATGTGCATGGGAAAGAACGTCTGGAATATTATATGGCGGAGATCCGGAAAAAAGGTGATGAGGCATCCAAGAAGGAACAGGATACACTGAAGGATATGAGAATCGTACAGGAAATGTACGCCAGAGGTTTTGATTTTGTGCCGATCGATCTTTATAAGGCAAAGGCACACCGGTTCCAGATCATCGGGGATAAACTGATGCCTGCTCTGGATACCATAGAGGGTCTTGGAGATAAGGCAGCAGAGGCAGTTGTGGATGCTGCCGCAAAAGGCAGATTCCTTTCCAAGGATGATTTCCGTGATCGTACCAAGGTCAGCAAGACCGTTATCGATCTGATGGATGATATGGATCTTTTTGGAGATATCCCGCAGTCCAATCAGATGTCACTGTTTGATTTTACGGGTTGATATATGATACCGGAAGGGCTTACAATAAATAAAAAATACTGCCGTTTATCCTGAAGGCTGATCTGGCAGTGAGAACTCCCAGGAGGATACCAGATACTATGAAAAAAGAAGAATTAAGATACCTGCAGCGACTTGCGGAGCTGTATCCTACTATAGCAAAGGCTTCAACAGAAATCATCAATCTGCAGTCTATATTAAACCTTCCGAAAGGTACCGAGCATTTCATGTCGGACATTCATGGAGAATACGATGCGTTTTCCCATGTTCTTCGGAATGGATCAGGGGCTGTACGAAAAAAGATCGATGATGTATTCGGACATACCTTAAGCAACAGCGACAAACGTTCTCTTGCCACACTGATCTATTATCCGAAGGAAAAGATGGAGGTTGTAAAAAAACAGGAAGAAGACATGGAGAACTGGTACAAGATCACACTTTATCGTCTGATCGAAGTATGCAAGACAACGGCATCCAAATATACCCGTTCCAAGGTCCGTAAGGCACTTCCTGCAGACTATGCATATGTGATCGAGGAGCTGATCACAGAGAAAGCGGAAGTTCTGGACAAAGAAGCATATTACGATGCCATCGTCAATACGATCATTGAGATCGGCCGGGCAGAGAATTTTATCATTGCCCTGGCAGAACTGATCCAGCGTCTTGTTGTGGATCATCTTCATGTGCTGGGAGATATTTATGACAGAGGTCCGGCCCGCATTTCATCATGGATCGTTTGATGAAATATCATTCGCTGGATATCCAGTGGGAATCATGATGTGGTCTGGATGGGAGCTGCTACAGGACAGAAAGCCTGCATTGCAACGGTGATCCGGAACAGCATCCGTTACCGAAATATGGATATTCTTGAGGATGGATATGGGATCAATCTCATGCCTCTGGCAACCTTTGCAATGGAGGCTTATAAGGATGATCCATGTACTGCTTTTGAGATGAAGGGAGATGCCAATAACTATAGTATTCTGGAAGAAGAGCTTGGACGGAAAATGCACAAGGCTATTGCCATTATCCAGTTTAAGCTGGAGGGTCAGCTGATCCGCCGGCACAAAGAATTCCATATGGAAAAGCGTTGTTTGCTTCATAGGATCGATCCGAAAAAGGGAATGATCACACTTCCGGACGGAAAAGAATATCCACTGACCGATACATATTTTCCTACTATTGACTGGAAAAAGCCATATGAACTTACTACAGAGGAAAAGGATGTAATGGAACGCTTGGATTCCGCGTTCCGAAACTGCGAGAAACTGCAGAATCATGTCCGGCTTCTTCTGGACAAGGGAGGCCTTTATAAAACTTATAATGGAAATCTTCTGTTCCATGGAAGTATTCCGCTTAATGAGGATGGAAGTCTGAAAGAAGTTCAGATTTATGGAAAAACCTACAAAGGAAAAGAATTGTACGATGTTCTTGAGACTTATGTGCGCCGGGCGTTTTTTCTCTGTAAATGAGGATGAAAAGCGTAAAGGCAGGGATATTATGTGGTATATTTGGGCAGCTCCGAATTCACCGCTGTTCGGAAAAGACAAGATGACCACCTTTGAACGTTATTTTATTAAAGATAAGGAAACACATAAAGAAACTAAAAATGCCTACTATCATCTTCTGGAAAATGAGAATGTTGTAGATGATCTGCTCCGTGAATTTGAACTGGATCCGGAAAAAGGTCACATCATCAACGGGCATGTGCCGGTTCACCAGAGTGAGGGAGAGAGTCCTGTAAAATGCAATGGCAAAGTTCTTGTGATCGACGGCGGTTTTTCCAGACCATATCAGAAGGTTACGGGGATTGCCGGTTATACACTGGTTTTATAACTCCTACGGGCTGATCCTGTCTGCTCATGAGCCTTTTACTTCTGCGGAAGAAGCGGTAGCCAAGGAGCAGGATATTGTTTCCAACAGGGTGGCAGTTCACTACAATAACAAACGTACACTGGTCGGTGATACCGATACCGGAACTGCTCTGAAGGAAAGGATCAGTGAGCTGATCCAGCTTCTGGAAGCTTACAGAAAAGGTATCATCAAAGAGAAAAAATAAGCAGAATTGAGAAATAACAAGAAGAGTTTCCTGTAATGCTATAGTAAACAGAGGTGATGCAGAATGAGAAAAACAA
>ENA-OQLB01000993-OQLB01000993.1-human-gut-metagenome-genome-assembly--contig:-NODE-993-length-13641-cov-2.242563_pt1 | contig 13641 bp, 19 predicted proteins | sample MGYA00242656_ERZ504813 | MGnify/ENA primary metagenome ERZ504813 (study PRJEB26092, sample SAMD00036388) | human gut metagenome | host: Homo sapiens | study: EMG produced TPA metagenomics assembly of... | reverse complement strand
CTGGTGCAGGGCAGCCTTGAGCTTGACATCGAGGACATCATCTACGACAGCCGCAAGGCGGCCCGGCCGGCTTTTCGTCTGCGTCGTGGGTACCAGCGGGACAGCCACGACTACGCCGCCCAGTGCGTGGCCGACGGCGTGACGGCGCTGGTGGTCCAGCATGACATCGACCTTTCCACCGTCCCCGGTGCTGCCGTGCTGAAGGTGGAGAGCAGCCGCTATGCGCTGGCGCTCATGAGCGGCAACCTGTTCGGCAACCCCTCCCGCCGGATGACCATGATCGGCGTCACCGGCACCAAGGGCAAGACCACCACCACCCACATGATAAAGAGCGTGCTGGAAGCCGCAGGCCGCAAAGTCGGCATGATCGGCACCAACGGCATCTACTTCCTCGGCCACCATCAGGAGACGGCCAACACCACCCCCGAGAGCTACGAGCTGCAGAAGACTTTCCGGGAGTTTCTGGACGCCGGCTGCGATACGGCGCTGATGGAAGTGTCCAGTCAGGGCCTCATGATGGACCGCGTGGCGGGCATCCACTACGACATCGGCGTCTTCACCAACCTCTCGCCCGACCACATCGGCCCCGGCGAGCACAAGACCTTTGAAGAATACCGCAGCTGGAAGGGTCAGCTCTTCAAGCGCTGCACCACCGGCGTCGTGAACATCGACGACGAGAACACCGAGGCCCTGCTGGAAGGCCACACCTGCAAGCTGGTGACCTACGGCTGCAGCGAGAAGGCCGACTACCGCGCCGGTACTTATCAGCTGCTCCGCACCCATGACTTCCTCGGCGTCCGGTTCCATGTCTCCGGCAAGGATGATATGGACGTCAAGGTGAATATGCCCGGCGAGTTCAGCGTCTACAATGCGCTGGCCGCTCTCACCGTGGGCAAGGTGCTGGGCCTGCCCGATGAGGCCATCCACGAAGGTCTGAGCCGCTGCGTGGTCAAGGGCCGCGTGGAGCTGGTCCCCATCAGCAGGAAGTTCACCATCCTGCTGGACTACGCCCACAACGAAGTCTCCACCGAGAGCCTGCTCACCACCCTGCGGGCTACGCCCCCCACCGCCCTCGTGGTGGTGTTCGGCTGCGGCGGCAACCGCTCCAGCTGCGCCGCTACGGCATGGGCGAAATTTGTGCCAAGAGTGGCCGATTTTCTCCATCCCTCACAGAGGACAACAACCGCTTTGAGAAGGTGGAGGACATCCTCGCCGACATCCGCGTGGGGATGAACAAGGGCAACCCGGACGCAAAGTTCGTGGAGATCCCCGACCGCCTCGACGCCCTGCATTATGCTGTTGACCACGCACAGGAGGGCGACCTCATCGCCGTCATCGGCAAGGGCCATGAGACTTACCGTGACCGCGAGGGCGTCAAGACCCCCTTCCTCGAGCGGGAGCTGCTGGAAGAATACGCCCGGCAGATCGGCCTTGAGTAATATCTGAGCATAAAAATACCGGCTGTGCTTAAAACACAGCCGGTATTTTTGTAATATTTGGACTTTAGTTCTTTTCTGCCAGAGTCTTCTGAGTCTTTTCCTCGGGGATGAGGTTGGTCATGCTCTTGAGGCTGATGCCGATGGTGGAGAGGTTGTGCAGCATGGCAGAGGACGCAGGCTGCAGGATGCCCATTGCCCCCAGCGCGATGAGGCAGAGTTGAAGGTCAGCACGAAGCGGTAGTTGGCGCTGACACGGCGCTGCAGGGAGTTGGCGATGGTCTTGAGGATGACCAGCTCCTCGAGGCTGTCGGCTTGATGGTCACATCTGCGATCTCGCGGGCGATGGCAGCGCCGGAGTTGATGGCGATGCGACGTCAGCGGCAGAGAGGGCGGGGGAGTCGTTGATGCCGTCGCCGATCATCACGACGGTGTGGCCCTCGCTCTTGGCCTTCTGGACGAAGGCAGCCTTGTCCTCGGGCAGGACTTCGGCGAAGAACTGGTCCACGCCCACCTGCCTTGCGATGGCGGCGGCGGTGCGCTCGCTGTCACCGGTCATCATGACGGTGTTGGTGATGCCGAGGCCGCGCAGAGCGCGCAGCACGCGGGAAGCTTCCGGACGCAGCGGGTCGGCGATGCAGATGACGCCGGCCAGATGGCCCGAAGCGGCCAGATAGAGGTGAGAATACTCCGGCTCAAGGTTATCGAACTTCTCGCGCTCGTCCTCGGGGATGGTGCAGTGCTCGTCCTCAAAGACGAAGTGGTGGCTGCCGATGACGACCCGCTCACCGCTGACGCGGCTGGCGATGCCGTGGGCCACGATATACTCTACCTCGGAGTGCATCTCTTCGTGGGAGATGCCGCGCTCCTTGGCCTCCCGGACGACGGCGTTGGCCATCGAGTGGGGGAAGTGCTCCTCGAGGCAGGCGGCCAGCTGCAAAACTTCTCTCTCGCTGCAGCCGGAGAAGGGGACGACCTTGACCACCTTGGGGGTAGCGCGGGTCAGGGTGCCGGTCTTGTCGAAGACGATGGTGTCGGCCTTGGACAGGGTCTCGAGGTATTTGCCGCCCTTGACGGTGATATGGCTTGCGCCGCACTCGCGCATGGCAGAAAGAACGGCCAGCGGCATCGAGAGCTTGAGGGCGCAGGAGAAATCGACCATCAGGCAGGAGATGGCGCGGGTGGCGTTCCGGGTCAGGGCGTAGGTGACGACGGTAGCACCGAGGCACCAGGGGACCAGACGGTCGGCCAGAACCAGCGCACGGTTTTCGGTGCTGGACTTCAGCTTCTCGGATTCCTCGATCATGGCCACGATCTTGTCGTAGCGGTTTGCGCCGCCCTCGGCCTGGTGGTCAGGACGCACTCGCCCTCTTCCACCACAGTGCCGGCGTAGACGGTGGCACCGATGGTCTTGCGCACCGGCATGGACTCGCCGGTGAGTGCGGCCTGGTTGACCATGGCTTCGCCCTCGATGACGGTGCCGTCCAGCGGGATCATGTTGCCGGAGCGGACGACGATCTCGTCGCCCGGGTGGACCTTGGTGAGCGGCATGAGCACTTCGCTGCCCTGTGCGCGGACCCAGACCTTATCGACATTCAGGGCCATGCTGCGGGCCAGGTCGTCGAGGCTCTTCTTGCGGGTCCACTCCTCCAGCAGGGAGCCGACGTTGAGCAGGAACATGACGGAGCCTGCGGTGGAAAAATCGCCCCGCAGGATGGAAACGCCGATGCTCAAAGCATCCAGCACCTCGACTTCCAGTTTGCGGCGCCACAGGCAGCACACACCCTTCCAGAGGAACTCAATGGAGCGGAACACGGTGTAGGCGGCGTTGAGCGGGGCGGGCAGGAACAGCTGGCGCAGCACCCGGCCTGCCAGGAGGTTATACATCTTTTCCTGATATTCCTGATTGATGCGGCGGCTGTCGGCGCTGGTGACCAGTGCGTCCAGCTCGGGGTCATCGAAACGTAGGTGCTCAGGGCGGCGACGGCGTCCCTGCGGGCACCGGTGTAATACACCACCACATCGCCCGTCCGCTCGTAGACCTTGGCCTTGCTCACGGCGTCGTGGTGGTTCAGATAGGCTTCCAGCACATCGGCCCGGTGCAGGGTCATCCGCACATTGCAGACGTGTACCCGCAGACGGCCGCGGCTCTCATGAAGAATAGTACATTTCATATCAGAATATCCTCTGCGTATTGCAAAAAATAACCATAAAAAGAGCCGCCCGCAGGCGGCTCAGAGACTGCAAAATTACTCGTTGGTCTCGGCGGTCTCTGCCTTGGCAGCGTCTCGATGACCTCAGCCTCAGCCTTGGCAGCGCGGGCCTCGTTGATGGCCTTTGCATCCTCGAGGATGTCACCGGCCTGCTCCTGAACCTTGCTGACGGTCTCCATGGTGGAGTCCTTCATGCGCAGGACAGCAGCGGTGGTCTGGGTGTAGACCTTCTTGGCATCGCTGCTGGACAGCAGCTTGAAACCAGCGGAACCGAACAGGGTGCCGGCAGCGAACAGAGCGATCTTCTTAATATCGACCATAGTAGTATACCTTCCTTTTTTATCGTATTCCCTCATGCCCCAAAGGGCATGGAATAAGTGTTTCTTCCGTTATTATAACGCGGTTTTTGGAAAATTCAAGGGATTTTGATGATGTTTACATCTGCTAACATTTTACGATAAGTAGTTAGAAATGTCTATCTTTACGTGTTTTTTGCCGCAAACTACAGTTTGTATTTTCAAACAAACTCCAAAGTGCCGAAGAAATATAACAAAGAGTCTTGCGCTGAGTGGTGCATTCATTGTACACTAAAAAAGTGTGCGATAAAATCGACAGGGCCGGGACGTTCCGGCCTGTAACAATAAGTGAGGCTGGATATGGAAAAGAAAGATATTCGTGTGCTGGCGCTCGACCTCGACGGCACCCTGACCAATGACCAGAAGGTCGTCACCCCCGCCACCCGCGCAGCGCTGGATGCCGCTGCTGCCAAAGGTGTGACCATCGTGCTGGCCTCGGACGTCCACCGCAGGCAGTCATGCCGCTGGCAAAGGAGCTGGGACTGGATAAAAAGGGCGGCTGCGTCCTCTCGTATAACGGCGGTGCCATCATCGACTGTGCCACCGGCGAGACGCTCTACCGCAAGCAGCTGGATGCAAAGTATGTGCCGCGGCTCTGTGCCTTCGCCAGAGAGCAGGGCGTGGTCATCATTACCTATAATAAGCAGGGCGTCGTCACCGAAAGCCCCGAGGACGAGTGGGCGCTGAAGGAGTGCTTTACCTGCAAGCTGCCCATGCAGAAGGTGGAGGACCTCGCCGCCTATGTGGATTATCCCATCTGCAAGATGCTCATTACCCTCGACCCCGCCCGCCGCGGCGAGGTGCTGGAGGCAGGCCGGAAACAGTTTGCGGGCGAGATCGACCTCTACCCGTCCAGCCCCTTCTTCATCGAGCTGTGCCGCTGGGGGTCGCCAAGGACGTGAGCCTCGGCAGTCTGCTGGAAAGCAGGGTCTGACCCGCGACAACCTCATGGCCTGCGGCGACGGCCTCAATGACTGCTCTATGATACGCTTTGCCGGCGTGGGTGTGGCCATGCAGAATGCAGAGCCCCCCGTCAAGGAGGCGGCGGACTATGTGACCGTCGCCGACAACAACCACGACGGCGTGGCGGAGGCCATTGAGAAGTTCATTTTTTGAAAGGATACCAGACGCAAATGCCGCGCAACTTAGTTTTATTCGATTTGGAGTGGAACATCGGCTATCAGCCGTTTCTCTTTAATTATCACGGTGTCCAGCAGACGTTCCGGGGGGAGATCATTGAGATCGGTGCTGTCAAGATCGACGAGGACGCCAACGTGCTGGATACCTTCTCCATCCACCTGCGTCCCCGCATCTTCCGCTGCCTGCAGCACCACATCGCCAAAGTCACCGGTCTGACGCAGGAGGACCTCGACAAGGGCGAACCCATCATCCAGGGCCTCCGCCGCTTTATGAAGTGGTGCGGCCCGGACGCCGAGTTCGCCGAGTGGGGCATGGATGACGTGCCGGTGCTCAAGCAGAACCTTTTCCTCTGCAATCTCGACGAGAGCTGCCCGACGGTCTGGTACGACCTGCAGCAGCTCTTTCTGCGGGAGTACCCCCGCAAGGAAGGCGAGGGATGAAGCTGGAAAATGTCGTCACCCGGATGGGCATCCCGCTGGAACGCCCCTTCCACGACGCTCTGTCCGACACCCTCTACACCGCCGACCTCTGCCGTATGCTCGACCTGCGGGCCGGACTGGCCGCTTACCCCAGCGAGGAGGACACCCTGCGCCAGAGCCTTTGTCCCACGCCGGGCGACTACCGGGATTTCAAGGTCTTCCGGGGGCTATCTGGACCAGTCTATGTGGAAGCTGGACCCCGTCATCGGCACGATGGCCTGCCCGGTCTGCGGCACGGCCCTGCAGCCGGATGACGTCTGGCTGAAAAAAGGGAGCAGCGGCTGGTACACGCTGTCCCAGTGTCCCGTCTGTAAGGGCCGGGGCGGCGAGGCAGGCCGGGGCGTGTTCCAGAAATACCGGATGTCGCGCCGGGACGGCCTGCACTGGGCCTTCGCCCGCTGCGTCCAGATGCCGGACGATGCAAGCCTGGTCCGCTGGAAAAAGCAGAAAGCCCAGTATCTGGAGCGTCAGCGCCTCAAGGCCGAACGGCAGGCCGCCGAAGCAGAGGCCGCCCGGCACATCTTCTGAGGCAGAAGAATAAAATATCGTGCAGGAAAGAACAACGCTGTTTCGTATTGTAAGGAGAGACAGGAAGAAAAAGGCAAAAATGCTCAGATTTTGTTCATATCCCGGTCATAGATGCTGGATATACTAAGAGGGAACTTCAGGCAGAAACGAAAGATGGTACGAGCACGATGGAAACGATGCTCATCGACTGGCTCCACCAGCTGGGTACGCTGAATTCTGGGAGGCATTGTTAGAGGGCTTTGAAGGCTGGGGCCGTTGGTCCCTATCCTGCTGGCGATGGTGGAATCCATTTTTCCGCCGCTGCCCTCATCGCCATCGTGGCCTCAATGTCGCGGCCCACGGCGGATTTCTTGGCTTCGTCTACAGCTGGCTCGGTGTGGCCGCGGGCGGCACGGTGGTGTTTTTATTCTGGCGGCGGGTGGTCAAGCGCTTTTTCTGGAAGCTGGCCTCTCGCTCCGAACAGCTGAAAAAGGCCCAGCAGTGGGTCAGCCATGTGGACACGGCCAGCCTCTTCATGCTGGCCGTCCTGCCCTTTACACCCACGTCGTTCCTGCATCTGCCTTCGGCATCTCGGACTTTGACGAGAAACGCTATCTGCTCACCCTTCTGACGGGCAAGGCCGTTATGGTGGCCATGATGGCTCTCTTCGGCCAGTCGCTGCTCAGCTCGCTGAAAAATCCGGTGTATCTCATCCTTGCCATCGCCATCTGGGCCGGGATGTATTGGGTGAGCAGGAAGTTCTGCAAGAAGCACGATTTGGATCGATAAAATTGCGAAGCACTTGACTTTTTTTGCTGAGAGTGCATATAATAAAACTGTAAAAGTGGATAGCAAGTTCATATGGCTTTCACCAATGAGCAGCAAAACGCCACGGTACTGCGAATACCGCGGGGCGTTTTGCTTACTAGGGGTTAGTGCTTACCGGCCTTGAACTGCTCGTCAAGCCACTTGCAGATGCAGTGAGCAACTACATTTGCTGCGACGGACAGAATAAAAGTGGACAGAGTATTCATATGTGCATTCACCCCTTCCCATTGAATGACGAGCGACACCTAAGATATCATAAATTCGACAAGACAAGAAAAGCCGACTGTACAGCTGTGAAAAGCTGCACGGCGGCTTTTGTGGTAGTACGCTTAGTTCTCAGCCAGATTGCCGGTATAGAGCTGGTAATACTTGCCCTTCTTGGCGATAAGCTCGTCATGGCTGCCGCGCTCGATGATGCGGCCCTGCTCCAGGACCACGATGCAGTCTGCGTTGCGGACAGTGGAGAGGCGGTGGGCGATGACGAAGCTGGTGCGGCCGTACATCAGGCCGTCCATGCCGCGCTGCACCAGAGCCTCGGTGCGGGTGTCGATGGAGGAAGTAGCCTCATCGAGGATGAGCACCGGCGGGTCGGCGACGGCTGCACGGGCGATGGCCAGCAGCTGGCGCTGGCCCTGCGACAGGTTCGCGCCGTCGCCGGTCAGCATGGTGTTGTAGCCTCGGGCAGGCGCTTGATGAAGCCGTCGGCGTTGGCCAGACGGGCTGCGGCGATGCACTCCTCGTCGGTGGCCTCCAGACGGCCATAGCGGATGTTCTCCATGACCGTGCCGGTGAACAGATGGGTATCCTGCAGCACGATGCCCAGAGAGCGGCGGAGGTCGGCCTTCTTGATCTTGTGGATGTTGATGCCGTCGTACCGGATCTTGCCGTCCTGGATGTCGTAGAAGCGGTTGATGAGGTTGGTGATGGTGGTCTTGCCGGCACCGGTGGAGCCGACGAAGGCGATCTTCTGGCCCGGACGGCCATAGAGGTTGATGTCGTGCAGGACAGTCTTGTTCGGTACATATCCGAAATCGACGTCCGTAAAGGTGATGTCGCCTTCCAGCCTGTGGTAGGTGGTGGTGCCGTCGTGGTGGGGATGCTTCCAGGCCCAGATGCCGGTGCGCTCGTTGGTCTCCACGAGGTTGTCGTCCTTGTCGTACTTGGCGTTGATGAGGGTGACATAGCCCTCATCGGTCTCGCTGGCTCATCCATCATCTGAAGATGCGCTCTGCACCGGCCAGTGCCATGATGATGCTGTTGGCCTGCATGGACACCTGGCTGATGGGCATATTGAAGCTCTTGTTCAGGGACAGGAACGCCATGACAGTGCCCAGCGTGACGCCGCCCATGCCGGTGACGGCCATGGCTGCGCCCACCAGAGCGCAGATGGCGTAGCTGATGTTGCCCAGCTGAGCGTTGACGGGCATCATGATGTTGGCGAAGCTGTTGGCCTGCTTGGCGCTGTCCTTGAGCTTGTCATTCAGCTCGCGGAAGCCTCGAGGGCCTTCTGCTCGTGGGTGAAGACTTTAACGACCTTCTGGCCTTCCATCATCTCTTCGATGTAGCCGTTCACTTTGCCGAGGTCGCGCTGCTGTGCGATGAAGTACTTGCCGCTCTGCTGGGTGATCATCTTGGAGCAGAAGAGCATCAGGGCTACCATCAGCATGGTGACGATGGTGAGCTGCCAGCTCAGCATGCACATGCTGGCAAAGACGGAAACGATGGTGATGGCGCTGGACACCAGCTGCGGGATGCTCTGGCTGAGCATCTGGCGGAGGGTATCGACGTCGTTGGTGTAGACGGACATGATGTCGCCGTGCGGATGGGTGTCAAAGTAGCGGATGGGCAGGCTCTCCATATGGGTGAAGAGCTGGGTGCGCAGGTTGCGCAGGTACCCTGGGTGACGTTGACCATGATGCGGGCGTTGAGCCATGCGGCGAGGATGCCCACCACATAGATGCAGCCGACGCGCACCAGCGCCCCGGCCAGCGGTGCAAAGCTGGGTCCTGCTGCCGGGTCATGGGATGATATAGTCGTCGATGAGGGTCTGGAGGAACAGGCTTGCCTGCACATTGGCCAGCGCGCTGACCACGATGCAGATGAGCACGAGGATGCAGTGAGGCAGATAGTGCTGGAACACCTCTGCCATGATGCGGCTTGAGTCAGCTTGCCCGGTTCTTGACCTTCGGACGCGGGCCTCCCATGCCGCGGGGGCCGGGGCCATGGACGACTTTTGCTTTCTGTTCTGCCATTTACTGCTCACCTCCCTGCTTGTCGAAGTCGCCGCCGCCCTGAGTCTGGCTGCTGTAGACTTCCTGATAGATCGCGTTGTTCTTCAGCAGTTCCTCGTGGGTGCCAAGGCCGTTGATCTGGCCGTTGTCCAGCACGAGGATGCGGTCGGCATCCTGCACCGAGGAAATGCGCTGTGCGATGATGATCTTGGTGGTGCCGGGGATCTCCTCACGGAACGCCTTCCGGATCTTTGCGTCGGTGGCGGTATCCACGGCACTGGTGGAGTCGTCGAGGATGAGGACCTTCGGCTTGCGCAGCAGGGCGCGGGCGATGGTCAGACGCTGTTTCTGGCCGCCGGACACGTTGGAGCCGCCCTGCTCGATCCAGGTGTTGTACTTGTCCGGGAAGCGCTCGATGAACTCATCGGCGCAGGCCAGCTTCGCCACACGGATGCACTCTTCCTCGCTGGCGTTCTCATTGCCCCAGCGGAGGTTGTCGAGGATGGTGCCGGAGAAGAGGACGTTCTTCTGGAGCACCATGGAGACTCGTGGCGGAGGACGTCGAGGTTATAATCCCGGACATCCACGCCGCCCACGCTGACGGTGCCGGTCTCGGCGTCGTACAGGCGGGGGATGAGCTGCACCAGACTGGACTTTGCGCTGCCGGTGCCGCCGATGATGCCCAGTGTCTCGCCGGGCTTGATGTCAAAGGTGATGTCGTTCAGGACAGGCTGGCCGGAGCCGTGCTTGTACTTGAAGGTGACGTGGTCGAAGCGGATGCTGCCGTCCCTGACTTCCTGCACGGGAGCCTTGGCGGGGGGCAGGTCGGTCGTCTCGTCCAGACTTCCACGATACGCTTTACGGAAGCGGCGGACATGGAGATCATGACGAAAGCCATGCTCAGCATCATCAGAGCCATCAGGATGTTCATGATGTAGCCGAACAGAGCATTCAGCTGGCCGGTGGTCAGCGCGCCGTGCAGGATGTACTTTGCGCCGAACCAGCTCAGGGCAATGTTGCAGCCGTAAATAGCCGTCAGCATGGCGGGGCCATTGAAGCTCAGACGGCTCTCTGCGTTGACGAACTGCTGATACAGACCCTCGCAGGCTTTGGTGTACTTCTCGTTCTCGAAGCCCTCGCGGACGAAGCTCTTGACCACGCGGATGGCGGAGACGTTCTCCTGCACGGAGGAGTTCAGGTTGTCGTAATTCTTGAAAACACGGTCAAAAATTTTGAAGGTGGGGACCATGATGCTTGCCAGCACGGCCAGCAGGAAGGCGACGGCCACCACGAAGATGAGGGCCAGCGGGCCGCCGATGGTAAAGGCCATGATGAGTGCGAACACCAGATGAACCGGGGCGCGCACACACATGCGCTCCATCATCTGGAAAGCGTTCTGCAGGTTGGTCACGTCGGTGGTCATGCGGGTGACGAGGCCGGCGGTGGAGAATTTGTCGATGTTGGAGAAGGAATAGTGCTGGATGTTCTCATACATCGCGTCACGCAGGTTGCCGGCAAAGCCGGTGGACGCCTCGGCGGCGTACTTGCCGGCCAGAACGCCCAGCAGCAGAGCGATGGCCGCCACTGCGAAGGTGAGCAGGCCGTATTTGACGATGGCGTTCATATCGCCCTTTTCAATGCCAAGGTCGATGATGAACGCATGATGGTGGGCAGCAGGATGTCCATGACTGCTTCCAGTGCGGAAAACATCGGCGTCAGGATAGCGGCGCGTCTGTATTCGCCAGATGGGAAGCAAGCTTCTTTATCATGCTTTGAGCCTCCTTTGATAAATTGTTTGGTACGGAACAATTTTATACAAAACAATTTTAATGTCAATGCTTTTTTCAAAGTTTCGGAAAAAGTTCATATTTGTTTCACTTTAGGCCGAGATACAACTTATTCAGCAGCCGCAGCAGCTCGGTGTTCTCTTCCTCCGTCAGCAGGCTGGCGACGTATTCGTCGGTCTGGTGGAGGGCGAGCATGGTATTTTCGTGGAACTGGCGGCCCTTTTCGGTGAGGACCAGCTGCTTGAGGCGGGCGTCCTGCTCCACGCTCCGGCGGGCGATGTAACCCTTGCGCTCCATGAGCTGTAAAATATTGGTAACGGTGGAACGGGTGATGGAGAACTCCCGCTCGATGTCCCGCTGGAACACCGGGGTCTCGGAGTGCCGGTAAAGATACTCCATGATCCAGCCGTGCATGGGGGTCACGGCCTCCACGCCATTGGTGCGGGCGATCTGGCCTATCTTGCGGAAAATAAGGTTGTTCACCCGGCGCAGCTGGGCCGGGATGACCTGCGGCGCCTCCCACGGCGGCGCGATGGGGGTGCAGCAAGACTCGATTTCTTTACACATAGTTACCATCCTTCTGTTCGTTATATGATATGGCAGAGCTGTGAATGTTTGATCGTCGAACTGTTTCACATGAAACTGTTTGATACAGGACTATTATGCTCCAAAAAAAGAGGGCTGTCAACCTCTTTGGATGATTCGTCCCATTGGCCCAGCCCGGTGAGGATGGAAACGGCCACCTCGGGCTTATTCGTGACCACAAGCTCCGGGTCCAGCCGGAACAGCTGGCGCAGGTTGTCCCGGCTGTCCGCGCCCACCGGCCAGGGCGCGACCTTGAAGCCGTGGGCGTGGGCGTTGGAGACAAGGTCTTTGTCCCGGAAAAAGGCGTGGTACTCCGGCCCGACGTAATCCACCGGGAAGCCGAACTGGGCCACATAGCTCACAAAATCCGTCTGATAATAATACTGCTGCAGAATTTCGGCCAGGCTCATGCCGGGGAAGATGGAGTAGAGAAAATCGAGACGGTCTTTTAAGTAGTAGATGAGGACGCTGTTCTCTTCGTCCAGACTGCTGGGGTCTTCCAGCAGAGCGGCCGCTTCGCTGAGGGCCTGGGGGCTGGAAAGCTTCTCCACGAGAGGGTCGGTCTTCTTGAGGCCCAGCTTCTCCCAGAAGGTGGCCGGCTGGCTGAGCTGGGATTCGGGGCTGAGGGTCATGGCGCAGGTGGCCATCTGGGGCATCCGCTCCTTCACCCGGCGGAGGGTGCCGTACTCGAAGGAGGTGAGCACGGCCTTTTCTTCCAGCCCGGCGTCAAGGACGCGTCGATGACCCGGTCCACGATCTCTTCGTCCCGGTCCAAGTAGGGCTTCAACTCAATATGTACCATCCTGAAGTCCTGCGCGGCTTCCAGAACCTCTTCGAGGGTGGGGATCTTTTCGCCCGCGAACTCCGGGCTTTTCCATTTTCCGAAATCCAGCTGGCGCAGGTCGTCGAAGTCCATATCCGGGATGTTGCCGTGGACGCCGGTCTTGAGGTCGGTGAGGTAGTCGTGGGCCACCACGAGGTGACGGTCTCGGGTGATTTGAACGTCACACTCGAAGCCGTCCGCACCCAGCGTCTTTGCCAGACGGAACGCGGTCAGCGTGTTTTCGGGGGCCAGATGGGACGCGCCGCGATGGGCGATGATGAGAGGGCGCATGGCATGGACCTCCTTAAAAGATAAAAGTTGAAAAATGCGATGCCGTTACCCATGATACACGTTTTCACAAATTTCGTCAATGACGGCGTTTCGGCCGGCAAGGCAGGCGAAAATGGGGCGAAAGTACGACTTTTACCGTCAAAACGACGAAAATTTAAGCTTGATTTTAGCACTTTTCACGAGAAAAAACCAAAAATCGGCCCATTTCTCTCCCATCTGTTTCTTCCCAACGGACAATTCCTATGGTAAGATTATAGTGTAACAGGACGGCAGACAGCCTGCCAATGACCAAAAGAAAAGATACCTACGGAATAAGGAAAATGGAGAGTTTTGCTATGACTGAGTTCAAGCCCATCAAGGAAGGCAAGGTCCGCGAGATCTACGACAACGGCGACAGCCTCATCATGGTCGCCACCGACCGCATCTCTGCATTCGATGTTATCTTAAAGAATAAAGTCACCAACAAGGGCAAGGTGCTGACCCAGATGAGCAAGTTCTGGTTCGACTACACCCGCGACCTGCTGCCCAACCATATGCTGAGCGTGGACGTGAAGGAGATGCCCGAGTTCTTCCGGCAGCCCCAGTACGAGGGCCGCAGCATGATGTGCCGCAAGCTGACCATGCTGCCCGTCGAGTGCATCGTCCGCGGCTACATCACCGGCAGCGGCTGGGCCAGCTACCAAAGACCGGCAAGGTCTGCGGCATCCAGCTGCCCGAGGCCTGAAGGAGTCCGAGAAGCTGCCCGAGCCCATCTACACCCCCTCCACCAAGCTGAGATCGGCGACCACGACGAGAACATCTCCTACGAGCAGAGCATCGACGTGCTGGAAAGCTGTTCCCCGGCAAGGGCGAGGAGTACGCCACCAAACTGCGCGACTACACCCATCGCGCTGTATAAGAAGTGCGCTGAGTATGCCCTCTCCGCGGCATCATCATCGCCGACACCAAGTTTGAGTTCGGTCAGA
>ENA-OQLB01000992-OQLB01000992.1-human-gut-metagenome-genome-assembly--contig:-NODE-992-length-13665-cov-3.428571_pt1 | contig 13665 bp, 20 predicted proteins | sample MGYA00242656_ERZ504813 | MGnify/ENA primary metagenome ERZ504813 (study PRJEB26092, sample SAMD00036388) | human gut metagenome | host: Homo sapiens | study: EMG produced TPA metagenomics assembly of... | reverse complement strand
TATTACAATAACAGCAGAATCCAAGCTAAAACAAAATGGATGCCTCCCTCTAAATTCAGAGAAGCATCATGATGGAAGGTTAATTATTCATTTTTGAGCCAGTGTCCAGAAAACCGGGTACATATCAAAACAGGGATCGGATTTTTATGCAAAGCCGGGAAAATGGGCTGGTTTGGCTCGAAAATGGCATCCGCAATTTCACCTGTTTAAACCAAGCATCAAATGTACATCAACACTTACGATTCATGCAGGAATTTGGACAATCGAACAGACATCACCTTAATATAGAAAGAGGTTTCCTATGAACAAACTGCTTTCCTGCCGCTTCAACATGGATACCAACCGGGTGGAAGCCGGTTCGAGGATAGCATCCCCCTTGCCATTAACTGCATCACCGTAGAGGATGTGACCCGGGAGCTGGAAAAGCGCCACGTCATCGACCACAAGGTCAAGCAGGAAAGGATGCAGTGAGAAGCCCATGGCAGATTACAGAAAGTCCAGCGTACATTGCCACTCTACTTTGTGTGACGGCAAAAACTCCCTGCAGGAGATGGCGGGTGCCGCCTGTGCGCAGGGGCTGACCACCCTTGGTTTCAGCGGCCACAGCTACACAAAGCCCGACCCGGAACTACTGCATGACCCCCGGCCGCCACCGCGCAGTACCGCGCCACCATTGCCAAGCTAAAAAACGAGTACCGAGGCAAGGTGGATATCCTGTGTGGCATCGAGTGGACCTGCTGAGCGAGGGCACGCCCAAGGGCTTTGATTACTGGATCGGCAGTGCACACCACCTGTACGGCAAGAACACCGGGAAATATTACGAGATCAATTTCCGCCCCGAGGATCTGCAGGACTGCATCAACAACGATTTTGACGGCGACCCTCTGGCAGCGGTGGAGGCCTATTTTGCCGAGGTGGAGAAGATCGCCGCCAAAAAGCCGGACATTCTGGGTCACATCGACCTTGTCAAAAAGCTGAACGCAGACGGCAGCTTTTTTGATGAGGAGTCCCCCCGCTACAAAGCAGCGGCACTCAGGCGCTGCAAGCTGCCCGGGAGAACGACTGCATCTTGGAAGTGAACACCGGCGGCGTATACCGGGGCTACCGCAAGGATTTCTACCCCGGCGCATGGCTGCTGGGCGAGTGGAACAAGCTGGGCGGCAGGGTAATCATCACCGCCGACGCCCACGACACCGCCGCGCTGACCTTCAGCTTTGACGAAGCCGCCGCCGCCATCAAGGCTGCCGGCTTTACCGCCCTGACCGTGCTGACCGTCAACGGGTTTGAAGAGCAGGAGTTATAAAACGGACCCTCTCAGTCACGCCGGACGGCGTGACTGAGAGGTTTTTACTGTACTTTTACCATGCGGAAGGTCTTTCCGCGCTTAATGCAGTCCAGCAGCAGGTCGTATTCTGCGGGCACTTCGCCGATGACGTTTACCTTTTCGTCTGCGGGCAGGTCGGCGCGCACAAGCTGGATCTCGCCGGAATAGCTCCGTAGCCGATGTTATCCATGGTCACGCAACGGCGGCGGCGCTCCACGCAATTATCCGGCTGCACGGTGCTGCCAAAGCAGGAGTAGAGCCGGGATTCCTGATATCGCACAAGCCCTTTGGGCGAGTCCGGGCGGCAGGTAAAGGTGCGGTCGTACAGCGTCTCGTAGCCGGGGCGCAGGCGACCGGCAGGCAGAGCTCGCCGGTGGTGCAGAAGTGCCGGATGTACTCCTGCTCCCGCGCGCTGACCTCCGGATCTCCCGCAAAAATACCGTCCAGCCCGTAGTTCACAGCCAAATCCACAAAGGCCGCCGAGGGGGCGGCGGTGCGGTGGGCTTCCAGCGTGGGCAGCCCCTTGTACAGCGGGCCGCGCAGCAGAGCGTCGCCGGGGATAAAGCCGTACACCTGCAAGCCTCTGCCTGCAATGCGGCGGTGCTCTCGTGCAGGAATTCCGGGTCAAGGCCGGTCTCCGGGCGGGGGTAGAAGTTGTGCATGGCGATGACCGTGCCGCCGCCCGCGGCCAGCTGCCGCGCACCTCCGGAGTGGTGGTGGAAGCGTTGACGGCAACGGGCAGCTGCTGCGCAAGGGCGCGCATCTCCTCCAGCGAGAAGCCGTAGTCCAGCCGCAGACCCCACAGGTGCAGCCGCTTTGCCAACGCAGTCAGGTCGGCACAGCCGAACTGCCGGATGGTCTTTTCCGACACGTCTGCCAGAATGCGCCAGCCCTGCGCCGCCAGAAAGTCGCACATCTCCTGCACGCGGGCGCAGTAAGCGGCATCAAATTCTTCGCTGATATGCAGTGAGATAAAAACAGGCGCGCCGCCTGCCGCAAAAGCGGAAAGCGACGCACGCTGTTCCTCAAACTGCGTCAGATACACTGACCGTCCGAGTGTTTTAAGCATTGGCAACGTCCTCAACAGAGACCATTGCGTTGGTCACGATAAAGCCCATGATGTAGCAGATGACCAGACCCACTGCGTAGCAGCCAACGGAAGCAGCCACACCGTGAGGGCCGGCGGTCATGACGAACAGAGCCAGCAGACCGGAGGGACCCCAAGCAGTAGCAGCCACCTGCATGGCCATGACGAAGGCACCGCCGAAGCCGGCACCCAGACCGGCGCTGATGAAGGGCTTGCCCATGGGCAGGGTGACACCGTAGATCAGCGGCTCGCCGATGCCCAGCAGACCTGCGGGCAGTGCGCCGGTGATAACGTTCTTCAGGCGGGTGTTGCCGCACTTCTTAGCCTTGAAGTAGATAGCGACAGCCGCGCCAACCTGACCTGCACCGGCCATAGCCAGAGCGGGGTACAGGGTAACGTAGCCGAAGGTCTCCAGCTGCACGGAGTACAGGGCGACCAGACCGTGATGCATACCCATAGCGACCATGGGCAGGAACAGTGCGGTGGAAACATAACCGGCAATGATGCGCACGATCAGGCTCTCGCTCATGCACAGCTTTTCAACCACCCAGCACAGCGCGGTGGAAACATAGCCAGTAGCGGGCATGATGACCAGGATATAGGGCACGAGGCACAGGATCATGGTGATCAGCGGGGTGAACACGATGTCCAGAGATTCGGGCATCCACTTGCGCACCCAGCGCTCGATCTTGACAAGGCACCATGCGCCCAGCACAACGGCCAGCACGCCGCCGCGGCCTGCACGCAGGATGGAATCCAGCGGCACAGCCTCGTTGAAGAGACCCAGAATGGAAGAGATCTTGTTGATGCCGTCCAGACCGGTGATCATGCCCAGCATACCGCCCAGAATGGGGGTGCCGCCGAACTTTCGGCTGCGCGGTAGCCGACCCATGCGGTCAGGTAGCCAAGGAAGCAGGTGTTCATCAGGCCCAGCAGGGTGCTGATGAGTGCCAGTGCGGGGATGTCGGCGTAGTTCGGCACCACCTGACCGATCAGGGAGTTGATGCCGGCGCACAGACCGGAAGCCACAACGCCCGGAATCAGGGGGATAAAGATATCGCCGAAGGTCTTGAACAGCTCCTTGACCTTGCTCTGCTTCTGTCCGGCCTTGACTGCGGCCTTGTTGGTCTGCCAGTCGTTGGCAGTGGAAGCGGCGGCGTCTGCCGGGATGCCCATGTCTCGGCAGATATCTGCGCACTTGCGGCACTTGCCGGGGCCGACCACGATCTCCACATAGCCGGTACGGTCATGCACGATGCCCATCACGCCCTCGATGGCCTTCAGGCATCATCGTCGATCTTGGCGTCATCTTTAACGCGCACCCGCAGGCGAGTCATGCAGTTGGTTGCGGTGAGAACGTTGCTCTTTCCGCCGACCTTCTCCAGCGCCGCGCGGACCAGTTCTTCATTCGTCATAAGTGGGTCCTCCTTTAAAACAGGTGTATATCCGATGCGGCCTTTGCCGCTAAGGAACTTGGGTGGAATAGCGTGCCTTACAGCACTTCCAGCCGGATGGCCTCCCGCACATGGCCGCGTGCCCGTTCCAGCCGCCGGGCGGCTTCCTGTGCATCGCAATCTGCCAGCAGCATGGTGATGGCGGTCTTTACGCTGCCGCCCGCTGCATCAATGGCGGCGCGTGCTTTCTCCCGCTCCACGCCGGTGCGTCGATGACGATATTCTCGGCGCGGGGTGTGCAGCTTTTCGTTGGTCTGCTGCACGTCCACCATCAGGTTCTGGTACGCCTTGCCGGTGCGCACCATGGAGCCGGTGGAGATCATGTTCAAGATCAGTTTCTGTGCCGTGCCGGACTTGAGCCGGGTGGAGCCGGTCAGCACCTCAGGGCCGCAATTCACCTCGATGGCAAGCTCTGCGGCCTTGCCGATGGCGCTGCCGATATTGCAGGCAATGGCGGCGGTGTGGCAGCCTACGCTTTTGGCGTAGTCCAGACCGCCCAGCACATAGGGCGTGCAGCCGGAGGCGGCAATGCCCACCACAAGATCGTTTGCGGTCAGGTCGTGGGCTTTCAGATCTTCAACAGCCAGCTCCCGGCTGTCCTCTGCGCCCTCCACGGCCTCGATAAAGGCTTTTTCGCCGCCGGCGATCAGCCCTACCACCATCTCCTTCGGCACACCGAAGGTGGGCGGGCACTCGGCGCGTCCAGCACGCCTAAGCGGCCGGAGGTACCGGCGCCCATATAGAACAGCCGTCCGCCTTTTTCAAAGGACTCTGCCGCCCAAATGACCGCCTGCGCGATCTGCGGCAGGCACTTGGCAATGGCCAGCGGTACCCGGGCGTCCTCCTCGTTCATGACTGTCACGATCTCCAGCGGGGACATCTGGTCCAGCTGCATCGTGCGCGGGTTGCGGGTCTCGGTGGTCATCCCACTCAGATTCAAACCCATTTCCTGCACCTCCATTTTCCGCCACACCCCTTGCGGCGTGATTGTGACCAAAGTATAAACTTTTTCAAACAAAATATCCACAAAAAGACTATTTTGTGGTACAATGTTTTACGCAAGCATTGTTTTTGAAATTTTTGCGTTCAAGTGCGACTTTTTTGTGCAGCTTGTTCAATCCATCCTGAAATACAACAGAGGTAATCTATATGCAGAACGTTCTTTTACGCCTGCGGGAGGTGCAGCCCTCCCTCAGCAGCACCGAGCGGCAGATTGCGCAGTTTATTCTGGACAACCCGGACGAGACCACCACCCTTACCATTCGGGAGCTGGCGCAGCGCTCCTTTTCCTCCCCTTCCAGCGTGGTGCGCATCTGCCGGGTGATTGGCTTTCAGGCTACAAGGAGCTGCGCCACGCCCTGACGCTGGAGCTTGCCACCCTTGGCGAGAACGGCAGCCACCGGGAAAAGGACATCACCCCACAGGACAGCCTGCAGGAGATCGTGGAGAAGGTGACTCACAAGAACATCCAGAGCCTGCTGGACACCCAGCGGCTGCTGCTGCTGGACGAGCTGGAGCAGTGCGTAGAGCTGATCGCCAACGCCCGCACGGTGCTGTTGTTCGGCATCGGCTCTTCGCTGTGCGTGGCAAAGGACACCTACCTGAAATTTCTGCGGCTGGACAAACCCTGCGTGGTCAACGAGGACTCCCACTCGCAGCTTTTGCAGGCGCGCAACGCCACCGCGCAGGATGTGGGCATCGTGTTCTCCTACTCCGGGCAGACCATGGAGATGATCCAGTGCATCAAAGAAATGAAGGCGGGCGGCGCACCGGTGATCGCGGTGACTCGTTACTACCTCTCCGAGGTGGCGCAGCTGGCCGACCATGTGCTGTATGTGGCCGCCAACGAGAGCCTGTTCCGCAACGGCGCCATGTCCTCCCGCCTTTCCCAGCTGAACGTGATGGATATCCTGTACACCGCCTACGCCAGCCGCAACCACGAGGACACCATGCGCCGCCTGACCAAGACCCATATCTATAAGCCCGGCGACCCGGAGGTGCTGACCCAACCGTAAAACGAAAGCCGCCCCGCAGGGTACAAAAAAGGCGCTTAGCGATCTTCTCGCTAAGCGCCTTTGCTTCCGTTAACGAAAGTATAGCGTTTTTTGCCGTTTCTTTCAATCTGAAAAGTGCAGCAACTTTTTTCGTCGGGCAATTTTGTATTTTATAAAGTGTCACAATTGTTTTGCTTTGTTTTTTGTCAACTTTGCCGTGTCGGCTTTCCTGCCCTGCAAAAAATCAAGCGTGCAAACGGTGTGCAGAAAGTGTGCGGCCGCTTTCCTGCATAAAAAAAAAACGTCAAATCTTACGATTTGACGTTCAATATCTGGTGCACCTCGCGCACTCATATCCGAACTTTTCTCCGCTTTCACGGCTTCCCCGAAAGCGACCGTTTCTGTACCTTCCTTATAGTTAAAGGTAATAAGCACCTTATCATCATAGAGATAGATGGCATTGATGAAGGTATCCACCAGTGCCTGCCGCTGCTCCGGCTGGGTCATATCCAGCTTGCGGAAGCGGAGCAGCCAAAACCGGACGAACTCTTCTTTCATCTTCGGCTTGGCCAGCCGTTCCTCTGCAATGCGGGCTTGCAGTTCCTTCCTCTGCTCTTCCAGAGCTTCCAGCCGCTCCTTGGTGGAGCTGGTCAGAATGCCCATCTGGATAGCGTTCAGCATATTTGTGATGCCGACTTCCGTTTCCTTCAACTGCTTTTCATAGATGGGCAAATCCGTGCTTTCCTGATTTTGCAATTCCATGACTTTGGCAATGATGGCATTCATGGAAGCGTCATCTTCCACCAGCTTCATGGTTTCGTTGACCACCAGATCTTCCAGCACTGTTTCCGCACGGCCTTTTTATCGCAGGTCTTTTTCTTCTTGGCAGCAGCACACTTGTAGTAGGTATACATTTTCCCGGTGTGGCTGACACCGCTTTCTCCGAACATCAGTGCACCGCACTTACCGCAGTACAGCTTGGTGGTGAGCAGATAGCTTTCCTCTGCCTTATGACGGGCAGGGGCCTTTTTATTTTTCGCCAGCTTTTCCTGCACCTTGTTGAACAGCTCTTCCGATACCAATGCCGGGATTGCATTGGGCTGTACCACATCCCGCAAACGCAATTCGCCGATGTACCGTCGATTACTCAGCATCCGCTGAATCGTATTGTAGGACATCTCCCCGCCCATTGAATTTTTGATGTTGTGTGCCTTTAACCAATCCCGCAGGTCGGTCATAGTCGCGCCGTCTGCATACTTCTGGAACGTCTGCTCCACATACGGAGCCAGCAGCGGGTCGGGCTGGTAATGCCGGGTCTCATCGATCATGTAACCGAACGGAATCGTGCCGCCATTATAAATACCCTTGAGAGCATTTTCGGTCATGCCACGCACGACCTTTTCAGACAGGTCAGCAGAGTAATATTCGGCGTAGCCTTCCAGCACCGATTCCAGAATAATGCCCTCCGGGCCAGCCGAAATGACTTCCGTTGCCGATACCAGTTTCACGCCGTTTCGCTTCAGCTGGGTCTTGTACCGGGCACTGTCGTAGCGGTTTCGGGCAAAGCGGTCGAGCTTCCAGACAATGATGATGTCAAAGATGCCACGCTCACTGTCCTTGATCATCTGCTGGAACTGCGGGCGGTTATCGGTCTTAGCGGAGATGGCACGGTCAATGTAATGCTTCACCACCGTGAAGCCGTTCTTTTCCGCATAGGCGGTGCATTCCCGGATCTGACCTTCAATGGATTCTTCGCGCTGGTTGTCACTGGAATAGCGGGCATAGATCACGGCGGTCATGGCAGGCACCTCACTTTACACATCATTAAACGGCGAACGGTTCTTTCAAAATGTAGTTTCGTATAATATATACCATATTTTACAACGGTTTGCAATGGAAAAATCAGCGAACAGCATTTAATTCTTTTCGTAAATCAGATGCCCACCGACCTATGGTTTTCGCCATAAGCTGGTGGGCATCTGTTGTTCTGGCTTATAATTCACTGATGGTTGCAGTAATGGGCTGCATGAGGATTCGCCTGACCGGGTTATATACTGCCAGCACCACAGCCGCCAGCACGACTACGACAATCACGGCAAGACAGCTCCACGGCACCTGCCACGCTGCACCGAAATAATGGGTGATGAGCAGGATATACAGCTTCCGATTCAGCACAAGACCCAGCGCAATGCCCACCACAAGACCGGACACCGCATAGGTGCCAGCTTCGGCAGAGATCATGCGTTTCAGCTGTGCATCATCCATCCCGATGGCACGCAGGATGCCATACTGCTTCATTCGCGCCGACACGCTCATGGAAATGCTGTTGATGATGTTCAGAATGGTGATTCCTGCAATCACGATGAGAAACGCATAGACCACCAGATGGAACGCCCAGTAGGTGCTTTGTATCATCCGATTTCCTTCGATTCGGTTGGAAAAAACAACCTGCTTGTTTAACGTGTCGCTCAGCAGGGTGTGTATTTGTGCAATGGCTGCGTCTGCTGTGGTATCTTTTAGTTGAATATCGATCACCGCATAGCGGTTTTGCCCGGTCAGCTGATGGAAGGTTTCTTCGGTGCAGATAACAATCGGGGAATCGGTACTACTGAACGGGCTGTCGTTCAATACACCCACGACTGTGAGCTTTGCATCCTCCAGCTGAATGGTATCCCCCACGGTCAGGGAGTTGCTTTTGTCGAATACCGTCAGCACAGGGTATGTGCCATCCTCCGGATCCTGCGGAAGGGTTCCGCTGATCAGGTCTTTTTTCGCCCAGCCAAACTGTATCGTATCGTATGAAATCAGGTCGATGGACCCCTGTTTTCCCTGATATTCCGCCGGGAACGGGCAATACATCCGCCCGAATGCGTGTTTGACTTCCGGCAGAGCTTCCAGCTGCTCCACCAGCACCGGGTCAAGGACATTTTGCCCGGATGTTTCACCCACCGATAAGTCCGGCGCGTAGGGATGCAACGGATTCAGCGCAAATCCAACCCATCGAAGCAAAACCGAAAAGCTCAAAAACAGGAGAATGCTCAACGCAAAGGAACCTGTCATCAAAAGCAGATTCTTTTTGGACGAGGTTGCATGGCTCACGCCCAAAGAAAGCTCTGCACGACTTCCAAACAACCGAGCATGACACGGAGAATCCGCTGCATTTTCCACCGCATTCCCGGTTGCCGCTGTGATCGGAGAAGCTTTTGCCGCCCGCCGTGCCGGAGAAGATGCCGCGAACCAAACCGTGATAAGTCCCAGCGCGGAACCACAGATGATACCGACCGGGCTGATGCCAAGCACTGGTAAAGAGCTGAACTCATCGCCGACAAATCCACGCAGAAAGGAACACAATCCCCATGTGGAAACGATTCCCAGCACACATCCTGCTGGAACAGCAGTTTTACACCAGAAAAGGGCTTCCAGCCGGACAAGCGTCCGAACCTGATTTTTTCCTGCCCCAAGACAACGCAGCATTCCATAATAGCTGGTACGCTGAGCTACATTGCTGTTGATGCTGCCTGTGATCATAAAAATTCCGGCAAGGACGACCATGCCAGCCAACACAGCCGCTACCGCATATAAGCCTACAATATAATCGTTGTTGCTGCTTGCGTTCAACGCCATCAGGTAAGTATTTTCGGAGATTTTTTCTTCTGAAATTCCGTACTTGTTTTCGATGTTCACAATGGACTGCCGCAAATTGGTATGTGGCTTGAACTGGATGAAATACTGTGTTTCAAAGGATTCTTCTACCTGTGCGGCAATCTGAGAAAATGTGCTGCGGTTCATCACCAGCACAACAGCATCATACTGGTTCGCATCGGAGGTATCCTCATTGAAGCCTGCGACAGTAAGCGAAATGGTCTTTCCATCCGGGAGCGTCAGCGGAATCGCTGTACCGACCGTAACATCCAGCCAATCCCGGATGTTTGCTGTCACGAGCACTTCGCCATCCGCCGGGGCAGTGCTGCACTGCATTCCCGGAAAGATTTGAAGGATTGCATCATCTGCTCCTACCAGTGCGGCACGTTTATCTCCGGCAAAGTAGTTTTCCGTAAGGGAAGCGTTGATGTCGCTATACGCCGAAAATGCAGCAACATCCTCCTGTGCGGCAAGCTCTGCGGCTGTTTCAGGGGAGATGTCCTTTACCATGATATGCCAGTTTCCGTTTTTGTTCAGCTGGTTTGAGGTTTCCATCCGAATCGCCATATCTGCCATACTGAACACCACCGTGACCAGAAACACCGCAAGGACGATGCACAAAATCGTCATGCGGTTCTGCCGTCTGCGCACCTTGGCAGAAATCGGGATCAGGCTCAGATAGCTTTTCATTTCTGTGCTGCTCATTCCCGGCACCTCCCAAAATCGGTCAGGCAGCCGTCCGATACCTGCAGCACCCGGTCTGCCGTTTGCGCAATGCTGCGGTTGTGGGTGATCATCAGGATGGTCTGCTCGTATTTCCGGGATGTTTCTTTTAGCAGGGCAATGACCTCGCTGGTGTTCTGGGTGTCCAGATTGCCGGTCGGCTCATCCGCCAAAATCAGTGAGGGCGGGTCATCAGGCGCGGCCGATGGCTACCCGTTGCTGCTGCCCACCGGAAAGCTGGCTTGGCAGATGCTTCCGACGGTCTTTCAGATTCAGCACGGTCAGCAGTTCTTCCAGATATGCCCTGTCCGGCTTTTGGTAGTCCAGCAACACCGGGAACAGGATGTTCTGTTCTACGGTCAGTTCTGGGATGAGGTTGAATGCCTGAAAGATAAAACCGATATTGCGGCGGCGGAAGATCGTCAGCTTCCGGTCTTTCATGGCAAAGACATCCTTGCCATCAATCAGCACCTTGCCGGAAGTCGCGTATCCAGTCCACCAATCAGGTTGAGCAGGGTGCTTTTGCCGGAGCCGGATTCGCCAACGACCGCCACATATTCGCCTTTCGGCACTGAAAAGCTAACATCTTTCAGCGCATGGACAGCGGTTTCTCCGCTGCCGTAGGTCTTGCAGAGATGGTTGACTTCTAATAGTTCCATAGTGTATCCCTCACTTTGCAGGTTCCTTCGATTCAGACGGATTATCTCTGTCTGTGCAGAAAAGGATAACACGTCAACCTTACTGCAAGCCTACACTCAGCCTACAATTTTGTAGGAATCGGAAAATTCAGAGTAAAGGTCGTGCCCTTTCCCAGCTCGCTGTCTACTTCAATGGTGCCGTGATGGGCTTCCACAACGGCTTTTGCCAGCGGCAGACCCAGCCCGATGCCCTGTGTATCCTGTGAAAAGCGGCTGCGATAAAACCGTTTGAAGATATGGTACAAATCTTCCGGGTGGATACCGCTGCCGTTGTCGCGCACTTTGATCTGAACCATGGACGGCAGTGCATTCCACTCTACCTGAATCGTATCTCCGCTCTTTGTGTGGTCAAGGGCATTCTTTACAAGATTGTCCACAGCTTCCTGCATCCAGTCACGGTCGCACCAAAGTGTAACCGCCTCTGAGCCGGACAGAACAAGCTTTTTCTGTTCCTGCTCTGCACGATAGTGATACTGCCGCGCGATGTCCTGCACCATTTCAGCAACATTTTCGTTTTTCTTCTCCAAGGCGACCGAACCGGCATCCAGCCGGGTGATTTTGAGCAGATTCTGCACCAGCGTTTCGATGCGGTCCAACTCCTGTTCGGACAGGTCTGCAAACTCTTTGACCTCCGACGGCGAAACAGCTTCGTCCTGAAGCAGACCGTTGTAGATATTCAACGCCGCCAGCGGTGTTTTGAGCTGGTGCGAAATATCTGCAATGGTATTTTTCAAAAAACGCTTCTCCCGCTGCTCGTTGTCTGCGTGTGCGCTCAGAACTGCCGCCAATGCATTAACGGAGTGAAACAGACGGTAAAGTTCTCCCTCCCGGTTGCAGTCCAGTCGTGCATCCGAGTTGCCATCCAGACAGCTTTGGATTTGCTGGACTGCCTGTTCCAGAAGCGCGCTCTGCCTTTGGAAATAGCGAAAAAGCACGCCCCAGAGGCAGCCGCCCAGCAGCAGAAAAACCAACAGTAACCCGAAAGAAAATACATGCGTCGTATGCCATACGATGCCCTGCGTGAGAGCCAATGCCACCGCCCAGACCGCCAGCACGGCTTGGAACAAATTTCGGATCTCCCGGTTTGCGAATACTTTCATACGGCACCTTTACCCATTCCATTTATAGCCCATGCCGCGGACAGTCAGCAGCATCTGCGGTTTGCCGGGGTCGTCCTCGATCTTCATCCGCAGCCGCCGGATATACACTGTTAAGGCACTGCTGTCAATGTAATCCCCATCGCAGTCCCACAGTGCATCCAGAATTTGTTCCTTGGATAGCACGGCATTCGGATGCTGCATAAAGAAGCAGAGCAGTTTGTACTCTGCGCCGGTCAGTTCCAGCAAGATTCCGTTTTTGTACGCCTGCCCCTGCAACAGCCGGACGGTGATGCTGCCCGATTTCAGTACGGGTTCTCCTGCGCTGGACGCATTTGCACGGCGAAGCAGTGCATTGACCCGCGACAACAGAACACCCAGCTTGAACGGCTTGGTCAAGTAATCATCCCCGCCCATATCCAGCCCCATGATGATATTCATTTCCTCATCCGAAGCGGTCAGGAACAGAATCGGCACGTTGGATGTGCGCCGCACCTTCTGGCAAAAATCGAAGCCAGAGCCATCCGGCAGGGAAACATCCAGCACCAGCAGGTCATATTTTCTGTCTGACCACAGCACCTCGCTTCTGCCAGTGTCCGGGCTGTATCCAGTGCAAAGCCCTGTTTCTTGAATGCAAAGGTCAGCCCACTGATCAGGCTCAGATCATCTTCCAAAAGGAACAGTTTTCTCATGATTCCCTCTCTTTTCTGCGTTTTATGTGTCCTACAGGTTCAAAAGCATTATAAGTTTTTTCTGCGAACATTACAATGTGCGAAACGGAAATTGTTTCTTGCCGTGTGTTAAATATAAATCCTACTATCACAACTTTATCGCAATAAATTTCACAAAACCATCTTGACGCACCCTGCAAACCATGATATTCTCTGTCACAAATCCCACCGATTTTGTGGATTGGTTTGAAATCATCCACAAGATGTGGTCGTGTTCATTTTGAACACTGCCTCGCCGTGGATCATCCCTGAAAGATTAACCGCCCCGCAACACACCCGATTCATTTTGCCGCCGATTCACCCCGACAAAATCCATCGCTATGCTGCATGGGCGGTATTTTTCTTTTACGGGAAACGCACCTTGAAAATCTCATGAGCCGACCGAACGAGATACCGTGCCATGACCTCACACTTTCCGTGAGCGAGCCGGACAACGCTGCTGCACAAACAGGGGCAGGAACTGCGTTCGGAGCAAACGGTGACCCCCATACATGAGCAGCGGAACTCTCTACTTATTTTTGCGTCTTAACAATTCGGAAACATTTGTTGAAAATGCGTTTTGAGCGCAGCGGTAGAGGGCAAGAACCGTCCCGTGGCCACAAATTTTCAATTCTTGAAATTCTGTGTTCCTCCGGGACTACACTTCTGCAACGCTCGTGCGTTTCCGAAGTGCTTCTTGTTGGGGCGTGCCTGCCCCAAACCCTGCCGAGTAACAATAAAGTTCATAATTGTTCCATGGACTGAGTATAACACATCCTTCGACGGTACACTACTCCTCTTTTTGCAAAAATCCAATTATCTTCGGTGACCTGTCGTGAGATGCAATTATTTCATGTCGTTTCACCAATCACTTGACTTGGTTTGAAAAAACACAGAGCATATGATACAATAGAACAAATAATGTTGTCTACCGAG
>ENA-OQLB01000991-OQLB01000991.1-human-gut-metagenome-genome-assembly--contig:-NODE-991-length-13670-cov-1.636270_pt1 | contig 13670 bp, 22 predicted proteins | sample MGYA00242656_ERZ504813 | MGnify/ENA primary metagenome ERZ504813 (study PRJEB26092, sample SAMD00036388) | human gut metagenome | host: Homo sapiens | study: EMG produced TPA metagenomics assembly of... | reverse complement strand
AACCGAATCAAGTAAGTCCCCTGCTTCAAATTGCGAAGAGGTAATAAAGCAGGCGAGTGGGGGACTTTGCTTGTATCAGGAAGGGGTACAAGCCCCTTCTGATAAACTGCGAAGCAGTTATTTGTTATGAGCAAGTAGCGAAAGCGGATTGCGAATATCCGATTGACCAGAGTTATAGTGTTGATATTATAAAATCAGAGAACTTACATTGTAAATTTTTATAAAGAATAAGCAAAGGAGATATGAATTATGGCAAAAGAGATTACAACAGCAAATTTCGAGGCAGAAGTATTAAAATCAGAGAAACCAATTCTTATCGATTTCTGGGCAACATGGTGTGGACCATGCATGCGTCAGGGACCGGTTGTAGAAGAACTGGCAGAGGAAGGATACGCAGTTGGTAAAGTAGACGTAGACCAGAATATGGCACTTGCACAGCAGTTTCGTGTTGTGAGCATCCCGACACTGATTCTGTTCAAAGACGGTGCAGAAGCACAGCGTTTCGTTGGCCTTACTTCCAAAGAAGAACTGAAAAGTGCACTGGAAGGCTAAGGATTTATGAAGATTTTATTAGCGGCATGCAATGCCAAATATATTCATTCCAATCTCGCGGTTTATGATCTTCAGGCATATGCAGCGAAATATGCGGATCATATTATATTGAAGGAATATACTATTAATCAGCAGAAAGATGATATCATGCGCGATATTTATCTGGAGCATCCGGATGTGGTATGCGTGTCCTGTTATATCTGGAACATTTCTTTTGTAAAAGACTGATGGCAGATCTGACGAAGATTCTTCCGGACGCCGACTTCTGGGCCGGCGGTCCGGAAGTTTCTTATGATGCAGAGAAATTTCTTGCAGAGAATCCGGAATTTACAGGTGTTATGGTCGGAGAAGGGGAGGAAACTTTCCTCGAACTTTCCGGACATTATATAGAACAGTCACCGGCAGATCTGAAAGATATAACAGGAGTCTGTTACAGGGACGGGGAAAAAATCGTACATAATGGATGGCGTCAGATTATGGATCTTAGCAGTATTCCGTTTATTTACAAAGATCTGGCAGACTTTAAGAACAGGATCATTTACTATGAAAGCAGCAGAGGCTGTCCGTTTTCATGCAGTTATTGCCTTTCTTCCATAGATAAGAAGCTTCGCTTCAGAGACATAGAGATGGTGAAGAAAGAACTTCAGTTTTTTATAGACAATAAAGTTCCGCAGGTGAAGTTTGTAGACCGTACGTTTAACTGTAAGCATGACCACGCGATGGCAATCTGGAAGTATATCAATGAACATGATAATGGGGTAACAAACTTTCATTTCGAAATTTCTGCGGATTTATTGCGTGAAGAGGAATTACAGGAGATGTCCACTATGCGTCCGGGGCTGATTCAGCTGGAAATCGGAGTACAGTCCACAAACCCGGACACCATTAAGGCAATTCACAGAACTATGGATTTTGAAAAACTGAAGGGAATTGTGAACAGAATCCACAGTTTCGGAAATATTCATCAGCACCTGGATCTGATTGCAGGACTGCCTTATGAAGATTATGACAGCTTCAGGAAATCCTTTAATGACGTATATGCACTAAAACCTCAGCAGTTACAGCTTGGATTCCTCAAAGTACTGAAAGGCTCTCATATGATGGAAATGTGTCAGGAATATGAGATCGTATACAAAACACGCGAGCCATATGAGGTGCTTTCTACAAAATGGCTGGATTATGATCATGTATTAAAGCTGAAAAATGTGGAAAATATGGTGGAAGTGTACTATAATAGTGGTCAATTCCAGAATACATTAGAATATCTGGAAGGCTTTTTCCCGGATGCATTCTCTATTTATGAGGGACTTGGCAGATTTTACATGGAAAAAGGTTACGGAGATGTTTCTCATACAAGAATGCGCCGATATGAAATTCTGTTGGAATTTCTGGAAAATGTGCCGGAGATTTCCATGGATAAGGTGAAAGACCAGATGGTCTATGACCTGTATCTGAGAGAAAATTTAAAAAGCCGGCCGGGTTTTGCAAAAGACCAGAAACCTTTTGAGAGACAGATATGGGACTTCAGAAAACGGGAAAAAGTGGCAAAGAATGCACATGTGGAAGTATTTGCAGATGGAAAGGTGCTGCTGTTTGATTATGCAGACCGCGATCCGCTTACCAATAATGCGCATGTGGAAGATGTAACTGAGAAAGTAATGGAAAATGCAGCAAAAGATGAATGATGTTACTGAAAAGATGAACAGAGTTACAAGGGTGACTGAGAAAGTCAGCAGAATTTAAAGAGGTGAAGAAAAATGGGTATGTTTAATCCGAAGAACCGTAAAATAATTACCGCGATTATTGCAATCATTTTAGTACTTGCAATGGTAGTGCCGACAGTTCTGTCTCTACTTGTATAAGAATTTTTCAGGAGAAAATAAATGAGACTTGGACAGGCGGCAATGGAGGCTCTTAAGGCAGAGATAACAGGATGCCTGCAGCCGGGAGATGAGTTGGTAGTAGCATGTCCGGTTGCCTTAAAAGGAACCTCTGTCATTGCAGAAAAATAAAAAAGATATATTGGCAGAACGCTTTTCAGCCGGATTTATCCGGAATTGTATTTCTTTGTGGGAAGAATACGGAGCGCAGAAAGAGGTGGAGGATCAGACTGTACCGAATGAACAGGATACTGATCAGATTGAAACTGGAAGCGCGCAAAGAGAGAAGAAAAGTATTGTCTGGAATATTGCACAGGAAGCAGGTGCCAGCGCATTATATGACATGGGCGAAGGCGGCTTCTTAAGTGCGCTCTGGAAGATGGCAGAAGCCTCAGAAGTAGGGCTGGAAGCAGACTTTCGAAAAGTTCCGGTCCGGCAGGAGACGATAGAGGTATGTGAAATTTTTGATCTGAATCCATACAAACTTCAGGCAGAAGGTTCCGTGCTGATCGGAATCCGGGGAGGCGAAGCTCTGGTGCAGAAACTTCGAAATGCAGGCTTTATGGCAGAGATTATCGGTCAGACAAATAATGGTAATGACAGGCTTCTGTACAGCGGCGGCAGTGCCCGTTACCTGGAACGTCCTGCTGAAGATGAGATATACCGTATATTGAAGAAATCTGTATAATGGATATAACTTTGCAACTGTAAAGATATAGAATATTAAGGTGATTTTCTGAGAATAGAAAATATAAGTATATCTAATAAATTAGATTAAAAGAGGAATGAAACAAAAATGGCAAAGTTAAATATTGTACTTCATGAGCCGGAGATTCCTGCAAATACAGGAAACATCGGCCGTACCTGTGTGGCAACAGGAACCAGACTTCATCTGATCGAGCCACTTGGCTTTTCTTTAAGTGAGAAAGCATTAAAGAGAGCCGGCATGGATTACTGGAAAGATCTGGATGTGACCACATATCTGGACTTCGAGGATTTCCTGGAGAAGAATCCCGGGGCAAAGATTTATTATGCAACGACAAAAGCACCGCAGACTTACACAGATGTTCATTATGAGGAAGACTGCTACATTATGTTTGGAAAAGAGAGTGCCGGAATCCCGGAGAATATTCTGGTAAACAATCAGGAAACATGCGTGAGAATCCCAATGATCGGAGACATCCGTTCCCTGAATCTGAGCAATTCTGTGGCAATCGTTCTGTACGAGGCATTACGTCAGAATTAATTTTGATCATATGAATCTGGAAGGACATTTAAGAAATTACGACTGGAAATAAAAGATTGTTTTTCATTTCGTGTCGAGTAATTATAAAACAGACGGTTTGTAAAGAAACAGGAGGTGTTATATGCCAAATGCAACCAAAGCAGCACTGGAAGAATCTTTGAAAAGACTTCTTCTGAAGAAACCACTGGATAAGATTACAATCACTGATATCACTACAGACTGCGGAATCAGCCGTATGGCTTTTTACTATCATTTTAAAGATATTTATGATTTGGTAGAATGGTCTTGTGTTGAGGATGGAACGAAAGCACTTCAGGCAAAAAAACGTATGATTCATGGACAGAAGGACTGACTCAGATTTTTGAGGCAGTACTGGAAAACAAACCGTTTATTATGAATGTTTACAGAAATGTAGACAGGGAGAGGATGGAACGTTATCTTTACCATCTTACATATGACCTGATCGTGGGTGTAGTGCAGGAAAAGAGTAAAGATCTGGATATCAGTGGAGAAGATAAGAAATTCATTGCGAACTTTTATAAATATGGATTTGTTGGTATCATGCTTGAGTGGATTCAGGAAGGCATGAAGGCGGATATAGAGGAACTGGTAAATAAGATGAGCCTTACTCTTCATAATACGGTGACAACCTCTATCCACAATTTTCAGAAAAATAGCGAAGAATGCTATTCGGAAATCGGTTAACTTCGAGGGTACTGAATAGTTGTAAAAACTTTACAAAAACCGCAGGGTGATAAAAAACTTATCATTCTGCGGTTTTTGTAAATTGAGAAAAGATATTTTTGCTGTTAATATACAGCCATAGCAACAAGAAAAAAGAAAATTCGGATGGATGAAATCCTTTAAATATGGGAAAAATATAAATCTGAAAGAAACGTCCGAAAAAATCTGAGAAAGGTGGATGTGTATTATGAGTAAAAATAAAGGTTTAGGACTTGTATCCGCATTAGCAGTAGGAGCCGGCGTAGCAGCAGTGGTAGCAGGAAAGAAATATAAAACAACTGAGACAAAGAAAAAAGAAGAATATGATGCACTTCACAACACGAGTGAATACCGCAATACAGAGCGTGGAAAATATGAAAAAAACAGCAAGGGAATTTATTATTCCAATGGTAACTACGAAGCATTTGCGCATCCGAGAAAACCAGAAGGCGTAGATGATAAACATGCATATATCGTCGGAAGTGGTCTTGCTTCTCTTGCAGCAGCTTGTTTCCTGGTTCGTGACGGACAGATGCCTGGAAAAATATCCACATTCTGGAAGCAATGGATATTGCAGGCGGTGCATGCGATGGTATCTTTGACCCGAGCAGAGGATATGTAATGCGTGGCGGACGTGAGATGGAAATCAATTTGAATTGACTTATGGGATCTTTTCAGAAGTATTCCATCTATCGAAACACCAGGTGTGTCTGTACTTGATGAATATTACTGGCTGAACAAAGAAGATCCGAACTATTCTCTTTGTCGTGCAACAAAAGAGAGAGGCAAGGATGCACATACAGATGGTAAATTTAACCTGAGTCAGAAAGGCTGCATGGAGATTATGAAGCTGTTTATGACAAGGATGAAGACCTTTATGATAAGACAATCGAAGATGTATTTGATGATGAGGTATTTGATTCTACATTCTGGTTATACTGGAGAACTATGTTCGCATTTGAGAACTGGCACAGCGCACTGGAAATGAAACTGTATTTCCAGAGATTTATCCATCATATTTCCGGACTTCCGGATTTCAGTGCTCTTAAATTTACAAAATATAATCAGTATGAATCTCTGATTCTGCCAATGCAGAAATATCTGGAAGAAGCAGGTGTTGAATTCCAGTTCAATACAGAGGTTACAAACGTACTCTTTGAGTTTGAAGGCAATAAGAAGATTGCAAAAGCTATTGAGTGCAAGGTAAACGGCGTAGAAAAGGGAATTGTTCTTACAGAGAATGATCTTGTATTTGTGACAAACGGAAGCTGTACAGAGGGAACCATCTATGGCGATCAGAATCATGCACCGAACGGAGACGCAGAGGTTCGTACAAGCGGATGCTGGAGTCTCTGGAAAATATCGCAAAACAGGATTCGTCCTTCGGACATCCTGAGAAATTCTGTTCTGATATTGCTAAGACAAACTGGGAGTCAGCAACAGTTACAACTCTGGATGATAAGATCATTCCGTATATCACAGATATTTGCAAACGTGACCCGAGACTGGTAAGGTTGTTACAGGTGGTATTGTCAGCTGCCAGGATTCCAGCTGGTTATTAAGCTGGACGATCAACAGACAGGGACAGTTCAAAGATCAGGACAAAGATAAGTCTGCGTATGGGTATATGGTCTGTTTACAGATGTACCTGGCGACTATGTCAAGAAACCGATGAAAGAGTGTACAGGTAAGGAAATCACAGAAGAGTGGCTGTATCACCTTGGTGTTCCGGTTGAGGATATCGAAGATCTGGCTGAGAACAGTGCAGTTTGTGTACCGACAATGATGCCTTATATCACTGCATTCTTTATGCCGAGAACAAAGGGTGACAGACCTGATGTTATTCCGGATGGCTGCGTAAACTTCGCATTCCTTGGACAGTTTGCTGAGACACCCAGAGATACTGTATTTACTACAGAATATTCTGTGAGAACTGCTATGGAGCGGTATATGTCTGCTTGGTGTTGACAGAGGTGTGCCGGAAGTATGGGGAAGCGTTTATGATATCAGAGAGTTACTGGACAGCAGTGTGAAGCTGATGGACGGTAAATCTCCACTGGAAATCGAACTTCCGGGACCGCTCAATGCATTGAAGAAACCGCTTCTGAAAGTGGTTAAGGGTACCGTAATCGAGAAGGTATTGAGGGATCATGATGTGATCAAAGATTATATGATGTAATCGCTTTTGAAGATCTGAATAATATATCGAATTATGAAAAGACTGTGGGGGAGACCGCAGTCTTTTTTGAATAAGGGACGTGTAGAAAAATATATCTCTTCCGGCACGGCTGCGGGGGAAAGTAACTCTAAGCCTTTGGAAATTTGCTAAAAGCGTGTCAGAAAAATTCAAACTCGCCTGCGGCTCAGACAGTGAATTTTTCTGACACAACGCAAATTTCCAAAGACTAAGAGTTACTAATCCCCCTGTAGATGTGCCGGAAGAGATATATTTTTCTACACTGTTTAGTTCAAAGGACTAAAAATGAAAAGTGTACAGGAAAAATGAGTTGCATATTGAGAGGACAGATGATAATATATAATGAAATATAAAGAAAAAAATGTGTATGAATAAAAAAAGTCTGAAAATAACTGGGCTTTTATGTGCGTACGGTGTGTTGCAAGGATTGGAGAAAGGAGGGTGTTTTATGGAACTGGAGGTTTATCGTAGATATTCGCAGATGGCAAGAGGTCTTGAGAAGGCGGAGCTGGTGTTTAAGAATGGGCGTGTGTTCAGTTCTGGTACGGGTGAGTTTATCGATGGTGATGTGGCTGTCGCGGATGGGATTGTGATTGGTGTTGGTACATATGAGGGGGAGACGGAGATTGATCTGGATGGGAAGGTGATCTGTCCGGGATTTATTGACAGTCATCTGCATCTGGAGTCCACTTTGGTGACACCGGGAGACTGGTACGTCAGGCGGCGCAGTGTGAACTACTACATTTATTGTTGATCCGCATGAATCGGCGAATGTATCGGGTACGGATGGAATTGATTATATTCTGGATCAGACGGAGGAGGCACCGGCGAATGTGTATGTGATGATGCGTCGTGTGTTCCGGCTACTCATGTGGATGATAATGGATGTCTGCTTACCGCGGGGAAGATGAAGGGATATCTGGATCATCCGAGGATTCTGGGACTTGGGGAAGTGATGGGATGCACCATCAGTGATTAATGGAAGTATTGCCATGCATGAGAAGCTTCATCTGTTCCGGGACAGAGTGAAGGATGGTCATGCACCGTTTCTGGCGCCTGGTGATCTGGCGGCGTATGTGCTTGGTGGGATTGATACAGATCATGAGTGTGTGGATTATGAATATGCAATGGCTGAAGCGAGAAATGGTATGCAGGTGCTTATCCGTGAGGGAAGTGCGGCGCGGAATCTGGATGCGATTGTGAAGGGAATTGTGGAGCATCATACGGATACTTCCGGTTTTTGTTTCTGTACGGATGATAAGCATATTGAGGAAATCCGTAAAGAGGGGCATATTAATTATAATGTGAAGCGTGCGGTGCAACTGGGGCTTCCGGTTGAAAAGGCTTTGCAGATGGCAACGATACAGCCGGCAAGATGTTATGGGTTGTATCAGCTTGGTATGATCGCGCCCGGACGTCAGGCTGATTTTGTGATTCTGGATAATGTGACAGATCTGAATGTGGTAGATGTGTATCATTGTGGAAAGAAGATTATTAAGGATGAGAAAGCTGAAGTGAAACCATGTCCGCCACATTTGAAGAATACGGTTCATGTTTCGGGATTTAGTGAAGAACGTCTGAAACTGAAACATTCAGGAGAGAAGGCACATGTGATTCAGATGCTGGAGAAGCAGATCGTGACGAAAGATGTGGTGGAAGATGTTCCTTGGGTGGAAACAGATGGTGAGAGATATTTTACTTCAAATGAGGAATATCAGAAGATTGCTGTAATTGAAAGACACAAAAATACAGGAAAGATGGGCGTTGGCATTGTAAAGGGCTATGGAATCCATGGAGGTGCGATTGCCTCGAGTGTATCACATGATTCTCATAATATTATCGTAGTGGGAGACAATGATCACGATATGGCTCTTGCGGTGAAAGAGATGATACGGACTCAAGGTGGTTACACCTTGGTATGTAACGGAGAGATTTACGGAACTCTGCCGCTTCCAGTGATGGGACTTATGAGTGATGCGGGATATGAAAGTGTAAATGAAGCCCTGGCAAGAATGATTCCGAAAGCTCATGAGATGGGAGTAAAAGATGGATTTGATCCGTTTATTACACTGTCATTTATGGCATTGCCGGTTATTCCTGAAATAAGGATTACTCCGAGAGGCATTTATCTGGTAAATGAAGACAGGATGCTTAGACTCCGTTTAGCTGAATGTCATATAAATCAAAATCTTATCGCTGACAGCGCTTTTCAAAGAGGTTTGACACGTGCTGTTGAGGCGTGTTGAATAGCTGCGAAATGATTATAAATATAAAATACCGTAGTGAGAGCAAAATAGCTTTCGTTACGGTATTTTGTATGTTTATTTTGTTTTTTCTAAGGTAAAGATAAATTCTGTTCCTACTCCTTCGGTGCTTATTACATCGATGTTCTGATTATGCGCATTGATGATTTCTTTGACAATAGAAAGTCCAAGTCCGGTACCTTTGCGGTCTTTTCCGCGGGAGGCATCAATCTTGTAGAAACGGTCCCAGATCTTGTTGAGACTTTCTTTCGGGATTCCTGTGCCATGGTCTTTAACTGATACAAAGACTTTGCCATTTTTGACAGTTGTTTCTATCTGGATAGAGGAATTGTCATTGCTGAATTTAATCGCATTGTCCAGAAGGTTGTAGAGAACCTGCTGAATCTGCTCCATATCAGCTTTGACATAGAGTTCATGTCCGGACAGAAGAAGTTCAAGCCGAATCTGGCGGTTTGTGCAGATTCCCTCAAAGGTAGCCGCGGTATTTTTGATTGTATCGTTGATATCGAAACGATGAATATGCATCATACGTTTCTTCATATCCAGTTCATTCAGAGTCAGAAGACTGCGGGTGAGTTTTTCCAGACGTTCGGACTCAAAGGCAATAATTTTCAGATAACGTTCCTGCATCTCATAAGGAATCGTTCCATCCAACATGGCGTTGACATAGCCTTGATGGATGTGAGAGGAGAACGGAAATCATGGGAAACATTGGCGATGAATTTGCGCTGGTATTCGCCGTTTTTATTTAATTCATCCGACATATAGTTCAGGGTATTTGCCAGATAACCCATTTCATCTTCTGATGCAACATCAATTTTGTATTCAAGATTACCACCGGCATATTGCTGGCACCTTTCATGATTTTCGTGAGAGGTTTGCGGATATAATGACTGTAAACCCAGAGCAGGAGACTGGTAGCTGCATAGCAGATAAGGAAAATAAACTGCATAATAAACAGGATGCTGCTTCGACTCTGATACAGGTTAGTCATTGCGTAGTGAATCGCAACGTATCCTTTTGTAGTCATATCTGAAGTAATGGGAGCTATGACACTAAGCTGGTCAGTATCAAAATAGCCATAAAATTTACCGACCTGATAATAGTTACTTCCCCATTTGGCAGCATCAAATTCGTCAAATGGAATCGGTTCATCGATAGCTATATTTTTACGTGTGCTGACAATGATTTCACCATTATTATTGATAATCCATAGTACTGCATCCTGAAAATCCGCGATTGCAGACAGATTTTCCTGAAGGCTGTCTACAGTAGCAGAGGAAATATTGTTTTTTACCGCTTCATTAGAGGCAATATTATGTGCCTCAGTATAAAGAGCGGCACTTAAGGAATGCTCGAAATGCCTTTCTACCATATAAGAGCCGCCCAGGGTTACGAGAAAAAATCCAAAAACTCCGATGAAGATATAGAACACCAGAAATTTTGTGGAGAGATGATGCTGTTTCATGGATTTTTTACCTCGAATTTATAGCCGATTCCCCATACAGTAGCAATAGCCAGTGTGGGTTGTCTTTGATTTTTTCTCTCAGACGTTTGATATGAACGTCTACGGTACGGGTGTCGCCAATATATTCATAGCCCCAGATGTGATCCAGAAGCTGTTCGCGGGTAAATACCTGGTTTGGTGAGGATGCAAGGAAATAGAGAAGTTCCAGTTCCTTTGGAGGCATATCTACCTGATGTCCCATATAAGTGACTGCATAGTTTGTCAGATTAATGGTCAGGTCAGGATAGTTGACGCACTTTTCATTAGAAGAAACAACAGGCTGCTTTACCTGGAAGCGCCTCAGGACAGCGCGTACACGGGCAACTAGTTCTTTGGAATCAAATGCTTGATCATGTAATCATCTGCGCCAAGCTCCAGACCAAGGACTTTATCAAAAGTTTTCGCCCTTGGCAGAGAGCATAATGATCGGCACATCAGAGGTGTGGCGGATCTCGCGGCATACCTGATAACCGTCGATTCCCGGAAGCATCAGATCCAGAATGATCAGATCCGGACGAAAGGAAGCAAATTCTTTCAATGCCTCTTCTCCGTCATTATCGATTTTTGCTCAAAACTTTCTTAGTAAGGTACAGGGCAATGAGCTCTGCGATATTATTATCATCATCAACGATAAGAATTTTCTGTTTGGAAACCATGGCAGTACCTCCTATTTCTTAAATTCTACGATTGTAACACCGGCATCGCCTTCGCCGAATTCACCGAGGCGGAAAGATTCCACGTGTTTCTGACGTTTGAGGTAATTGTGAACACCTTTTCTCAGGGCACCGGTTCCTTTTCCGTGAACGATACGGACGGATTTAAGATGTGCGATATAAGCATCATCCAGATATTTATCAAGTTCGGCAACGGCCTCATCTACTGTTTTTCCTAACAGGTTGATCTCTGTAGATACGTGGGCAGATTTAGACATACGGATCTTTCCGGCGCCTGTTCGCTGCATGGTCGGAGTTGTGATCTCTGCTTCGTCGATCAGTTCCAGATCAGAGATATGAACCTTGGAACGGATGATACCCATCTGTACAAAAAGGAAACCTTTATTGTCGGGACGGCTGCTGACTGTTCCCTTCAGGTTCATACTGAGAACTTTAACTGCATCACCAAGGGAGATGTCCTTGGCGGTAAGCTCTTTTTTAGGCTTCTTCGCAGCTGCTTTCTGGGACATGCCTTTCTCTGCTTTGTTCATACGTTTGCGCAGATCCTGACGTTCTTTTCCACAGCAGAGAGATCCACATGGTCTTTCTGGAATTTATGAAACATTTTCATGGTCTTGTCTGCATATTCTTTGGCTTCACGGAGAACTGCATGAGCCTCCTCATTTGCCTGACGGATAATGCGGTCGCGCTGTTCGTTCAGCTTCTCCTGTTTGGATTCCATCTCGGATTTCAGAGAAGCAACTTCCTTCTTGTACTGCTCAATTTCACGACGCTCATTTTCGATAGTCACACGACTGCTCTCCAGAGAACTGAGGACATCCTCAAAAGATTCGTCCTGTTCACTGATCTGTTCTTTGGCCTTGTCGATGATGTAGTCTGGAAGACCAAGCTTGGAGGAAATGGCAAATGCGTTACTCTTTCCTGGAACACCGATCAGCAGACGGTAAGTCGGGCGGAGTGTTTCAACATCAAATTCACAGCAGGCATTTTCCACACCTGGAGTGAGAGTGCATATACCTTCAACTCACTATAGTGGGTGGTCGCCATGGTACAGATGCCCTGTTCGTGAAGATGGGAAAGGATTGCGATGGCAAGTGCCGCGCCTTCTGTCGGGTCAGTACCGGCTCCGAGCTCATCGAAAAGGACGAGGGAGTGTCGGTTAGCTTTCTTAAGGAAAGAAACTACGTTGGTCATATGTGAGGAGAAAGTACTTAATGATTGTTCAATACTCTGCTCATCACCGATATCTGCGTAAACTTCCTCAAACAGTGCCAGCTCAGAACGGTCCAGTGTCGGAATGTGAAGTCCGGACTGTCCCATCAGGGTCAGAAGTCCGACCGTCTTTAAGGATACTGTTTTACCACCGGTATTCGGACCGGTGACAACAAGCAGATCGAAATCATCACCAAGACGGATATCAATCGGAACGGCCTTCTTTTTATCAATGAGAGGATGGCGTGCCTGTTTCAGACGGATCCGGCCTTCATCGTTGAAGATTGGTTCGGTGGCATTCATATCCATTGCCAGGGAAGCTCTGGCGAAAATTACGTCAAGCTGTACCATGATATTCAGGTCAGCGCGGATAGAGTCTGTCTGCTCTGCAGTCTGCTGGCTTAAGTTGGAGAGAATCACTTCGATTTCTTTCTGTTCTTCCATTTCCAGTTCGCGAATATCATTATTTAATTTTACAATGGCCATAGGCTCGATAAATAAAGTAGAACCGGTAGAGGACTGGTCGTGTACCATACCGGGAACCTGTCCCTTGTATTCTGCCTTGACCGGGATACAGTAACGGCCATTTCTCATGGTGATAACGGAATCCTGCAGGTAATTGCGTGCGCTTCCGTTGACGAGAGAAGAAAGCTGTGTATGGATTCTGTCTCCGGTAAGTTTCATATTTCGACGAATCTGACGGAGATTACTGCTTGCGTCATCGCTGATTTCGTCCTCTGAGAGGATACATCTGCGGATTTCTGTTGTGAGTGGCGTCAGTGGCTCCAGTGCCTCGAACATTCCATCCAGAGAGTCAGGGAGGGAATCTCCACGTTCACTTCTGGAGTAAGCTTTGACACGATTGGTATTTTCCAGCAGGCTGCAGATTGCAAGAAGCTCACCGATTCCAAGGGAACTTCCTATTTCCAGACGTTTCAGAGAGCCACGCACATCCATTTACGCTTCCGAAGGAGATGTTTCCCTTCTGGAAGAGACGGGTCAGGGCATTCTTTGGTCTGAGTCTGCATATGACGAATCTCATCAATATCTGTAGATGGCTCTGTCTTTCGGCAGATATCCTTTCCCATGGAAGAGGAAGCTTTATCTGTCAGCATATTGATGATCTTATAATATTCAAGTGCTTTATATGCTTTTTGATTCATTGTTGATTTAAATCTCCATGATTTTTTATAACAATTTTATTTTTACACGACCGAAAAAAAGACGGATATCTGTTTTCAGTGATTTGTAATAGTGGGAGTATTTTAGACGTTTTTTGGGTATCGCTAAAATACCGTTCTTATTATATATGATTTTTGTAAGTATGAAAAGTGAAAATAGGTTAGTAACTTACCTCGTTTCCTTAAATGAAGATATGACGATACTTATGGGAACCAAAAAATGGGAACATTTTC
>ENA-OQLB01000990-OQLB01000990.1-human-gut-metagenome-genome-assembly--contig:-NODE-990-length-13670-cov-2.146496_pt1 | contig 13670 bp, 30 predicted proteins | sample MGYA00242656_ERZ504813 | MGnify/ENA primary metagenome ERZ504813 (study PRJEB26092, sample SAMD00036388) | human gut metagenome | host: Homo sapiens | study: EMG produced TPA metagenomics assembly of... | reverse complement strand
GCCGCGAGGGTGGCGTAGGTCATGGGCAGGGTGTGCTTCACCCGGTGGTAGAGCCAGCCGGACACGGCACCGTAAGCTGCCAGCTCAAAAGATCGAAATGGCGATGGGGAACATCGGGGGCATCCCGAAGAGCACCGAGCGGAGCAGCGGGGCCGCGAAGCCCACAGCCAGACCCCACGGCCCGCCCAGCACGAAGCCGCAGAGCAGGATGGGGAAATGCATCGGGCAGAGCATATTGCCTACCTGCGGCAGATGGCCCGTCACCATGGGCAGCACGAAGCCAGCGCCAGAAAGAGTGCGGCCAGCACGACATTGCGGGCCGGAGAAGCGTTTTTGGTTTTCATCTGTTTCCTCCTGTGACTGCGCCGCAGAAAACAGAAAAAAGAAGGCCTGCCAGTCGGCTTGCAAGCCAACGGCAGACCCCTTCATGGCGTCTGTTTCAAAAATGCGGCGGCTGAAAATAGTGTAAGGCGGGCTTCGGCCCGCAGGCCCGGCTTCCTGCCGGAAATCGTGAAAATTATAGCAGAGTGCCGCAGGATTTGTCAAGACAGCCCCGGACGGGCTGCAAATTGACCAAAAAAGAAAGCGTTTGGAGCAGTTTTTGACCGCCTGTGTACATTTTGCTGTAAGAAGCTTGACCTTTTTGCACAGAATAGATAATATAAACTTGAATTATAGCGCAATGGGGCGGCGGGAGCTGTGCCTTGCGCGGCTGTATACTTGCAACTTCTGAGGTTCATACGGGAGGACCATCATGACAAATGCAGAAAAGCTTACCCTTGCCAAGCACGCCTGTCACATCCGCATGGGCGTGATCGAGGGAACTCACAGCGCCAAGTGCGGCCATCCGGGCGCAGTCTGGACATCGCCGAGGTGCTGTCTTATCTCTACTTCGTGGATATGAACATCGACCCCAAGGAGCCGAAAAAACCGGACCGCGACCGCTTCGTGCTGTCCAAGGGCCATGCGCTCCTGCACTTTACGCCACGCTGGCCGAGCGCGGGGTTCTTCCCGGTGGAAGACCTCAAGACCCTGCGCAAGATCGGCAGCTACCTGCAGGGCCACCCCAACATGAATGAGACTCCGGGCGTGGATATGTCCACCGGCAGTCTGGGTCAGGGCGTGTCTGCCGCCTGCGGCATGGCTCTGGGCGCAAAGCACAGCGGCAAGCCCATCAATGTCTACACCATCCTCGGTGACGGTGAGGTGGAAGAGGGCGAGTGCTGGGAGCTTTCATGTTCGCCGCCCACTATAAGCTCTCCAACCTCTGTGTCATGCTGGACCGCAACCACCTCCAGATCGACGGCACCACCGAGACGGTCATGAACAGCGCCCCGCTGGAAGAAAAGCTCAAGGCGTTCAACTTCAACGTCCTGACCATCAACGGCCACGACTACGACCAGATCGAGTCCGCCATCAAGCGTTCCACGCCGAAAACGACAAGCCCACCTGCATCATTCTGGACACCGTCAAGGGTGCCGGCGTCTCCTTTATGACCAACTCTGTGGATTGGCACGGCAAAGGCCCCAACGACGAGGAGTACGCTGCGGCCATGCAGGAGCTGAACGCAGCCTACGCCGCGCTGGAACAGGAGGACAAGTAAGATGGCAGATGTAAAAATGATCGCTACCCGCGAGAGCTACGGCAATACTCTGAAAGCACTGGCCGCTGAGGGCCACGACGACCTGGTGGTCCTGGACGCCGACCTCGCTGCCGCTACCAAGACCGGTGTGTTCCGCAAGGCTCACCCGGACCGCCACTTCGACTGCGGCATCGCCGAGGCCAACATGATGGGCGTCGCCGCCGGCCTGTCCACCATGGGCTATGTTCCCTTCGTGTCCAGCTTTGCGATGTTCGCTGCGGGCCGTGCCTTTGAGCAGATCCGCAACTCCGTGGCCTACCCCCACCTGAACGTGAAGATCGGCGCTACCCACGGCGGCATTTCCGTCGGTGAGGACGGCGCTTCCCACCAGTGCTGCGAGGACTTCGCCCTCATGCGCAGCCTGCCCGGCATGACCATCATCTGCCCCGCCGACGACGTGGAAGCACGCGCTGCTGTCCGCGCCGCCTACGAGATGCAGTCCTGTCTACCTTCGCTTTGGCCGTCTGGCGGTTCCCGTGTTCCACGACGAGGCCAACTATCACTTCGAGATCGGCAAGGGCGAGCAGCTCACCGAGGGCAGTGATATTGCCATCGTGGCCACCGGCTGATGGTCAACGAGGCCCGCAAGGCCGCCGAGACTCTGGCCGCCGAGGCATCCACACCCGCGTCATCAACATCCACACCATCAAGCCTCTGGATGAGGATATCATCCTCAAGGCTGCCCGGGAGTGCGGCAAGATCGTCACCGCCGAGGAGCACAACGTCATCGGCGGTCTGGGCGAGGCTGTCTGCTCCCTGCTCAGCGAGAAGCTGCCCACCCCTGTCTGCCGCGTCGGCGTGCAGGACAAGTTCGGCTGCTCCGGCCCCGCCTGGGACCTGCTGAAGGAGTACGGTCTGGACGCTGCCACCATCTGCAAGACCGCAAAGGAAATGCTGGGCAGGTAGCTCTCTCTCTGAAATAACGAACGCCGCTGTGCATTGGCAGGTGTGCGTAAGACAGTATTGTGCTGAAATCAACAAAGCGGCACGAAACCGCATGGAGCTGATCGTGCCGGAGCTGGCGAAGCGAAACGGCGTGACCGAACAGCTGAAAGCTGAAAACCAAATGGAATGGGTACGGCAGACGAACGCTTGCACGGCGCAGGCAGAAGCTATCGTGAAGTTTGAATTGATTTATGATTGATACCGAGACCGCCCGAGCCAAACATATTCGGGCGGTCTTATCCTAACGGTAGATTTCTTCATAATTTTCTAGTATAATTTATTGAAAAAGCACGAGACAAATCGGAATTTACAGAAGCGAGCATAGTATATGAGTGAATGGTTTACCGTCGAAAAAATTGATTCCCAAACATTTGCGATTAGTGAGTATAAGCACTGGGAAGAAACACACTGCTATCTGTTATGTGGTGAGGAAAGTGCAGTTCTCATTGATACCGGGTTGGGTGTTTCAAATATTAGAGAAATCGTAGACAGCTTAACGAAGTTGCCTGTTATGGTGGTTACAACCCATATTCACTGGGATCACATCGGCGGGCATAAATATTTTGATAATATCGCCGTACATGAAAAGGAAAAGAATTGGCTATCCGTCAGGTTTCCCATACCGATGCAGGTTGTTAAGGATAATCTGGCAAAAATTCCTTGTAATTTTCCGCCAGAGTTTGATATTAACGCTTATCAGGTTTTTCAGGGAGAGCCGCAAAAAATTCTGCACGATGGCGATTTATTGGATTTAGGTGGACGAGTTATTCAGGTAATTCACACGCCGGGCCACTCTCCCGGACACTGTTGTTTTTACGAGCAGGGACGAAAATACCTGTATTCCGGCGATTTGGTCTACAAGGGATGCCTTTATGCCTTTTATCCAACCACCGACCGCAGCTTTTCTATCAGTCTGTAAAGCAGGTGCAGAAATTCAAAATAGAAAGGATTATGCCTGGTCATCACGAGCTGAATATTCCTGTTTCATTGATAAACACAATCGAAGCTGGATTTGCGCAATTGGAGAGAAACGGACAACTCAAACAAGGAAACGGACTGTTTGAGTTCGGAGAATTTCAAATTCAAATCTGATTGACAACTTATGATTTGTCGAAGAGAGAAGCAAAACGAAAAATACCCTTTAGGAACGAAAGGACGCACTTCTATACTCTCGATCGAGAGTATAGAAGTGCGTCCTGCGGAGCTTCATTCTCCGTCAGCAGGAGAAAACTGCTTGACCGAGAATGGTTGCGTTACTTCGTTCCGTCAAGGTGGCTACACCCCCTTGCGCCGCTAAAGCGGCTATCCTCTGTGGACTTGTCGTCCGTAAACGGTTTTGGCAAACCGTTTACCGCCAGCAAGTTTGAAGATTAGACATAAACAAATCCTCGTATGATCTGAACCATACGGAGGATTTACTGTTTTATGACCACCGGATATTGCACGGCGGCGTTTTTTGCATCTCACAGAGCTTTTATCAGCTTTTCCCTCTCGGCGTACACCTCGGCGAAGACTTTGCGCAGGGTGCATATCTCGGGGCGGGGGTCATCCCGCAGGGTCAGCAGGCGGGTGTCCGGGAGGGACAGATGCAGCGGGATGTGCCACCCGGCAGGGAAGGCCGGGTATATCATCGGGCAGAGGAACATCCCCCGCCCGGCCAGAAGCTCGGCGTAGACCGATTCGTAGTTTTCCACCATCCGCCAGACCGGTGTGGAATAGGGCATCCCCGGCCTGTACGTCGCCGGCAACATCCAGGCAACCGCTTTGCCACCGAGTACCCCATCGGCCTGAAGGCGTCAGCCACTCCATGGCCATGTACTACGCTACGTCGCCGGCAAGAACGCCCTGAAGGACATCTGAGCCTGAAATCGCAAAATAATTTCCAGAACCCGGAGCAGAAAATGCCTGCCCCGGGCTTTTTATGTGACTTGCTCACGGAAAAACGCCGGAGTTGGGGTATACTGTCCTTGTCAGATGAAAAAACGCTCTTTATGGAGGGAAACGATATGGCAGTCATCACCATCACGAAAGAAAACTTTGAGGCCGAGGTGCTGAAGAGCGCTCAGCCTGTCCTGCTCGATTTCTGGGCCGCCTGGTGCGGCCCCTGCCGGATGCTGAGCCCCATTGTGGACGAGGTGGCCGAGGAGCGCACCGACGTCAAGGTGGGCAAGGTCAATGTGACGAGCAGCCCGAGCTGGCCGCCGAGTTCGGCGTCATGAGCATCCCCACCCTGCTGCTGTTCGAGAACGGTAAGCTGGTTCGTCAGGCCGTCGGCGCACGTCCCAAGAGCGGCGTGCTGGAACTGCTGGGCTGAGAATAAAACGGCGAGGAGCCGCTGCACGGAAAACGCTGTGCAGCGGCTCTTTTTGCACCTGCATCATCTCAAAGCGGGCTTTCGTGAAATCATTTCGCCTTTCTGTACAAACGCACAGAAAAACCGTATCATAAAAATGAAAACATGGTCACTTTCACGCTTTATAACTTTATCTGGATAAAGTAAAATAGCCTTATCATAAGACAAAAGCGCCCGGGAAAAGGCGGGGCGCCGGGGCCGGGGCGGGCATCTTCCACCAGAAGCTGCTCACCATCCGGGAGCTAAAGGAATACTTAAACGAAAATGGCGTGGAAATGCGGCTCTGAGCCCTTGCGTTTGCCCGCCGAATACGCTAAACTATAGCTGTCCCCCTGCGGGGGAGGAGAAACATTATGGACCTGAAATTTGACGAAAAGGGCCTCATCCCTGCCATCGTGCAGGACCACTACACCAAAGAGGTGCTGACCCTCGCCTACATGAACGCCGAGACGCTGGCACTGACCATCGCAGAGGGCCGGACGGTGTTCTGGAGCCGCAGCCGTCAGGAGATCTGGCGCAAGGGCGAGACCGGCGGCAACGTCCAGCGTGTGGTGTCCATCACCGCCGACTGCGACGCCGACGCGCTGGTGGTGGAGGTCGTCAAGAGCGGCCCCGCCTGCCACACCGGTGCCGAGAGCTGCTTTTTCAACGAAGTGTATGTTTCCCCGGAGCTGAAGCAGTTCAGCTGGCAGGGGCTGTATGACCTCATCAAGGGCCGCAAGACCAGCCCCAAAGAGGGCAGCTACACCACCTATCTCTTCGAGAAGGGCAAAGAAAAGATCCTCAAGAAGGTGGGCGAAGAGTGTACTGAGGTCATCATCGCGGGCGAAAAGGAAGACAAGGCCGAGACGGTCTACGAGATCAGCGATCTGGCATACCATGTGCTGGTGCTGATGGTGCAGGCCGGCATCACGGTGGAGGACATCACCCGCGAGCTGGAAAAACGACACGTTATCGACCACAAGGTCAAACAGGAAAGGATGCAGTGATTCACTATGGCAGATTATAAGAAGTCCAGTGTCCATTGTCACTCGACGATGTGCGACGGCAAAAACACCTTGCAGGAGATGGCCTCCGCTGCGTGTGCGCAGGGGCTGACCACACTGGGCTTCACGGGCCATAGCTATACCCAGCGCGACCGTGAATACTGCATGAGCCCCAGCCGCACGGCCCAGTACAAGGCCACCATCGCCAAGCTCAAGACCGAGTACAAGGGCAAGGTGGACATCCTCTGCGGCATCGAGTGGGACCTGCTGAGCGAGGACAAGCGCACCGGCTACGACTACTGGATCGGCTCTGCGCACCACCTCTACGGCAAGAACACCGGCAAGTACTACGAGATCGACTTCCGTCCTCAGGACCTCCACGACTGCATCTACGACGACTTCGACGGCGACCCTCTGGCCGCTGTGGAGGCATACTTCGCCGAGGTGGAGAAGGTGGCCGCCATGGGCCCGACATCCTCGCCCACATCGACCTCATCAAGAAGCTGAACGCTGCCGGTGAGTTCTTCGACGAGGAGTCGCCCCGCTATAAGGCCGCAGCCCTCAAGCGCTGAATGCTGCCAAAGAGCAGGGCTGCCTGCTGGAAGTGAACACCGGCGGCGTCTACCGCGGCTACCGCAAGGACTTCTACCCGGCGCATGGCTGCTGGGCGAGTGGCAGAAGATGGGCGGCAAGGTCATCATTACCTCCGACGCCCACGATGCGGGCAGCCTGACCTTCGGCTTCGACGAGGCTGCTGCCGCCGTCAAGGCCGCAGGCTTCAAGAGTGTGGAAGTGCTGACCGTCAACGGCTTCGAGACGCAGGAGCTGTAAAATCAGATGAAATGCTTAAAGGGAGCTGTTGTGTGCAACAGCTCCCTTTTATGGGCAAAAAAGGAGACGCTTATGACCCAGTCCCCCGCGAAAAAATCATTCTTCAACCGGAACGTCGATTTGATGAACGGCCCCATCTTCAGGAGCCTGCTCGTCTTTATGCTGCCCATCCTGGTGTCGTGCCTCTTCCAGCAGCTCTATAATACCGTGGACACCATGATCGTCGGCAATGTGCTGGGCGATACCGCCTTGCCGCCATTGGCGCCTGCGGGGCCATCTACGAGCTTCTGGTCGGATTCGGCATCGGTATCGGCAACGGCCTCGCCATCGTCGCAGCGCGCGCCTACGGGGCCGGAGACGAGGACCAGCTCAAACAGACCGTGGCGGGTTCCATCGTCATCGGCATCATGCGTCGGCGGTCATCACGCTGGCGGGCGCGGCGGGCCTGCATCCGCTGCTGGAACTGCTGGATACCCCGGCGGAAATTTTAGAGGACGCCTACGGCTATATCATCATCATCGACCTCGGCGTCATCGTCATGTTTGCCTATAACCTCTGCGCCGGCCTGCTGCGGGCCATCGGCAACAGCTTTATGCCGCTGGTCTTCCTCGTCCTCTCGTCGGTGCTCAACGTCATCCTCGACCTCTGGTTCATCGCCGTGCTGGGCATGGGCGTGGCCGGTGCCGGTGTGGCGACGGTCATCTCTCAGGGCGTGTCGGTGGCGCTCTGCATCCTGTATGTCTTCCGCAGCGCCCGGCTGCTCCTGCCCGGGAAAAAGCACTTCCATGTGGAGAGCCGCCTCTATTGGGAGCTGTTCAGCCAGAGCATCTCCATGGGCCTCATGAGCAGCATCGTCTCGGCGGGCTCTGTCGTTTTGCAGTACGGCATCAACGGCCTCGGTACCCTGGTCATCGCGGGCCACACCGCGGCCCGAAAGCTCTTCGCGTTCACGGATATGCCCCTGTCGGCGATGCCTCTGCCTGCTCGACCTACGTCTCCCAGAACTACGGCGCGAACCATCCGACCGCGTCCGCCGCGGGATGCGGGACATCTATCTCTACAGTGTCGTGGTGGCTGCGGCTGCTGTCCTGCTCATGGCGGTAGGTGCGGAGTGGATGGTAAAGCTGGTGTCCGGCTCTTCGGAGCCGGTGGTGCTGGAAAACGGCGCACGGTATCTGGTCTGGAACGCACCCTTCTACGCCGTGCTGGGAGTGCTGCTCTCCACCCGCTACGCTCTGCAGAGCATGGGTGAGAAGGTGCTGCCCCTGCTGTCCAGCGTCATCGAGTTTCTGGGCAAGATCGTCTTTGTCCTGCTCTTCATCCCCCGCTTTGAGTATAACGCGGTCATCCTCTGCGAGCCGGTCATCTGGTGCTTCATGACCATAGAGCTGCTGATCGCATACCGGCATGATCCCTTCGTGTTCCCGAAGATGAAAAAATAAAAACAACGAGGCCTTGCGTTCGCAAAGCCTTGTTGTTTTTTGTCAGAAAATATGTTATCATGAAACTGCCGCTTTTGGCGGCGGGGCGCTGTGCCACAAACGCAGGCGGCTTTCTCCTTACCGGCACCTGAGTGCGCCGGGCAAGGCGATTTTCTTGGATTCTCGCTCCCCTGCACGCTCAAGGGCGGAAAGGGGGGATGCACCATGACGTTTGAACAGGTCGTATTATTGCTTTCACTTCTCGGTGGAGCAATTTTTGTGACGTTTCAAATCACATGGACTGTTTCTCACAGTAATGATAAAGACAAGAAAAATGACCGCCTGACTCTCTACATCTGTGCGGTCATTTTTTTCTTGATCCACTAAGGTAAGGAGCAAGCCGTTTGCAGGCCAGCGCCTTTCTTATTTGTAGTATAATCATTTTTTTAAATGGCTGTCAAGGGCAATAAAATGCCTTTGACGGCTCTTTTTTTTTTTATAATAGAACTCCCCGCCATGCAGCTGCGCGGCGGGGAGAAAGAGGGAGGAGAATTTCAGATTCAGAGGCCGAATAGCCGAAGCTGTTCACCAGCGCGTCGATGTGCTGGCCGGCCTTGCACATGGGGCAGTCGCGGCTGTCGAAGCTGGCGTAGTCGGGCAGGCTGGAGGGTCGAAGATGGAGCGACCGGGATGCCCAGACACTCGTGGGTGGTGGCGAAGATGGCCGACAGGCCCGCCACGGTGCCGCCGTAGTAGTTGACCGCCTCGATGGCCGCCTGCACGGTGTAGCCGGTGGTGATGGAGGCCGACAGGATGAGGACGTGCTTGCCCCTGACCATCGGGGCGAGATTGTCGCGGAGGATGATCTGGCTGCCGCTGGTGTACTCGGGGGTGATGACGTAGATGGTCTGGTGGGCGTTCATGTTGGCAAAGCCGTCTTTGGTCAGCTCGTTGGCCAGACAGGTGCCGATGACCTGTGTGCCGTCCAGACAGAGCACGGTGTCCACGATGGTGCTGTGCTGATAGGCGGCCACCAGTTCCTTGGCGACAGCCTTTGCCTCCGAGAGGCGGGCTTTCTGGGTGGTGACGTCGATGTAGTAGTTGATGTGGCTGTGGCTGGTGGCGAAGTGGCCCTTTGCCACGCGCAGGAACAGACTGCTCTTGTTGGTGGGAAGCTTTACCATATTGATCATAACTGCACACTCCTGTTCTTGTGAAATCAGGCAGGACGCCCATCCCGAAAAACAAAACCGCGCGGCGGCACATCTGTCCGGCCGCTGCGCTCCCCGGTTGGGATGCTCTTATTGTAGCAGGAAAAGCGCCTTATGCACAAGACACAAAACCACTAAAAATCCTTGCTTGTGTTTTGGCAGAATGACGGAGAGGTGCAAACAAAAAACGCCCAGGGCGTGAGCCTTGGCGCGGAGTGCGGAAAAGAGATCACTCGAGGATGATCTTGCCAGAGCTATCCTTCGTGGCGGTCATCTTCCAGGTGCAGAAAGCACGGGTGTAGCCGCTGTTGCCGCTGCTGGCCTGAATGCGGGGGAAGTAGATGAACTCGACTTTATCGCCAGCAGCGAGCTTGACGTTCTTCACCTTAATGGTGAAATCCCGCTCACCATCATCAACAGTAAATTTAGGATCTTCCTTTTCGACAGTGACATAGGTGCTGCCGTAGTAGTTCTCTTCGTTTTTGCCGGGATTCACATTAAGCAGGAACTTATCAGCGTCACGGCCAGAGGAACCTTTTTGGTGGTGCACTTGATGTTGACAGTGCAGGTAAAAGTGCCAGTGTCGGAACCGCTACCGTTAGGAGCGAAAGCAGGTGCCTTACCAGCATTAGCGGTATCGGTGCTCTTATAGGTCTTGAAGGTACCCATCAGCTTCAGGGTGCTGCCGATTTTGCCGGTCTTCTGGTACTCGTCCTCACCACAGCCAACGAGCAGGCTGGAACCAGCCACAGCCACGGCAGCGGCGGCGCTGTACTTCAGGAAAGAGCGGCGGTTGAATTCTAAGGACATGATCGTTCCTCCTTTATGTAGAAACACAGAAATCATTGTACTGCCCCGAAGGGCGTCTTGCCTATACAATAGGCGAAAAATCAGCAGATGTCAATGCTTTTCACAAAAATTTTGTGGGGAAGCTCTGCCCTTTATGACGGAATTTCGTCTCGGAAAAATGCCTCAGGCCTTCGTCAGGTCAGAAGAGCTCAGAGAGAAGGTGAGGCTCTTGTTTGCCACGAAGGTCGGGGTGAAGGTGACGCTCAGCTTCTGCCAGCCGGTGGGGACGCAGCAGATCAGCTGGATGTAGCCTGCGCCCTGCGGGGGCAGATTGGTGGACTCGGAGAAGCTCTGAGCGGCGGCATTATAGAGCTGGATGTAAGCGCCGACCTCGGCCTCAGCGCCGTCGCAGACAGCGGTGAAATCGGTGGTGGAGGCGGCCAGAGCGTGGAAGTACTGACGGGCGACATCGAGCTTGGTGGCCTCATCGTTCAGCGGATAGGCGGCATCCAGTTCGGCGAGGTTCTGTGCGCCGATGTTGAAGGTAGTCGCGCCGGAGCGGTTCACAGCGGTGACGAGCACAGCGACATACTCGTGATTGGGCAGGTCGGGGGTGTTGGCCATGGTAAAGACGCTGGTGAGCTGGACGCCCAGATTGTTCCAGTTGCTGACCTTGTCGCCGACTTGACCTCGATGGCGTTGCTGGTGCTGGAGCCGCAGCCGCCCAGCATGGCAGCAGCGCCCAGAGCTGCTGCGGAGGCACCGGTACACTTGAGGAAGGTGCGGCGGGAAATTTTATTGGACATGGATGTGTCCCTCCTTGAATTCGCTTTATTATGAAGTGCGATGAAAATGTTCTGCTTTGTTTATAACATCTTTTGCACGCAGATGCAAGCAAAAAACGGCAGAATTTACACTAGTTTCACAGAGACTTAAGTGCGGTCCTCTCCGGTCAGCTCCCGGGCGCGGGTCTCGCTGGTCTTGACCAGATTGAGCAGGCTGGGAGTATACAGCGGGTATTCCCGGGTCAGGCTCTCGGTGGTCATGGCGAGGCAGGACGGGTCGGCCACGCCCTCGCCGCCGGGCAGCGCTTCGCCGGCCAGCAGGGCCTCCACATTGGCCTGAGCCGAGTGCATCACAGCGTCGGAGTAGCCGGGCCAGCGCCGGCGTCCACGCTGAACATGCTGGAGGCATTGTGGGACTCGGCGGAGTAGAGCAGACGGAACATCTTGGCCACGGCGGTCATCAGGTAGGCGCTCACCTCGGTGGTCAGGGCCTTGCTGTGGCAGTCGCCTATCTTGGCGTAGAGCACGTTCAGGCTGTTGGAGATGAGCTTTTTGTTCATCGTGGGCAGGACGCTGCGTGGTAGATGTTGTCCTTCATCTTGTCGGGGTTGGGGATGTCCTCTGCCGAGAGCATCATGCCGTTGCGCTCTGCCGAGCGGCCCAGCAGATAGTCGCAGGAGACATTATAATAGTCTGCCACCCGTACCACAAAATCCAGGCCGCACTCCCGGATGCCTTTTTCGTAGTGGGAAAGCAGGGCCTGCGAAACGCCCAGATCCTCTGCCGCCTGTTTCTGGGTGATGCCGCGCTCCTTGCGCAGCAGTTTGATGATACGATTGAACTCCATGATGTTTGGCTCCTCAGATAAAAATAGAACTTCCTTGATTTTTGGTTTACAGCACGTTGATTATACACAATGGAAAACGACTTGTAAAGCGAAAAAGTGACGGTTTTTCCGCCGGAATTTCGGTGTTTTTGTCAAAGGGGTTGCTCTTTCTACCATATCTATGTTAAAATAAACCTTACCGGCATATATTTAGTGTCTGATGGTGCCGGAAAAATCAAGCAGAAAAGCAAGATTTGTGCGAATCAGCACAGGAATAGATAGCTCATACGAGGTGTTTTTGCATGAAAACCTTTAAGCTCCATCTCATCCGCCACGGCCTGACTTCCGGCAACTTACAGGGCCTTTACATCGGCAGCGGCACGGACATCCCTCTGTGTGACGAGGGCCGCGCCCAGCTGGCCGAGCTGAAAGAGCGGTTCGAGTATCCGCAGGTGGATACCGTATTTTCTTCCCCGCTCATGCGCGCCGTGGAGACGGCCAACATCCTGTTCCCCAATGCGGCCCACCAGTCTCGGTGCATGACCTGCGGGAGCCGGCTTCGGCGTCTTTGAGAACCATCCCGTCAAGGAGCTGGTGAAGAACGAGGACTTCAAGAAGTGGATCACCCCGGGCTCGGCTTCGTGCCGGAGGGGGCAGAGCCCACGGAGCAGTTCCACGCCCGCTGCTCGGAGACGCTGCTCAAGCTGTTCGAGTATATGATCCGGATGGACGTCACCGAGGCCGCTGCGTGACCCACGGCGCGTCATCATGAGTATGCTGAGCCAGCGCGCCCTCCCCTCCCGCCATCCGACGCAGTGGATGGCAGACCCCGGCTGCGGCTACACCGTCCAGACCGACGTTCAGCTCTGGATGCGCGACCGTCTGGTGGAGGCCATCGACATCGTACCCTTCGGCTATGCCGACACCTGCGGGGTCAGGCCGAAGCCGAGGAGAATGAGGCGTTCGAATAAGAAAGAACGCTCTGCCGCCCCGCGATTTTTGCCGCCGGGCGGCATTTTTGCACTCTTTTGGTACAAAATCAGCAAAGAAAACGCAAAACCTGCGGCAGAACGCGTTCAAACCCTTGACAGGGGGCAAAGAAACCGATACTCTATAAAGTGAATGATTTTTCTCGCTGCAAGGAGGAGTCCCCGATGTCTCAGTCTCTTTCCCGCCGGTCGTTCCTGAAATGCGCCGGTTCGGGCGCGGTCAGTCTGGCTGCTGCCCTGCTCACAGGCGTTTCGGCGGCTGCGGCACAGCCCCGTGTGATGGGCCAGCCTGCCCTGCTGGACGGCAAAGCGGCGGTGGAGCTGCTGGGCTATGCGCCTGCACCCGGGCTGGGCGGCGTGTTGGTCTACCTCTCGGTGGAGAACCTCTCGGCCCGCACCCTGCCGGTGGGCGCAAGCTACCTCCACAGCCGGGATGTCTCGACCCTGAAGGAGCTTTACAGTCTGGACAGCGGCGTGACCGCCCGCTGCGGGGGCGAGAGCGTCCCCTGCGGCAGCTTTGCAGCACGCTCTACGCGGAGAACGCCGCCGATGCCTCGGCCTTTACGCTCAACCTCGCCGCCGGGCGCGGCGCGATGCTCCACTGCTTCTGTGCTGTCCCGGAGGATTGGGAGGCGCTGGAGCTGAGCTATCGCCCCGCCTTTGCCGCCGGACAGCCGGTGGAGTTCGTGGTGCGCCGGGATGCCGACGCAGTCCGCCTCGGACCGGTGCCGGCGACGCCGGCGGAAGTCGGAAGCGTAGTGGATTTATAAACGGCTTCGCGCGCCGGTGGCGCGGGGTTAGAGCGCTTTTGCATTGGGGCTAAGTTCTCTTTGCGCACCAAAAGAGAACCAGAAATGGTTCTCGCGCTGGTGGCGCGGGGCAGAGCGCTTTT
>ENA-OQLB01000989-OQLB01000989.1-human-gut-metagenome-genome-assembly--contig:-NODE-989-length-13672-cov-7.560650_pt1 | contig 13672 bp, 16 predicted proteins | sample MGYA00242656_ERZ504813 | MGnify/ENA primary metagenome ERZ504813 (study PRJEB26092, sample SAMD00036388) | human gut metagenome | host: Homo sapiens | study: EMG produced TPA metagenomics assembly of... | reverse complement strand
CCCCGGTGCTCCGTTCCGGAGAGGCCGGAATTTTCGGCCTGGCCGCCCCGGAGGACGCTTTGGTCCTGGAGGATGGCCAGGTAACGGTTCACAAACCGCTGTGGTTTGCCTGCGGTACGACGCCCGGGTTCTTTCTGAGGCCCAGGCCGCCCAGCTTCTGAGCGCAATGAAATCCCTTTTGCAAACGCCGATGGAAATTTTACTGTAGCAAAGGCGCCGGCGGCGCTTTGCGAAAGGCCCCTCCCAAAACCGGCGCAAAGGAACGGCCGGCCTTCGGATTTCCGGGGCCGCTTGCCTGCGCGTCAAATCCACGCCAGTCCGGCGCCGCCTCAAGGCCGCGCCGCTGAACCCTTTGACGCGGTAATGCCGCCCGCGGCCGCCGGGAATCGGGAGCACAGCTCCTTGGACGGGCCTTAAAGCTTTGACAAGAGCGCCGCTATCCTGCTGAACGCAGCACTGATAGCCTAATACGACATTTGGGAGATAAGATTATGAGAAAGCAATACGACGTCGCGGTGATCGGCGGCGGTCCGGCGGGCTATGTGGCCGCGATCAAGGCCGCCCAGCTGGGAGGCAGAGCCGCCGTGTTTGAAAAAAGCGTGCTGGGGGGCACCTGCCTCAACCGGGGCTGCATTCCCACCAAATGCTACCTGAAAACCGCCGAGCTGATGGAGGAAATCGCCGGCTGCGCCCAGCGGGGCATTGTCCTGGACGCCCATCCGTCGGTGGATCTGCCGAAAGCGGTAGCCCATAAAAACAGCGTGGTGAAAAAGCTGACCGACGGCGTGGCGGGCCTGCTGCGCTCCCACAAAATCGACGTATACTACGGAGAAGCGGCTCTGGCCACCGAAAACACCCTGACCTGCGGAGGGGAAACCTACGGCTTTGACAGCGTGCTGCTCTGCGGCGGCTCCAAGCCCGGCGTGATTCCAATTCCCGGAGCCGAGAGCAAAAACGTGCTGGACAGCGACGCTCTTTTAGATCTGGAAGCTCTGCCACGGAGGCTGGCTATCATTGGCGGCGGCGTGATCGGCTGCGAAATGGCGGCGGCGTTTCACGGCTTCGGCAGCCAGGTCACCGTCATCGAGGCTATGGACCGGCTGGTCCCGCCGATGGATGAGGAAATTTCCGCCCAGCTGAAAAAATCTCTGGAAAAGAAGGGAATCCGGGTGCTGACCTCCCAAAAGGTGTCCGCCATTCAGGACCAGGGAACCGGAAGCACAGTCCTCTGCCAGGACGGCACACGTAGAAGCGGATAAAATCCTGATCTGCGTCGGCAGAGCCGCCGATTTAGACTGTCTGGGCGCTCTGAAGGACCGGATCCGGCTGGAACGGGGAAAGGTCTCTGTGGACGAACAGATGCGGACCAGCATTCCCAACATCTACGCGCCAGGCGACATCAACGGAAAACACATGCTGGCCCATGCCGCCTTCAAAATGGGAGAGGCTGCGGCCTGCGCCGCCATGGGGCGGCCGGAGGCCTGTGACCTCCGGTACGTTCCCTCCTGTATCTATACAAGCCCGGAGCCGCCGGGGTGGGCCTTTCCGAAAAAGCCGCCAGGGAACAGTACGGAAGGGAAGGCATTTTAGTCGGCAGATACTTTTTCCAATCCAACGGCCGGGCCCTGGCAAGCGGCAGGGGCGAGGGCTTTGTCAAGGTCGTGGTGGAAAAGCGGTATCAGGAATTGCTGGGAGTGCATATTTTGGGCGGCGACGCCGCGGAAATGATCGCCGAGGCGGCGGCCCTGCTCCACGCTGAGGTTCCGGCTGACGAAATCGCCGATATGATCCACGCCCATCCCACCTATTCAGAGGCCTTTATGGAGGCCTGCGCCGCCGCGCTGGGCCGATGCATCCATCTGCCGGCGGGGCAGCCATAATTTTTCTGCGGTTTCTCCCGGCCGCTTGCTTCGTCCAGGCCCCCGGGGAGCGCGGCGTGTTTCCCGTCTCTCGGGAACGCCCCTCTCCGCACAGAGAGCTTTTCAGGCCTGTGAAAACGGCATGTCTTCTGTTTTTTCACGCCGTTTCTTTGGAGAAACCCCACCGCAATCCGCATTACGCGCCTTGCCGTAAAAAGCGCCGCCGAAGGCCTGACCCTGCCCGCTGGCGGAGCCCCCGGCACAGTGCGGCTTCTATCAACAAAACCGTTGACATCCTGATTTGCCTCATAGAAAGGGCCGCCGGAGAAATTCTCCGGCGGCCCTTTCACCACAAGCTCAGCTATAAAACACCAATGCCGCGGATAGGAAATCCTATCCGCGGCGATCTATGATAAAGCGTAGGCGCGCGCACCCCCCGCTTCTCTATACTATGACGGATTTTCAAAGGAGGTACTAAAAAATCGGGTCAAACGCCGTAAATAGTCTGAAGCGCCACACAGAAAAGAGGCATCGTCAGGATCGAAAGCAGCGTCGAGATCGCCACTGTTTTCGCCGCCAGAGTAGTGTCATGGCGGAAACGGGCGGCGAAAATCGCCGTCAGCCCCGCGCTGGGAGCGCAGAACTGAATGATAGAGGACGTCATAGGAATATAATCCGGTTGAAACAGAAGCAAAATCCCCATGACCGCCGCCGGGATCAGCAGCAGCCGGATCACAGTTACCCAATAAAGAGTCTTTTCCTTGAAGATATCCAGCAGCTTGGTTTTGGAGATAAACACGCCGATGCAGATCATTGCCAGAGGCGTGTTCATATCCGCCAAAAAGCCCACCACCGATTGGAACGGATCCGGCAGCTCCAGGGAAAACAGCAGCAGAGGCAGGCCGATATAGACCCCGACGCTCCTGGGTTCAGCGCCACCTTCCGAATCGAGATCCGTTCGCCCTCCTTGCCCATCACCACAAAGCCCACCGTCCACATCGCCACCGTTACGATCGTATTGATGATAGCGGCGTACACCATCCCCCGGTCGCCCAGAACCTCCTGAACCATGGGAAAGCCCATAAACCCGCAGTTGGAAAACATCGCGCCGAATTTCAGCACCTGCCTGCGGCCGTCAGGCTCCTTATTAAAGCAAAATTACGATGACCACCGCGGCTAAAACATACACCAAGCCGGCGATCACCGTAAACCATAAATTCCAGGTGGGAATCTGTGATTTATCTACCTGAAACGCGTCGATGATAACACAAGGCACCACCACGTTGAGCAGAAGAAAGTTCATTTGATCCGTTCCGGTCTCTGTGATAATCTTTTTTCTGCCCAGCACAAACCCTACGCTCATTAGGAGAAATAAAATCAGAACCTTCATGGCTACTGACAAAAAGTTCCCTATCATTTTGTTCTATCCCCATTGCTGCTTAATCTATCGCCGGAGCTTTCTAAAAATTCGCTGTTTCCCGAGCTTCGCCGCTCAATCCTCTGAAGAGTCTCCGCCGCTTTCCTCATCCGCCGCATCCTCTGCTCCGCTTTCTTCTTCCTCCAAGGCCCGCTGCTCCGCGTCCCTTCTTTTTTGGCGGAAGAAAACCAGTCCGGTGACAATCAGCGCCGCCGCCATAACGCCGCGGAAAATCCACGCGTAAACGCCGCCGAACAGGTCAAGCTGGGGCAGCAGGCATCCGCCAGCCACCAAGCGCCCATAAACAAGAAAATCCCGCCTGCGAATACAAAAACCTGGTTTTCCTTTCTCAGCTTCCAAATCAGCAGCAAGCCGATCAGGAACCACATCCCCGCATAAACATATTCCATCATTTTTCTGTCTTTCCGTCCTTTTTCTCTTCGTCGTTTTCTTTGGAAAGCTCCTTTTCCCCGGCAGCCTGCTCCGTCTCCCTTTTTTCCTCCCGCCTCTGCCGCCAGTAATAGACGTAAATCTTATAGAACAGATATCCGGCAAAGAGAATGATCCCAACATGATGGACCCAAATCATAAAGTCCGCGTAAGGCAGATGGCGGTGATCAGGGTATTGAACAGAGTCCAGGCGCCCTCAAAAAGAAAATAAAAGGAAACCGCCTGGTAAAAAGGGAATTTTCTAAGCGGCGGCGTAAATAAAATAGTCGCCACCGCAAAGCACACCAGACTGGTAATAATGGGAATCCACATCGTCAGATTCCTCCAATCGCTGTTAATTTTATGGTACGGTTTTTTGATTCAGCCAGAAAAGCCTCCAGCCGCCTAAATTAAGTATAATTCACCTGGAAATTGAAGTCAAGGCAGGGGAGCCAAGAAGGACTGTCTTTCCCGGCTCCCCTGCTTCATTTTGATTTCCCGCTTTTCCGCGCTATGCTCCAGCGCCGCTCATAAAGCCCGGTTCCACCAACCATAGGGTAAGCCCCGGCGGACGGTTACAGGAGCAGCGGCGGCTAATCTAAAAAGCCCTTAAAAATTTAATCACAGCAGATTGTCTACCGCTCCGCGCTGGGCCGCCAGGCCCTTTTGATACCGGTCCATAAATCCGGCAAAGCCTTCCACATCCCTGGCATCGGGAGCCATACGCTCGCCGGAGTTGCCCGCGAACACCTTATTGTTCAGGTAATCCTCCAGAGACTCGCCCTTCTGCTCTACCAGATAAGCCGCCAGCAGGGCAACGCCCCAGGCGCCGCCTTCTCCGGCGGTTTCCATGACCGCCACCGGGATGTTCATAGCGCCCGCCATTAAGCGCTGGCCAACGCCCTTGGTTTTAAACAAGCCGCCGTGGCCCATCAGCACATCCAGGCGGACCTTCTCCTGCTCGGTGAGAATGTTCATGCCGATCCGCAGAGAAGCCATGGTGGAGAACAGCTGCGCCCTGAAGAAATTGGCCAGAGTCATACGGCTGTCCGGCGTGCGCACAAACATGGGACAGCCTTATCAAAGCCGGTAATCGCTCGCCGGAAACGTAGTTGTAGGAAATCAGGCCGCCGCAGTCCGGATCCCCCTCCAGTGCTTTGTAATACAGAGCGTCGTATACCTTAGGCTTCTTGGTGTCTCCGCCCAGCAGCTCGGAAACCTCGCGGAACAGGGATACCCAGGCATCCAGGTCGGAGGTGCAGTTGTTGCAGTGAACCATGGCCGCCGGCTTGCCGGCAGGGGTCGTAACCATATCGATCTCCGGATACACCTTGGAGAGCTCCTTATCCAGCACGATCATAGCGAACACAGAGGTGCCGGCGGAAACATTGCCGGTATGCGCCGCCACGCTGTTGGTGGCCACCATGCCGGTGCCCGCGTCGCCTTCCGGCGGACACATGATAACGCCGGCTTCAAGCTTTCCGGTAGGATCCAGAAGCCTCGCGCCTTCCTCCGTCAAGGCGCCGGCCTGCTGTCCGGCCACCAAAACCTCAGGCAGAATCTCTCCCAGTCTCCAGCTGTAACCGTCTCCGGCCACCAAAGCGTCAAATTTTTCCATCATGCCCGCGTGATAGGTCTTAGTCTCGCTGTCAATGGGGAACATTCCGGAGGCGTCGCCCACGCTGATGACCTTTTTGCCGGTCAGCTTCCAGTGCACATAACCGGACAGGGTCGTAATGAAATCCACATCCTTCACGTGGGCCTCCTTATTGAGCATCGCCTGATAAAGATGCGCGACGCTCCAGCGCAGAGGCAGATTAAAGTTGAATTTCTCAGACAGCAGCCTGGCCGCTTCCTCGGTAGTGGTATTTCTCCAGGTGCGGAACGGGCAGAGCTGATTGCCCTCCTTGTCAAACGCCAGATAACCGTGCATCATAGCGGAAACGCCCATGGACGCCACCTTGGTCAGCGCCGCACCGTACCTTTCGCTGACATCCTTCGCCAGCTCCCGGAAGCTGGTCTGCACACCGGTCCAAACGTCGTCCAAGTGATAAGTCCAATAGCCGTCCTCCAGGCGGTTTTCCCAGTTATAGCCGCCGGAGGCGATGGGGGCGTAGGTGTTGTCGATGAGAACAGCCTTGATCCGGGTGGAGCCCAGCTCGATGCCCAGGAACACCTCTCCATTTTCGATTTTTTGTTTCATGGCTTCATTCATGATGATCCTTCCCTTCTATAAATCAGTGAGGCCTAACGCCGGTTTTTCCAGCATCCGCCAAGGATTCGCGGCGGGCTTTTTTAAGCTCTGGCGCGGATAGATTGTGCCCTCCCGCTCCCTGACGCGCGGCCTTTCCGGGCAGGCCGGCGAGCCTTGTTCCCAAAGGCTCCGCCCGCACAGGAATTTGCCTTTATTATAGCATGTTTGACTTTAAAAAGCACTATAGATTTCTTGCGATTCTGTAAATTCTAAGCCGATTCCCTTGCCTTTCTGCAATGGAACCCGCACCTCCTTTTCCAGCTTTCTCCAGGCGGGCGGTATCCGCAACGAGATTCCGCCAGCGATTCCGGGCGGCTGCCCCGCCGTTTTTTTAGAACATTTAGTAAAACCGCTTTACTTTTTTCCAGGTTTTACGCTGCCTTCTCTATATGAAGAAGGAAAAAAGCCGAACAGCGGCAGTCTTTTTGCAATTTATTTGTTTCTTTTTTTAAAATGTGCTATGATAGGGACAGCTTTCAGAAAGAAGGTGCCGGCCATGAGAATGAGCTCCAGCATAAAAAAAATAAACCACAGTAAAATCTACCACATGATTTACAGAGAATCGAAAGGCGTCAGCAAGCAGGAAATTATGCGCCGGCTGGGGCTGTCCCTGCCAACGGTGACCCAAAAGCTGGAGGAGCTGCAGGCCGAGGGCCTCGTGCAGGATGCCGGCGCCGCCGACAGCACCGGAGGCGCCGGGCCCGGGCCTTTCCATAGTAAAGGACGCCCGCCTCGCGTTGGGCCTGGACATCAACCAGGACTATTATACCGCCGTTCTGGTAGATCTTTTGGGCAGCGTGATCTGCAGCAAAAGGCAGCGCTTCCCGTTCTCTCAATCCGACGATTATTACCGTCAGATCGGCCTTGCCGTATTGGAGCTGATCGACTCTGTAAACGCGGATCATCAAAGGGTCCTCGGCGTAGGCATGGGGGTGCCGGGACTGATCACAAAGGACCGTGAGCGGGTATTTTACGGAAAAATCCTAGGCTTTGAGGGAGCCACCTGCCGGGAGTTCTCCAAATACATTCCTTTTCCCTGCGTGTTCTTCAACGACGCCAAGGCCGCGGGCTTCGCGGAGCTGTGGAACCGTTCGGACCTGACCGACGCCTTTTACATTCTGCTGAGCCAGCATGTAGCGGGGCCATGATCCGGAACCATCAGGTGGAGCTGGGCGAGAACACCCGGGCCGCGAGATCGGCCATATGACGATGATCCCCTTTGGCAAAGCCTGCTACTGCGGCAGGTCGGGCTGTTTAGAGCCTTACTGCTCTTCCGCTGTGCTCTCGGAGCTTGCCGAAGGGGATCTGGATTTATTCTTCCGCTCTGCGGGGCGGGGATCCTGTGAAAAAGAGCGCTTGGGATGAATATTTGAATATCCTTTCCATGGCGGTGAACAACATCAATATGCTGCTGGACTGCCCTGTGATTCTGGGCGGCAGCGTAGGCGTTTATCTGGAGGAATTCATGGGCCAGCTGCGCAGCCTTGCCAGGGATCGGAACTCCTTTTCCGACAGCGCCGATTACCTCGCCTGCTGTCAATACAAAGTGGAGCCCATCGCGGCGGGAGCGGCCCTGCCCTTTATCGACGAATTTATCCGCACCATTTGACCGGCGGGGATCAGCCTGGGGATGGCGGTCCCGGTATTCCTGAAGGCGGTCCCACAGGGGGTCCAGCGCCTGGATCGCCTGCAGGTAAAGCTCATATTTTTCGTCATACAGCCTGCTTCGGATCTGGTCCGGCATAATAGGCTGGGAGATCCGGCACATATGGGCGGCGGCATCCGCCAGAGAAGCGTATTCCCCGGAGGCCGCAGCGCCGATGACAGCGCATCCCAGCGCCCCGGTTTCGTTCACCTGAACCACCTCTACCGGAAGCTTCATTACGTCGGCGAACATTTGGGTCCACACCTGGGATCGGGCTACGCCGCCCGCCAGACGAATCCCACGGGGCGCCTGGTCACGGGTGGCCAGAAGCTTTTCCAGGTGGTACCGATGGGAAAAAGCGATGCCTCATATACGCTCCGGGCCAGGTGGGCCCGGGTATGGAAGTTGCTCATACCCACAAAGGAGCCCATCGCGTTGGGATGTACGTTGCTGGCCATCAGGAAGGGAAAGAAAATCGGGCACTGCTCCTGTACCGGAATGGAATCCGTCCACCGGTCCATCTGCTGATAGATATTCCCTCCTGTTTTCTTCAGCTCCGCCTTCAACTCCGGCAGAAGATTCTGGACAAACCACTCGTTATTGCCGGCGCTGGTGGGACTGCATTCTTCAATCAGATAGTATCCGGGCAGGCAGAAAAAGGAATTCATCATTACCTTGCCGTCCACCACCGGCCTGGGACGGATATACTCGTTGATGCTCCAGGTGCCCGCGATCATGCAGATATTTTCCTCGTCCACCACGTCTACCGCCAGGGCGCAGGCATCGATATCAAACGCGCCGCCCGCCACCTTGGTTCCGGCCAGCAGGCCGGTTTTTTCCGCGGCCTCCGGGGTGATCTCGCCGCAGATCTCCGCCGCGCCGCACAGGGGCGGCAGCTTTTCCATGCAGTCGGAAAGGCCGAACAGCGCTAAAAGCGCTGGGTCATACTGGGCCGTGTGCAGGTTCACCAGATTCGCCCCGGAGTAATCCGTCAGCTCCGCCCTCGGCTCGCCGGTCAAGCGGAACCGGACGTAATCCTTACATTCAAAAATCCACTGGGTATTTTCCAAAACCTCAGGACTGTGATCCCGCATCCAGCGAGCAGCGCCACCGGCTGGCTGGCCAGCACGTGCTGGCAGGAAAGCTGAAATGCCTTTTCCTCCGTACCGTCCTTCCGCCAGGCCTCCATATACCTCCAAGCCCGGTTGTCAGTGGATATAATGCCGTGATAGGCGGGCCTGCCGTCCTTTCCCCAAAGGTACAGCCCCTTGCCATGGCCGCACACCGCCACACACCGGATATCCGCCGGCGCCGCGCCGGATTTCTTCAGGGCCTCCCTGATCACCAGGCAGTTTGCCTCCCACATTTCCTCCATATCCCGCTCCGTAAAGCCAGGCTGGGGCACCAGCATCTTCGTGGCGGTGCTGGCGGTGGCGATCTCCTTTCCCTTCGCGTCGAAAATGGCGGCCTTCGTTGTGGTGCCGCCGTTGTCAAGGCCTACATAATAATTCATATCCATTCTCCTTTCCCGCAGATCCGCGGCTTCCTTGCAGGAAGCCTGCTTTGATAGAGCCCAACCAGTTCCCGAAAGCTTACCGCAAGCCACGGCGCTCAAAAATAAATTTCCGCCGCGTTTACGCAAAGCATGAAAATCAGGATCAATGATAAAGCAAACGATTGTTACAGCGCCCGGCAGCGCCGGGGCGTCTTTTTAAAAACGGCCCAAGAACCAGGTTCCTTGGGCCGTTTCCATTTCCGCTATGTTCTTTTAAAACTGGAAGGCCACTTTAAAATCGCCGTGCTTTCCGGCGGCGTACTCAAACGCCTCCTGCCAATCCTCCAGAGAGAACAGACGGCTGACAACCCCTTCGGTTTTCAGGTTGCCGTTGGCGATGTTCTCGATAACAAAGGGGAAGCAGTAAGGCTTAAATGGGCGCCGAGCACATCCAGCTCCTTGCGGTCGCCGATGATGGACCAATCCAGCGTGGTGGCCTGGGCGAACACCGAAAACTCCACAAAGCGGCCCAGCTTCCGGATCATCTGCATCCCCTGGGTGACAGAGGACGGATGGCCCGTGGCCTCAATATAAATATCGCAGCCGTAGCCGCCGGTGAGCTCCATGATCTTTTCCACCACGTTTTCCCTGCCTGGGTTCCACACCAGATCCGCCCCGAAATCCTTGGCCTTCTGCAGGCGCTCATCCATCATATCCAAAACGACCAGGGTCTTCGGATTTCGCATTCTCGCATAGGTAATCATTCCCAGGCCCAGGTGCCCGCGCCCGAAATCACCACCACGTCCTCGCTGCCGATTTGAGCCCGGTCCACGCAGTGCTTGGAGCAGCCGTAGGCTCAATGAGCAGCGCGTCGGTGAGCGCCATGCATCCGGAACCCGGTGGATTTTGGCGTGCTTGGTCTGGATCCTTACATATTCCGCCATGCCGCCGCAGAAATCCTTGAAAAAGCCGTACATTTTATGGGGCTGGCACATCCAGTACCGTCCGTCGCTGCAGAATCTGCACTCGCCGCAGGGAGCGATCTGGTCCACAGTGATCCGTTCGCCCAGCTCATAGCCCTTCACGTTGTCGCCCAGGCCGGCGATTCTGCCTAAAAACTCATGGCCGGGAACAAAAGGCGGCTCTACCCAGCTGGGCTGGCTCTCGTCTCCCCAGAACATGGCGGCGCCGTGCTGGCATTTTAGGTCGCCGGCGCAGATGCCGCAGCCCTCGGTTTTGATAATGATGTCGTCCGGTCCGCACTCCGGCACCGGGAAGGCTTGCTCAAAGCGGTAATCGGCGGCGCTGTAGGCTACCAGCGCCTTCATGGTGGCAGGAACATTTCCTCTCATAGTAAAGCACTCCTTTTGGCACAATGATTTTTACTTTTTTAAACTTATTTTTAATAAGTATTTGCTTACATAATAGCATTTTTGACTTAAAAGTCAATATATAAGAAAAAATATTTTTAATTTTATTTTCTTTTTTCACTAAAATTAAAACCACATTTTAAAAATATATTTTAATAACCTCTGTTTAATGCCCGCTTCCGGCTATGGGCGCCGGTTTTATATTCTCTTCCCCCGGCCCTGTGCTCTTTTTCTATCCGCGGCCGGGCCGGCGCACCGCTTCCTCTATTCCAGCCGCGCGCCCGGCGCGCCGCCTCTTTTCTCCGGCCTGGGGCGTCCCTTCTCCCTGCTTTCTCTGTTCCCGTCTAACATGCAGTGGAAGAACGCCTAGCCGCTTCCCTGAAATTTTTCTTATTTTCCGTGAGGTTTTTCCGAAAAATATGATTTATTTCTTTACAAATATATGCTATAATAGTAAAGCTTATATGCATTGCGGCTGTTTTTGATCATTCATCCCGGCCCTTGCCGCATGAAGGCGCCGGATTTTTAAAAATTCAACTTTATCCATGCGGAGAATGGCGGTTTTTTCATGAACGTATTAGCCTCCCTGTTTGGGAATTACAGCAAACGGGAATTAAAGCGGATCCAGCCGATCTGCGACCGGGTGCTGATGAAGGAAGACACCTATAAGGATATGACCGACGAAGAGCTTACCGCTCAGACCGGCGTGCTGAAGGACCGGCTGGCGGACGGCGAGACCCTGGATGATATCCTGCCCGACGCGTTCGCCGTATGCCGCGAGGCCTCGGCCCGTGTGCTGGGGATGCGTCACTTCCCGGTGCAGATCATCGGCGGCATCGTGCTCCACCAGGCCGGATCGCCGAAATGAAAACCGGTGAAGGCAAAACCCTGGTGGCCACCCTGCCGGCGTACCTCCACGGCCTGACCGGGGAGGGCGTTCACATCGTCACGGTGAACGATTATCTGGCCCGGCGCGACTCGGAGTGGATGGGCAAGCTGTACCGTTTTCTGGGGCTGTCCGTAGGCCTGATCGTCCACGATCTGGACAATAAGGAACGGAAAAAAGCCTATGACGCCGACATCACCTACGGCACCAACAACGAGCTGGGCTTCGACTACCTGCGGGACAATATGGTCACCTATAAGGAAAACAAGGTTCAGCGGGAGCACGTGTTCGCCATCGTGGACGAGGTGGACTCCATTCTCATCGACGAGGCTAGGACGCCTTTGATCATTTCCGGCCAGGGGGACAAATCCACCGAGCTTTACACCCTCGCCGACCGGTTCGCCCGCACCCTAAAGGAAACCCGGGTGGCGGAGCTGAACGAAAAAGAGGACAACGACGAGCTTTACAAGGACGCGGACTATATCGTGGACGAAAAGGCGAAAACCGCCACCCTGACTCCCTCGGGCGTCAAGAAGGCGGAGGCCTACTTTAATATCGACAACCTGACCGACGCGGACAACATCACCATCCAGCACCACATCAACCAGGCCATCAAGGCCCACGGCGTGATGAAGCGGGATATCGAGTACGTGGTGAAGGACGGCGAGGTCATCATCGTGGACGAGTTCACCGGCCGCCTGATGTACGGCCGCCGGTACAACGAGGGCCTGCACCAGGCAATCGAGGCCAAGGAGGGCGTCACCGTAGCCCGGGAGTCCAAAACCCTGGCCACCATCACCTTCCAGAATTACTTCCGCCTCTACAAGAGGCTTTCCGGCATGACCGGTACCGCCATGACCGAGGAGGAGGAGTTCCGGGAGATCTACAAGCTGGACGTGGTGGAGATTCCCACCAACCGGCCCATGATCCGCAAGGACCTGCCGGACAGCATTTTCCGCACGGAAAAGGGAAAGTTCGAGGCGGTGATCGAGGATATTATCCAGTGCCACGAAAAGGGCCAGCCCGTGCTGGTGGGCACCATTTCCATTGAAAAATCTGAGCTGCTGAGCAAAATGCTGAAGCGCCGGGGCATCAAGCACGAGGTGCTGAACGCCAAATACCACGACAAGGAAGCGGAAATCGTAGCCCAGGCCGGTAAAAAAGGCGCGGTCACCATCGCCACCAACATGGCGGGCCGCGGTACGGATATTATGCTGGGCGGCAACGCCGAATACATGGCCAAGGCGGAAATGCGGCGGATGCAGGTTCCCGAGGAGCTGATTGTGGAAGCCACCGGCTTCGCCGAGACGGACAACGAGGATATTTTAAACGCCAGACGGACCTTCCAGGAGCTGAACAAGAAATATAAGGACGCTATCAAGTCCGAGGCGGAGGAGGTCCGGGAGGCGGGCGGCCTGTTCATCATGGGCACCGAGCGCCACGAGTCCCGCCGGATCGACAACCAGCTGAGAGGCCGTTCCGGCCGTCAGGGAGACCCGGGCACCTCCCGGTTCTACCTGTCCGTGGAGGACGACCTGATGCGCCTGTTCGGCGGCGACCGGATGAAGGCCATTATGGACCGGCTCAATGTGGAGGAAAACGTCCCCATCGAAAATAAGGTGCTTTCCAACTCCATCGAAAGCGCCCAGCGCAAGGTGGAAAGCCGAAACTTCGGCATCCGGAAAAACGTGCTCCAGTACGACGACGTGATGAACCGCCAGCGCGAGATCATTTACGCCCAGCGCAATGAGGTGCTGGACGGCAAGGATCTGAAGGAGCAGATTCTCAAAATGCTGCGCCAGGCGGTGGAGAGCCGGGTGAAAACCTATCTGCCCGCGGAAACGCCCAAGGAGGATTGGAATCTGGAGGGCCTGAGGGACTACTACCGCGGATGGCTGCTGGGGCCGGATGAGCTCCAGTTTACTCCCTCCGAGGTGGAAAATCTGGAAGCCGATTACGTTATCGACGAGATTTATAAGAAAGCGGAAGCTATTTATGAGAACCGGGAGAAGGTTTTCGGCTCTCCCTGATGAGAGAGCTGGAGCGGGTGGTTCTGCTGAAAAACGTGGATACCAAGTGGATGGACCACATCGACGCATGGAGGAGCTGAAGCGGGGCATCCGGCTGAGAGCCTACGCCCAGCATGACCCGGTAGTGGAATACCGCCTGGAGGGCTTCGATATGTTCGACGAGATGATCGCCGCCATCCGTGAGGATACCGCCAGAATGATGCTGACCCTCCGGCTGCAGGTTCAGAGAGCTCCCGCCAGGGAGCCTGCCGCCGCTGCCAATTCCGGCGCGCCCGGTGCCGGCGCGG
>ENA-OQLB01000988-OQLB01000988.1-human-gut-metagenome-genome-assembly--contig:-NODE-988-length-13673-cov-1.910527_pt1 | contig 13673 bp, 17 predicted proteins | sample MGYA00242656_ERZ504813 | MGnify/ENA primary metagenome ERZ504813 (study PRJEB26092, sample SAMD00036388) | human gut metagenome | host: Homo sapiens | study: EMG produced TPA metagenomics assembly of... | reverse complement strand
CACGGGAAATACCTGTAAACGCGGTGAATGTATACGCAAGAAAAGAAGTGACGAATCCGACGAGAATCGTAACTTCGACCGTGCGGGTGTCCGGCGGAAGCATCGATATGGTATCGGTGAAGACGAAAGAAGATATCCCGAAGCAAGATCTTTGAATGTGTGAAGGCGCTCAAAGGAATTGAAGTTCCGGCTCCGGTTCATATTGGGGATGTGATTCTTGAAAATGTGGCGGACACGGGTGTGGATATTGTTGCGACGAAGAATGTTGAATAAAAGGAAAAGAAGGAGAAGTCCTGTATGGTGACGGAAAGGGTTGCCATATGGGACTTTTTTAATGTAAAAGACTGTGACTTTTGTTTGAAATTATGCAGAATACTTAACAAACTTAAAAAAATTACACATTTTTTGGAAGAAATTTATAAAACCAAAAAAATTTTATACATTCACATAAAAAATGAATATAGTGAAAAAACAGGCACCATTCTAAAATATTCACATAACAAAGAATCGTTTGAAATGAACGACAGGAGAATATGAAAGTTTAAGGGAGGAACGAGAAATGAAAAAAGCAAAATGCTTTAGTGACATCCATTACGACATTGGAAAAATTGATGACAAAATGTACTCGTCTTTTACAGAACATCTGGGACGAAGCATTTATACAGGAATCTACGAGCCGGGGCATCCAAATGCAGATGAAGACGGATATCGTAAAGATGTCATGGAATTAGTAAAAGAATTAGGCGTTCCGGTAATTCGTTATCCAGGTGGAAACTTTGTATCATGCTATGACTGGCATGATGGAATTGGACCAAAAGAAAAAAAGACCAAAACGTATGGATTATGCATGGTCAAGTATTGAAACAAACCAGTTCGGTATTGATGAATTTTGCCAGTGGGCAGAAAAAGTTGGTATTGAACCGATGATTGCAGTCAACCTTGGAACAGGAAGTATTAAAGATGCCGGCGATCTGGTTGAATATTGCAATCATCCGGGTGGAACCTATTGGAGTGATTTGAGAGCCCAGAACGGACATCCAGAACCATATAATATCAAATATTGGTGCCTTGGGAATGAGATGGAAGGAAGCTGGCAGGCAGGACATTTGTCAGCAGAAGATTATACAAAGAAAGCACTTGAAGCAGCAAAGATCATGAGATGGGTTGATCCTTCTATTAAACTGGTTGCCTGCGGAAGCAGTTATGAAATGTTACCAACCTATATGGAATGGGACAGAACAATGCTGACAGATCTTTATAATCAGGTTGATTATTTATCAACTCATAACTATACAATGAACTCTGGGCAGGGTACAACAAATTATCTTGCTTCCTATAAACAGCTGGATTCTCATATTAAAAAACAGCGCAAAAGTTATTGAGTATGTAAAGGCTAAAAATCATTTTGATAAAGATTTAAAGATTTGTCTGGATGAATGGAATGTGTGGAATTTCCAGGACATCAAACTGGATTCTCTGGATGATTTAATGGGACTTACAACGTTCGAGATGACATCAGCTGGAAAATGGGAAATCGCGCCACCGATTCTGCAGGAAAAATACAGTCTGCTGGACGCAGTTGTTGTTGGAGGACTTGGAATTTCATTGCTGAACAATGCAGATACAGTTGAAATTGCCTGCCTGGCACAGCTTATCAATGTGATTGCTCCGATTACAACAATTCCGGGAGGCGGAATTTTCAAACAGGCGATTTATCATCCGTTCCATATGCTCAGCAAATATGGACATGGAACTGTTAAGAAAGCCATTGTGGATGCACCGAAATATCAGTGCGATTTAGGTGAATTAAATGTTGTTGAACCAGCAGTTATCTATAATGAGGAAAATGATGAAGTAAGAATCTTCGTTCTGAACTGCGATCAGGAAGAGGACGTTGAATTTGAAGTTGATTTACAGGGATATGGAGATAAGAAAGTAAAGAAACATCTGGTACTTGCCGGAAATGACTATTCTGTAATGAACACAATTGAACATCCGGATGCAGTTGAAATGGAAGAGAAAGAGGTAACAGCTGCAAATTCTGTGGTATTACCAAAAATGTCATGGAATGTAATTGTTTTAGGATAATAAAAGAAGAAGGAAAGAGGGAGGTGGCAACGAAATGAGCGTGATTTTGGAAGCAAAACATATTTCAAAAAACTTTGGACTTACTCAGGCATTGAAAGACGTTTCTGTAACCATTGATGAAGGAGAAGTTATTGGTCTGATCGGAGAAAATGGTTCCGGAAAGTCAACTCTTTCCTCTATTATTTCCGGAGTTTATCCGCAATTCTGAAGGAGAGCTTACTCTGGACGGAAAACCATATAAACCAGCAGACACACTGGATGCACAGAATCATGGAATCAGTATGATTGCCCAGGAAATGGGAACACTTCCGGGAATTAAAGTAGCAGATAATCTTTTTTATCGGAAAAGAGCAGTTGTTTACAAAACATGGTGTTGTTGACAGAAAAAAGATGTATCAGGAAGCAAGAAAGGCACTTGAAAAAATCGGAATTGACAATATTCATCCGGAAGATCCGATCATAAAATACAGTCTGGAAGAAAGAAAACTGATTGAAGTTGTAAGAGCATTGTATACGAATCCAAGGATTTTCATCGTTGACGAAACAACAACTGCCTTGTCTCAACGAGGAAGGGATATCATTACCAGGTTATTAAGAACATGAAGAAGGAAAATAAGACAGTACTGTTTATTTCCCATGACCTGGAAGAACTGATGGAGGTTTGCAGCAAGCTGATTGTTTTGCGAGACGGTGTGTTTGTTGCTGAACTTGAAAAATCTGAGTTTGAAGAGGAAAAGATAAAAGAGTTGATGGTAGGACGTAAACTTACCGGAGATTATTATCGAAGTGATTACGATGGAAGCTATGGGAAAGAGGTTGTGCTTTCAGCAGAAAAACTGTATGTAGGAGATAGCCTTAAAGGTGTCTCACTGGAACTTCATAAAGGAGAAATCCTTGGATAGGTGGGTTAACAGATTGCGGAATGCATGAACTTGGAAAAGCGTTGTTTGGAAATGTTAAACCGTTGTATGGTGAAGTAAAACTTGGAAATGGAAAAAAGATTACATCAGAAAAACAGGCAATCAAGAACAAGATTGGATATGTATCCAAGAACCGAGACCAGGAAGCACTGATCTTATCAGCAAGTATCATGGAAAATACCGTTTTACCATCCTTGTCAATGATCGCAAAAGGTGGTGTAATTACCAAAGGTGCTGAAAAGAAATTTACCGATAAACAGGTAAAAGATATGAGCATTAAATGCAGAGAGATTGGACAAAACGTAGGTGATTTAAGTGGTGGTAATAAACAGAAAGTTGTATTTGGAAAATGGCTTGGTAATGAGGCAGAAATTTATATCCTGGACTGCCCGACACGAGGAATTGATATTGGTGTAAAGGCATTTATGTATCAGCTGATGTACCGCCTGAAAAAAGAAGGAAAATCTATTTTGATGATTTCAGAAGAACTTCCGGACTGATTGGAATGAGTGATCGTATTCTGATTATGAAAGATGGTCAGATACAAGATTCATTTACCAGGTCAGAAGAGTTAAATGAATCTGTATTAATCAAGAAGATGGTTTAGGAGGGATAAAAGTGAAAGAGAAAGCTAAGGCAAAAGAAATTCTTCAGAAAATAATTCCTTTCCTTGGAATCATTTTAATGATTATCATATTTCAGGTCGGAGGAGAAGGGAAACTGCTGACAAAAGGTAATATTAACAGTATTCTGAATCAGACCGTATATATAGCGATTATGGCATTTGGTGCAATTTTCGTATACTCACATGGCGGAATGGATTTGTCATACGGTGGTGTTATCGGTTTCAGCGTTTTAGTTGCGATTTTAGTTGCGAACACAGGAGTACCGGCAGGAGTAGTATTTATTACAAACATTCTTGCAGCACTGGTATGGTTCGTATTGAACGGAGTTGTTTCCGTATATTTGCAGGTTTCGCCATTTATCACATCACTATGCATCATGTACATGTGTCGTGGAATCTTAAATACGGTATGTGCATCACAGAAATATAGTATTCCGGTTGAACTTTTTGAATTTGATAATCAGAAATTTAAGCTGGGAATGCTGTTAGGAGTCTTTATTATCTGCTATATCTTATTTGAAAAAACAGCAATTGGAAAAGATAATAAAGCAATTGGAGGAAATCCAGCCGCTGCAAAGCAGGCAGGCGTAAACGTTAATAGAACCAGAATGATCGCTTACATTATCAGTGGTATCACGGTAGGTATTGCAGGATTTATCCTTATGGCAAGAGCCGGAAGTGTAAGTACTTCAACTGGTCAGGGAATGGAAATGAACGTTGTCACAGCATTGGTACTTGGAGGTGTGCCATTGTCCGGAGGTTCTAAAGTAAAAATGATCGGAGCTGTGGTCGGAAGCTTTTCTGTTATCCTTTTGAGAAATGGATTGATTATCCTGGGTGTTAACGAACGTGTGGTTGAAGGAATTCAGGGACTGGTACTGTTACTGTTAGTATTCCTTACATATGTAAAGAACAAAGATGGTGTACTGGAGTAACAGATGAAACAAGGAGAAAAAGAGGAGGAAAAGAAATGAAAAGAATTAAACGAGCAGTAGCTGTTTTATTAGCAGTTATGATGGTATTCTCTGTAATCGGTTGTGGTGGTTCTTCAGGAAGCAAGAAATCAGACAGCAGTTCAAAAGAGACAAAAGATGCAAAGACAGAGGAAGTCTGGGGAAACAAATCAGGTCAGGATGAAATTTGTGGAGATCCGGATGGTAAATACACAATTGGTGTAGTTATCCATACAACAACAGATTTCCTTTGCGCAAAATACAAAGCATACACAGATTATCTTGGAAAAGCATATGGTGTAAAATTTAACTATTACATTATTGAAAACTTTGCAGATGAAACATATCTTTCTGCAATTGAAAACCTCTGTGCACAGGGTGTTGATGGTATTATCACAACAAACTTTTCAGGAACAGCAGTCCTTCAGGGATTAAAAATTTGTGAAGAAAATGAAGTTTATCTTGGTGTAGGCTGGTCACAGATTGATGAAAGCATCAAAGATCAGGTTTACAAGAGTGATTACTTTGTTGGGGGATCTTATGAAGCAGATTACGATGCAGGATATGAAATTGTAACAAGCCTTATTGATTCAGGATGCAAGAACATTGCAGCAATTGGCTATGAACCTGGAATTACCTGCCATGACAGAAGATGGGAAGGTATGATGAAAGCATTTGAAGATCATCCGGAAGTTAAAAAAGCTGGTGAATACAGAGGCCTTGAATTCACAAAAGCAGTAGAAGATTTCCTTGCAGCAGATGATTCTATCGATGGTATTGCAATTACACTTCTTGGTATTGAATACTGCTCAGAACCAATCAAATCAGCAGGACGTGAAGGTCAGGTTAAGATCGCATTCTGTGACCTTTCAGAAAATTGTCAGGGAAGCCTTGACAATGGTGAAACAGTATGTGCAATCGGTGGACAGTATGCTGATGCAGTATTCCCGTTCGTACTTATCTACAATGCACTGGAAGGAAATGCTCTTGACAAAGTAGAAGTACCGGTTAACTTTATTGTATGTAAATCTGGTCAGGAATTCTCTGATTACATGACATACCTTCATAATGATGGTGTATATGCATGGACAACAGATGAAGTTGATCAGCTGATTAAATCAAAAAATAAAAATGCATCTTCTGATGAGCTGCTTGAAATGGGCAAGAACTACAGTATTGAAGATACAATTGCAAGACATGGAAAATAAATTACTACTTTAACGGATATGGAAAGGGAAGGCGTATGAAAACGAAATCAGATACAGTTAAAAATGTATGCAAAGTCGTTATGCTCCCGGTATTTGTATATCTTCTGTTTTTCATATGCTCCGGCGGAGCATTTGGAAAACCGGCGAGTCTTATTATGAACCTGAAGCAAACGCTGGCCCCTACGCTAATTTCATTCGCAATGTGTTCGAACATGTTGTGTAACAGAATGGATCTTAGTGCAGGTGCGGTTGTAATGCTCTCGGCAATGTTCGGAGCAAAAATGGTATATCTTTACGGAATCGGATTGATACCATTTGCATTGATTGTGGTTGGAGCGGGCATTGTACTTGGAACAATCTCAGGTGTTATGTATATGTTACTGAGAGTTCCGGCAATTGTTACAGCACTTGGTGTTTGCATGGTATATGAGACATTATCCAACCTGGCAAGTATTTCATGGGTAACAGCTATTAACGGAGAAATTACAACACTTGGAAGATTTCCGTATTGTTTGATTATTTTTGCGATCATGTTTGTACTGTTCTACATCATTTTCAACTATACAAAGTTTGGATATAATGTAAGAGCATGTGCAAGTTCACAGAGAATTGCAAAAAATTCAGGTGTCAATACCAAGAAAACAGCATTCCTCTGCTATGTAGTTTCATCATTATTCCTTGGAGTTGCGGCACTTTTGAAGATTTCTATACAGGGATCAATTGATACGCCGATGTACATGTCAAGTACGAATATTATTTTCAACTGCATGCTTGGAATTTATGTTGGACTGGCACTTGAACAGTATTGTAATCTGGTAATCGGAATCTTTATCGGAAACTTTATTTTAAATATGCTGACGACAGGACTTCTCAGCATGGGACTTTCAGCTTCGCTGCAGGATACAGCATCTGGAATCTTCCTTCTGGTTATTATGATCTTTACTTACAACAACCAGAGAGTAATGAACTTTATCAGTGAACGAAAGCTGAAAAAAGAGCTTGTGAGAACAAACGCACAATAAAAAATAATTTAAATGACACCCGGAGTATACGCATCCTGTCAGCTTGCGATACTCCGGGTGTCGCTGTATAATCGGAATAGACAGCATTTGACAGGGCATAATGGGAGGAAGAAAATATGATAAAAGTATTGTTAGTGGATGATGAAAAGCTGGCACTGGAGTATTTGGAGCATATTATTGATTGGGAGTATCATGGATTTGAATTGATCGGGGTAACGACAAATCCAGAACAGGCACTTGCAATTTACAAGACACACAGACCGGATCTGGTGATATCAGATGTAAAGATGCCTGGATTAAATGGATTGGAATTAGGGGATGCAATTCGCGAATATGGTGGAAATACACATATTCTGTTCCTTTCAGCATATAAAAATTTTGATTATGTAAAACAGGCAATCCGGTTAGGAATTGATGATTATATCTTAAAAAGTGATCTGGAGGAAGATGGATTTTTAAGAAAAATACTAAAATTAAAAGAAAGAAATTATAAAAGAAAAAGCAAAAAAGCAAGTATACAATTACAGCAATTTTAGAGGAATTATTTAGAAAAAATATTTCAGAAGAGGTATATAAAGATATTCTTGATGAAAATGATTATATAGGTTTGCATAAGAAATATTATTATATTATCGTTTCTCAAAGAAAGGTTCCGAAGATTTTAAAGAAATATATTCCACTTGATAACAATCAGATGACATTGGATAATCGGCTCATAAAAAGAGCGTGCGAAAATGTATCTGAAAATACTGGGATTCATGTAGGGGCCAGGTTTCCGGTAAACGAAGATGAATATCTGATTTTGCTTGAATTCGGAAAAGGAATTGTTTCACAAAAAGAAATAAATGACAGAATTTATGATTTTGCAAGAAAGCTGTATGAATATATTAACAGAGAAGAAAAACTGTATCATGTATATTATTGTTTGCATGGAAGTATGGTAAGGCAGTTCCGGTCTAATTTTACAAATTATCAAAGACAACTGGAAAATAATATTTTAAAAAATGAAGTAGAGTTACAGGAGCTGCGTTATGACGGAAAAGAGGAAAATGAGAAGAAACTGTCAGGAATTTCATCAGAAGAAATTTATCAGTCTTTACAACAGGGAAAAACAGAAGAAATTGAAAAAATAGAAAACCGATTGCATGAAACAGAAAAAAAACAGAATGTTACAGAATACTTGGAATATATAGAACATATTTTGGAGGCTCTTAGTTTGTTTGATGGAAAACTGATTGGAGAAACAAGCGGTCAGAGATTTTTGATGACCGAGGGATGCAGTTCTTATGATTTTAGAAAAGTAACAGATCTTCAGGCATATATTGAATACAAGATAGAAGAAATTTGTCGAATGAAAAATGAGAAAGAAAAAATGATTTATTCCGATGTGACAATCAATGCAATGGCTTATATCAATCAGAATTATGGTGATGCAAGTATTACAGCAGCAGAAGTTGCGGAGCATGTTGGTGTGACGTCTTCCTGGTTATCAACGAAATTTAAAACAGAAACTGGAATACGGGTAAATGATTTTATCAATAATGTCAGAATAGAAAATGCAAAGAAAATGTTCCAGGATAAAGAATATATGGTTTATGAAGTATCAGAAAAGACAGGTTTTACTTCCAGTCAGTATTTCAGTAAAATTTTCAAAGAATATACAGGACTGACACCGAACCAATATCGCAGGAAATTATTAGCCGGAGAGTAGAAGAGGTCATGAAATTAAGAAATAAATTGGTTATAGCACAATTATGTGTGTTTTTGGTAATTATGGGAATATTGCTCATGGCATTACCGGAACTGGTATATAGAAATATCAGTGTGAAAGACAGAGAGGATACCATGATTCTGAATGAGCAGATCATGTCTCAGTTAGATCAGAATTTTGAAGAGCTGGTAAGATTTACAAAGATTGTGGCAGAAGAACCAGAACTTATTCAGAAAATAGATCAATATATGTCGGAGCCGAATGAAGCAAATAATGCGAAAATAAGTCTTTTTTATCCCAGCTTGGTGTAAAAAATAAAATTCAGTCATATGGAATCATCGGGATTTATCTGGATGTCCAAAAGGCGGATAAAATATATGATTTTTCAACAGTAGGATTTTCGAATAAAGTAAAAGAACATATTTGTAGTGAAATAAAAGAATTAGATTTAAAAGGGAAAAAGACAAGTTTTTTGAATCCTTTTGCTTATGACGGGGAATCAGATACAGCATTTGGAAATATATTTAACATGGTTTATGGATATACGATGGAATATATATATCATGGGCAGAAAGGCAATCTTACTGTTATAGCATCTTTTGACCAGTTGTACTATATTGCAAACCAGATGAAAGATTACAGTAACGATTATCTGTTTCTTGATAAAAATAATCAGATTTTACAGCCAAGTGTTAAGGAAACACAAATAGATGTAAACGCAACTCTGAAAAACATGAAGTATGGAAAAAGCTATAAGGAAGGTTATTGGCAGCAGGAAGATGGGATTACTACAGTACGTTTTTCGGAAGAAGATGGGTGGAAGATTATTTGCAGGCAGAGCAGAAAAGATATTCTGGACAATAACCGTTCGCTGATTTTTCTGGTAGAAATACTGATTTTATGTTTTGGGCTTGGAATTGTGTTAGTTATGATCCCGATTGTAAATCATTTTACCGGTCCGCTTACGGATGTATCAAAACAAATGAATGAAATAGCAGAAGGAAATCTGGATGCACGAATTGAGGTGAATTCAACAGATGAAATAGGAGAAGTAGGCGCTTCATTTAATGTTATGGCAAAACGTTTGCAGGAAAATATTGTTGAAATGGTCGAACAGGAAAAGAGAGAGCAGCAACTGAAGTATGGTCTGATGATTTCGCAGGTGGATCCACATTTTATCTATAATACCATGAATATGATTACATATCTGGCACAGAAAAACCGGAATGAAGATGTGATTGCAGTGAATAAAGCTATGATTCAGATTTTAAGGGACAGACTACGTATAGAGGTGGATAATGTTTATGATACAGTAGAGCAGGAAATTAAAGTAGTGAGAGAATATTTACTGATTCAGAAATATCGATATACAGGAATATTTAAAAGTGTTATTGACATCGAAGCGGGGGTTGAGCCATATCTGATTGCAAAAAATATTTTGCAGCCACTTGTAGAGAATGCGTTCTTTCATGGAATTCTATGTAATACAGATGAAGAAGGCGAAGTAATAGACGGATGCATTACGATTCGTATCAGAATGGAAGAAGATGAAGTTGAGATTATTGTAAAAGATAATGGTGCAGGGATGTCTCAGGACAAACTAGATGAATTAAGCAAACCGCAGCGTAAAACTGTCAAGTATGGAAAGAGGAGAACATATCGGTATAAAAAATATTAAAGAAAGACTGGACTATATTTATGAAAATAAATACAGATTTCAGATATGGTCAAAAGAGGGCGAAGGTACGATCGTTACGATCCGGATTCCGGCAATTGTATCAAGTGAAACTGAGAAATAAAAGAATGGAAGAGGTTCTATGTAGCAGTAAAAACTGTTATATGGAGCCTTTTTATATAAGTAATGAAGGGAATTTATGTGTCTGAAAGAAGCGGAAAAGGGCCAACATTTTGTGATTTCGTTAAGAAATGGGTATAAACATTTTCTATTTTCGTTAAAAACTAGCGTAAAACATTTCTGTTTTTCGTTAAAAAGCAAGGAAAAACATTTCGTGTTTTCGTGAAAAAATGTATAATAGGAGAATCAAAACATTGCGCAGGAGGACTTTCATGGAACCATTCTATTATCACAAAATGACGAAACAGCAGCAGGCAGCATACCATGTAATCATGCAGGGAGCGAATGCGCTTGCGGATGAATTTCAGATACCGCGCATAGAAAGTGCGGAGCTTTATGATGTCTTTTTCAGGCTCCGGCTGGATCACCCGGAGATTTTCTGGATGACAGGCTTCAAATATAAATACTACCAGGACTCTCCGAATCTGATCTTTGTACCGGAGTATCTGTTTGACAAAAATAAAATCCGGGAGCACCAGAAGGCAATGACTGCCGGGTAGAGAAACTGGCAAGAGCGGCAAAGGATTTGTCCGAATGGGAAAAGGAGAAATATATTCATGATTTTATTTGTGAAAATGTGACTTATGATAAGCTGAAAAAGGCGTATTCCCATGAGATTATCGGTCCACTTGGACATGGAGTTGGCGTATGTGAAGGGATTGCAAAATCTGTGAAAGTACTCTGTGATGCGCTTGGAATCTGGTGCATGATCGCAGTCTGCGGTAACAATCCGGAAAAAAGGATCAAGTACCGGCATACTTGGAATATCATAAAAATTGGTGGTACATATTATCATCTGGATGCAACTTTTGACAATAGCTTGGTAAACACAGTGCGGCAGGACAGGAGATCCGCTATGATTATTTCAATCTAGACGACAAGAAGATTTTCCGGGATCATGAACCGCTGATTGCACCGGCACCGGTCTGTACGAATGGGGATCATTTCTATTATCGGGAGAAGAAACTTCCTTTACAAAAGAAGAAGATGTCTATAAACGGTCGCTGCAGGCGGCTAAGAAGGGCAGGATATTGACCTTTCAGTGGAGAGGCGGCTATCTGACAAGAGAAGTTTTGGAGAAACTTTTTGGATCTGCTCCGGAAAGCCGGAGAAGAGAAGCAGAGGGCTGCCAGGATCAGCCTCAACTGGTCGCAGGCAGTGATCCGTGTCAGTTATGTGGAGGACAGAGGACTTGCCTGTGTGGATATGGAAGAGGCAAATGAAGGAGAAAAGGAATAGATGAGTGAACTGGAAATACAGGAAAATATGTCAGCAGAGGAAGCGTTCATGGATACAGAAAATGCATATGAAGAAATTCCGGAGGCCTTCCAGAAACTTGCCCAGTTACTCGGTCAGGATCAGTTTGAAGTTCTGTTTCCAGATAAAGATGCCAAAAACCAGGATGAGATCCGCTTGGTGTATCTGATGAATGATGCAGTGGAAAGCTTTCTGGTTTTTATCGGTGCGAGGATGACCGGACATTATCAGAAGGATTATGAAGGAGAGCTGGACGCAACTTTAAGCCAGGAGGATGGAGAATATGTACTTGTCGTATATCAGGGCGAAACGGTTGTGACCATTTTCTTCCGGGAACTTCAGTTGGAGGTGAACCTTTATAATTACGGAGATGTGGGACATTTCTGGGTGAAAGGGTATGAGTATCTGCGGATTCTGGAATATCGTCTGGCGATTCTGAACGATAAATGTGAATACCTTGGAGAAAAGGCAACAAGTGATACAGAACAGAAACTTGCAAAACTGGTACATTTTCCACCGTTGAACTATACCTGTTATCCGGCAGTTCCGGCAAAATATATTGTCCCGATGGAAGATCCGTGGAATCCGACCGAAGAGGCAATGGATGTAATGGAAGAGCTTGCTGTGGAGAAAGGGGACAGAAGCATGGTAAGGTGGCTTCGTTTTTTACCGGAAGCATCACGGAAAAGTGATGAGCAGATGGCTTGCAAGGCTGTTACACAGAAGAAGCCATGCAGATATGATTGACCTGCTGGATAAAAAGCTTGCAAAAGAAGCAAAAAATTATCCACGAAGAGATTTTGGAGGAAGAATTTAACCAGAAGTACGAAAAAGTTTTACAGAAAGCAGAGCAAAGAAAAGAAGAACTGGAGATAAACGGGCAGAAAGTGACGCTTGTGCGTGAGGAACCGTTTTCTGCTGCAAGAGATTTGGTGGATTTTAAGGTGTATCTGATGATATGGAAAGAAAAAAGGGGAGATCGGATCGTGGAAATCGAAGAGTTTCTTTGAATTTTTGTAAATAAATAAAATAGAAAAATAATTTAAAATAAAAAGTATTTTTTGATGATGAGGCAAATAGGGATAGATGGTTGAAATCAGTAGGATAAGTGTTAGAATAAAAGATAAAATAGAAAAGTAATTTTAGGAAAATTAGTTTTTTAAAAGACATATTTTTCTTGAATATTGAGGAATAGAAAAGGCAAAATGTGTAAAGTATGTTATTAGAAGGTGGGAAAATGCATGGATGCTAATCATGAAATTATTATACCTAATAAAGGATTACCATTTAAAATGTTTATATTTGAAGGGAAAAACGGAAATTATGTAAGAAATAAACATTGGCATACATCAATAGAAATTTTTGCTGTTTTTAAAGGTTCAGTAAGATTCTTTTTAAATGATGAAGAATATTATTTGAAAGAAGGTGAATTTGTTATTGTAAATTCAAATGAAGTGCATTCTATTTTTGCACCAGATTTAAATTTGACATTAGTTATTCAAATTCCACTTGTTGTTTTTGAAGAGTATTATATTGAGAAAAATTTCATTACATTTTCACATGATTCCAATTATTGTGATAAAGATATGATGGGTATAATGAAAGAGATGTACAGAGCCTATGTAGCAAAGAAGTGCGGGTATGAATTCCTAACTCAAACAAAGTTTTATCATTTGTTATATTTAATGGTAACAGTGTATAGGATAACAGATGTAAGTGATGAAAGAATAAAAAGTTATAAGCATTTGAATTCGTCTGACAGATAATAATCAATTTATATTAAGAAAATTATGAGGGAGATATCTCTCTTGAAGTCTGGCAAAAATATTTGGATATTCTCCGACCTATTTGTCGAAGATGTTTCAAAAGTATGCGAAAGTTAGTTATAGGGAATACTTGCAGAGTATTAGCCTGCAAATAAAAAGTCAAGGCTAAATTGAAGAACATTGAAAATTTTATACAGGTTGAAAAGTAGGTATCAAAATAAGACCACCACACCAGTGCTGGTCTGAGAATTATAATGATGATTAGGAT
>ENA-OQLB01000987-OQLB01000987.1-human-gut-metagenome-genome-assembly--contig:-NODE-987-length-13684-cov-4.321531_pt1 | contig 13684 bp, 17 predicted proteins | sample MGYA00242656_ERZ504813 | MGnify/ENA primary metagenome ERZ504813 (study PRJEB26092, sample SAMD00036388) | human gut metagenome | host: Homo sapiens | study: EMG produced TPA metagenomics assembly of... | reverse complement strand
ACAACAAGTTATCACAATAATTAATCTGTTGTAGGGTCCTGTGGAATGTAGTAACTGCCGAAGCGAACCCTTTTCATTCCACCTATAGTCGTTCAGGGCATGTCCTAGTCCTTTTTTTTTAAATCACTGATTATAAAATAACATGTTTTACATTATATATTACATTAATATAGGCAGCTTTCTCGTGTTTTTCATTTTCAGCCTGCTCAAACACAAAAAAAAGAACCTACTGACCGTCAGCCAGTAGGTTTCTTTATTCTATCTATTTAAACAAATAAAAGCGCCCTGTTTAGAAGGTATTAAAAACAGCAACCTCCCCATTCAGGAAAATAGGCTTACCCATCACATGTCAACCCTTTTTTTCTGCAAATATATTCCACACTCCAGCACTCAAAGCCGCACCGATGAATGGACCAATAATGAAAATCCAAAGTTGGCTTAATGCCTCTCCTCCCTGAAAAAGAGCAGGCCCTATACTACGTGCCGGATTGACCGAAGTCCCGGTATAACGAATACAAGCCAAGTGAACAAGTACCAAAGAAAGGCCAATGGCAAGTCCTGCAAAATTTCCTGCACCTTTCTGGGCATCGGTAGTACCCAGCACAACCAGAACAAACACAAATGTGAACACAACTTCAGCCAACAGACCACCCATTATGGAAACTCCTTCCTGACAGACATTGGCACCCGTTCCTACCAAACCGGCATTAGAAGTCAATCCCCAAAGAATCACAGAGCCTAAAATAGCTCCAATCACTTGAAACAGCATATACATACCTGCTTCTTTCCCACTAATGCGTCCGGACAGTAAACATCCCAAGGTTATTGCCGGATTGATATGACAACCGGAAATACCGCCAATAGTGTATGCCATAGCTACTACCGAGAGCCCAAAAGCAAGTGCGGTTCCTATCACCGTAGATGACAAATTGGGATCGGCTGATGTACATGATAAACTGATTGCTGTGCCACAACCCATGAGGACGAGAACCATAGTCCCGAACATTTCTGCAATGTACTTTTTCATAACTACAATTTATTAAATTAAACTTGTCGCGTTTCCATGTATCTCCACAAAAAGACTGCACAGTAAACACAAAATAACTTATGCCACAAATATAATATTTAAGTTACACATAGCTTATATTTCTTTCTTTAAAGTATGCAAGATCCTTCACTAATACAGAAAAAGTGTTCACAAATACCTCTAAATCTATTTTAGTAATCATCAGTTATAGCTTTATTAAATCGCAATTACTAACTTCGCAAACACTTTTGTAGAAACATAACAAAAGCATTGCAGATAACCGGTGGCCTGATAAAAACCACTGCCGAAGAGAAACGGTGAGACAATAATCTTTAAACTCAATAAGTATGATGAAACGAAGTTTTTTTACAGTTCTTTTTGCGTTAATCTGTACTTTGGGATTTTCGCAAGTATCTTTCAATGTAAAAGCAGGTCTTAACCTTAGCAGTTACATCGGTGAAAATTCAGACAACTCCAAATTCAAACCGGGAGTTCGTCTTGGCGTGGGAATGGAATACCAGTTCAATGAAATGGTGGCTCTGCAACCTTCATTATTCTTCTCTCAGAAGGAGCCAAGTATTCAGGTGATTATAAAGGCAACATTGCAGATGCCGATGCAGACGTGAAAATAAATCAACTGTATCTTGAGCTTCCAATCAATGTACAATTCAGATTCAACATTGCAGACAATACTAATCTTGTCATTGCAACCGGTCCTTATCTGGCCTGTGGCGTAGGCGGAAAAGCAAAATTTGACGGAAATGCTTCCGTTGGCAGTGTTGAGGTAAACGGTTCCGAGAAGTAGATACTTTCGGAGATGACGGATTGGACTATAATAGATTCGATGCCGGCTGGAACATCGGCCTCGGAGTAGAATTCGGGCAGATTCTCGTGGGATTTGATACCCAGCTCGGTTTCTATAAGATAATGGATGGCGATGCTCCTCACAATGCAAACATTGGCATTACCGTAGGCTATAAGTTCTAAAAATCGTTTTTTTCTTTACCTAAACCGCCCTCGTTGCTGTGTGATACGACATTCCACTGTAACGAGGGTTATTTATATATGTTAAAAGTGCTTTCTGTCAAAAGGCCAACAACAAAACTGCCCCCTCTTAATAACACGCAAATATCAGACATGTAAAATCAACAAAAAGTCACCAGTAAAAGACAAGCAGGGAATTTATCATTTATTAATTAGATTAGATTTTCTCTTTATCGTATATTTGTACCCAATAACCGAATTAAGAGATATGAAAAAGATAAGTTTTGCACTTCTTTTCTGCCTTTGTACACTGGCAAGTTTTGCCCAAAGCGGCAAACCACTCAATTTAAAAGAGATTGTATCCGGGGAATTTATTCCTCAAGGAATTTCAGGCGTTATTCCTATCCCGGGAGACGGGGAGCACTATTCGCAAATGAATGCGGATAAGACTCAAATTATCAAATACTCTTTCAAAACAGGTAAACCGGTGGAAGTGTTGTTCGACGCCGCTACCGCCCGCGAATGTCCGTTCAAGAAGTTCGACAGTTACAGTTTTTCTCCGGACGGTAGCAAATTGCTTATCGCAACCGAAACAACTCCAATCTACCGCCGTTCCTATACGGCAGTACACTATATATATAGTCTGAAGCGAAATTTGGACGGCAAGATAAACAATGTAGTAGAAAAGTTGTCAGACGGCGGTCCTCAACAAGTTCCTGTTTTCTCGCCCGACGGATATCAGGTGGCCTTTGTTCGTGACAACAACATTTTCCTCGTGAAACTGCTCTACGGCAACAGCGAAAGCCAGGTAACCGAAGACGGCAAACGCAATGAAGTGTTGAACGGTATTCCCGACTGGGTATATGAAGAAGAGTTTGCTTTTAACCGCGCATTGGAATTCAGTCCCGACAGCAAGATGTTGGCGTTCATCCGTTTTGACGAGAAGGAAGTACCGTCGTATACTTTCCCTGTATTTGCCGGAGAAGCGCCTCATATGACTCCTTATGAAAAATATCCGGGAGAATATACCTATAAATATCCCAAAACTGGTGAAAAGAACTCAAAAGTATCCGTACATACTTTTGACATCAAATCCAAAGTAATTCGTAAAATCAACGTTCCGCTGGAAGAAGGGGGATATATCCCACGCATCCGTTTTACGCAAGATCCGAACAAGCTGGCGGTTATGACATTGAATCGCCACCAAAATCGGTTCGACCTGTACTTTGCCGATCCGCGCAGCACCGTCTGCAAGCTTGCCGTACGCGACGAAAGCGACACTTATATTCGTGAAAATGTATTCGATAACATCATTTTCTACCCGGAAAACTTCAGTTTCGTCAGCGAAAAGAGCGGATACAACCACTTGTACTGGTATAGCATAGGCGGAAACCTTATCAAACAGGTTACTTCCGGCCCTTATGAAGTGCAGGACTTCCTGGGTTATGACCCCGAAGATGACTGTTTCTATTTCAGCAGTAACGAAGAAAGCCCGCTACGCAGCGCTATCTACAAGATAGACCGCAAAGGCAAGAAGATTAAGTTATCGTCACAAGCCGGAACAAATAGCGCACAGTTCAGTACAGATATGAAGTACTTCATGAACCGTTACTCAAATTTAGATACTCCTACTGTCATTACCCTGAATGATAATACAGGGAAGACATTGACTACGCTTGTAGACAACGCTGTTCTAAAGCAAAAGTTAAGAGGATATGATATGCCCCAAAAAGAGTTTTTCTCGTTTCAAACCTCTGACGGAATTACCCTGAACGGTGGATGATGAAGCCGACCAACTTCTCCTCCAGCAAAAAATATCCGGCTTTGATGTATCAGTACAGCGGTCCCGGTTCGCAACAGGTTCTTGACAAGTTCGGTGTGAGTTGGGAGACATATATGGCATCTCAAGGATACGTTGTAGTATGTGTAGACGGACGTGGAACCGGCGGACGCGGTGCGGAATTTGCCAAAGTAACTTATCTGAACCTCGGTATCAAAGAAGCCAAAGACCAGGTAGAAACGGCTTTATATTTGGGACGGCAACCTTATGTGGACAAAGACCGTATCGGCATATGGGGCTGGAGTTATGGCGGATACATGACCATTATGAGCATGAGCGAAGGAACTCCGGTGTTCAAAGCAGGAGTTGCCGTTGCTCCGGTCACCGACTGGAATTATTACGATACCGTATACGGTGAGCGTTTCATGCGCACCCCGAAAGAAAACGCCGAAGGTTATAAAGCTTCATCCGCCTTTACACGTGCCAACAATTTGCATGGTAACCTGTTATTAGTACATGGCATGGCTGACGACAACGTTCATTTCCAGAATTGTGTGGAATACGCCGAGCACCTCGTACAACTTGACAAGCAATTTGATATGCAGGTTTACACCAATCGTAACCACAGTATATTTGGCGGTAACACCCGTTTACATCTGTACACCAAGTTGACGAATTTCTTTAACCGGGAGTTGAAAAAATAAATGACTGAAAGAGTACGTAAGCCGGAATGGCTCAAAATCAGTATCGGCGCTAACGAACGTTACACCGAAACAAAGCGAATTGTAGAATCCCACTGCCTGCATACAATCTGCAGCAGTGGGCGCTGTCCCAATATGGGAGAATGTTGGGGAAGAGGTACAGCCACTTTCATGATAGGCGGAGACATCTGTACCCGTTGCTGCAAATTCTGCAATACGCAAACTGGCAAACCTATGCCCTTGGATCCGAAAGAACCCGTACACGTAGCCGAATCTATCGCCTTAATGAAGCTCTCTCATGCCGTTGTCACTTCTGTGGACAGGGATGACCTGCCGGATCTTGGTGCAGCTCATTGGGCGCAAACGATTCGTGAAATCAAACGCCTCAACCCCGAAACGACTGTTGAAGTATTAATTCCCGACTTTCAGGGCAGAAAAGAGCTGATAGATAAAGTAATCGAAGCCCAACCGGAAATAATCTCCCATAATATGGAAACAGTGAAACGTATCAGTCCACTGGTACGGAGCGCAGCCCGCTATGAAACAAGCCTTGAAGTGCTGCGACAAATAGCAGAAAGCGGTACCACCACCAAATCCGGTATCATGGTCGGTCTTGGAGAAACTCCGGATGAAGTGGAAGAACTAATGGATGACTTACGCAATGCAAATTGCCAGATACTTACTATCGGACAATATTTACAGCCTACGCATAAACATTATGCGGTAGCCGAATATATTACTCCCACCCAATTTGCCATTTACAAAGAGCTTGGATTAAAGAAAGGGTTCACACAAGTGGAAAGTGCACCATTGGTTCGTTCATCTTACCATGCAGAAAAATCGACCCTATATCTACAAAAAAGGATGAAATAAAGAACATTTCACACAAGTCGTTTGTTAAAAAGGAAACGGCAAAATAACATAAGAATGGGCAAGCAAAAAGTTCTATCATCCAAGTTTAATATGTCGCTGGGATATATTCCCGTCATTATATCCATTATATTATGCGAATTCATAATACAAGACATAGCTATCTACATCGGTACAGGTGTAGGATTATTGTTTAGCATCTATATGTTGCAACGCAAAGGCTCACATGTCCCCCCGATTATACTATATTGCACAACAGGAATGTTATTGCTATTGACTATAACGTCCTTTTTCTCCACCGATTACTGTTCGGAAGCAATGTTTCCATTGACATTGGAAATCAGTGCCATTATTCCGCCATTCGTTATCTTTCTGAACAGAAAACGCTTCTTAAATTACCACGCCGCCCAAACTCATAAATGCTGCAAACAATTTTTCGCACAAGGAGCCGAAGCTGCCATAGTATCTGCCCGCGTGTTACTGCTTTTTGGATTCTTACATTTCCTTATCATATCACTCACCATATTTTTCGGTCATCCGCTGAGTAACACGACACGATATGTTTTATTCCGTATCGTTCCTCCCAGTGTATTCATACTGAGTATTCTGTTCAACCAATTCGGTATATACTATTTCAATAAGGTGATGAAACATACCGTATTCATACCCATAGTAACTACAAAAGGAGATGTCATTGGCAAAGCGATAGCCTCAGAAGCTATTAACCGGAAAAATGAATATATCAATCCGGTCATTCGCATCACCGTAGCCGCACATGGCATGTTGTTCTTATTGCCACGCCCTCAGTGTTGCATGTTTGAGAAGGGCAAAACAGACCTGCTAATGGAAAGCTATTTGTTATATGGAGAGACTTTAGAACAAGGAATAAAAAGAGTATTACTGAATACCCTGCCAACCGCTTCATTGCAGGATCTCCACTTTAACTTTATGTATCATTTTGAAAATGAAGCGACCAATCGCCTGATTTATCTCTTCACTCTGGATTTGGATGATGATTCGATCTTATGCAACAAAAAGTTTAAAGGTGGAAAGCTTTGGACATTTCAGCAAATAGAACACAATCTTCATCGAAACTTCTTCAGCAGTTGTTTCGAACATGAATACGAACAGATAAAGGAGATTATTTATACAAGAGAAAAATACAAGGAATCTTAGAGAGATCGGGAACTCTCCCCTGCCATTCCTTCACTGTTTTAGTTTTAATATATTCTCCCTCACATGTAATATTGGCAGCAATACAGAGCTTTGTCTGAGGACGGCAATTATGCAGGATATCCTCTATCATCTTATTATTGCGATAAGGAGTTTCTATGAAAAGCTGGGTTTGATGCTCATTGTACACACGCTGTTCCAACGCCTTCAATTTCTTGGCACGTTCACCGGGTTCAATAGGCAAATATCCATGAAAAGCAAAACTTTGTCCGTTGAAACCGGAACCCATAACCGACAATATAATCGAAGAAGGCCCCACCAGCGGAATCACCCTCAAGTTCTTGCGTTGGCTATCGCCACAACATCCGCCCCCGGATCGGCAACTGCCGGACAACCAGCCTCAGAAATCACTCCCATAGAGTTTCCGTCTTCAAGCGGCATCAAATATCCGGAAATATCTTCCGGTGATGTATGTTTATTAAGCGTATAGAACGTAAGCGAGTCAATATCTATTTCCCTATCTACTTCTTCAAAAAACGACGTGCTGAACGCACATCCTCTACTATAAAATAGCGGATACCCCAAATAACTTCTTTATTATAAGAAGGCAATACTGTTTCAACAGGAGTGTCTCCTAAGGTAACAGGTAACAGATAAAGCGCAGGAAGCATGGCAATGATTGGTAGTTAGCAACTAGTGATTAGCGATTAGTGGCTTGCCATACGCCGGCATAGCCAACTAATCATCAATCACTATTTATTATCCATAAATTATATTTCCGTTTTCGTCTTTGTATTCATCCAGACCTTTTTCATAAGTAGCCATGGCACGCAGACTCATACCTACACTGGAGAAACCTCCGTCGTGGAACAGATTCTGCATAGTGACCTTACGAGTCAAGTCGGAGAACATAACGATACAGTAATCAGCACATTCATCAGCCGAAGCATTACCCAAAGGAGACATACGGTTGGCGAAGTCGAACAACTTGTCCATACCTTTTACTCCGGAACCTGCAGTAGTCATTGTAGGTGACTGTGAAATCGTGTTGACACGTACATTGTGCTCACGTCCGTAGATGTAACCGAAACTACGGGCGATAGACTCCAACAGTGCTTTCGCATCCGCCATGTCGTTGTAACCATAGAACGTACGTTGTGCAGCTACATAACTCAAAGCCAGAATAGAGCCATATTCAGCAATAGCATTCATCTTCTTGGCAGCTTGTATCATCTTATGGAAAGAAACAGCCGAAATGTCCAGCGTTTTATCCAACATATCATAATCAAGATTATCGTATGTACGTTTCTTACGTACGTTAGGAGACATACCGATAGAATGGAGAACGAAATCCACCTGGCCGCCCAGCACTTCCATAGAACGTTTAAACACATTCTCCAGATCTTCCACACTGGTAGCATCTGCTGCAATGACCTCGCAATTCAGCTTCTCGGCCAATGCCGAAACTTCACCCATACGTACAGCAACAGGTGTATTAGACAAGGTGATAGTGGCACCTTCTTCTACTGCTTTTTCCGCTACTTTCCAGGCAATGGATTGCTCATTCAGAGCACCGAATATAATGCCTCTTTTTCCTTTCAACAAATTGTAACTCATACCTTATTTTACTAAAATTGAGCTGCAAAGATAGTGCAAAAACCTCGAAAGCATGCAAAGAAAAGGCTAAAACCACAAAAAATACACCAAAACCAACAATTAGTACACATCATTTCAGCCAAATCCCGATACATTTGCAATAGGTAATTAAGAGGTTTTTTCATAATATTTAAAGGTTAGAAAATTAAGCCACTATTATTTCTTTCGTAAGCAACTCGTGAGAGCCGCTTACGGAAAGATAATAAAAAAGAGGAAAAACAAGAAATTAATAGCCGGATACGATGAAAACACCAGTCTTCAATCTACCTTGTAACTGCATATAATTAGTAATTAATATAGTATCACGAATGGACACATTATTCAAAAAGCTACTTGTGCTTACCACATTTTCTCTTGCGTTACTCCCTGTACAGAACGCTGCCCATGCCCAGTGCAAAAACTCCATAGATGAAAGCATCTATAAAGAGCTTCCTTTTAATATGCCAAAAGTAGAACAGCCTTCATTTCCGGATTATACAGTCAATATTCTGCAATTCGGGGCGAAAGGCGATGGAATTACCTTAAACACAAAAGCAATTAATGATGCCATTAAAGCAGTCAATGCAAAAGGTGGCGGCAAAGTGGTTATACCGGAAGGATTGTGGTTGACAGGTCCTATCGAACTGTTAAGTAATGTCAATCTATATACGGAAAAGAATGCATTGATTGTCTTTTCGGATGACTTCAATGCCTATCCTATTCTCGAAACATCATTTGAAGGCTTAAATACCCGCCGTTGCCAATCGCCTATCTCAGCACGCAACGCAGAAAACATAGCAATTACAGGCTACGGCGTATTCGACGGTTCGGGTGACAGTTGGCGTCCTGTAAAGAAAGGCAAACTTACCGCCGGACAATGGGATGCTCTCGTGAAGTCAGGTGGTGTTGTAGACAAATCCATATGGTATCCCACAGCCGGCTCATTAAAAGGAGCATTGGCCTGTAAAGAGTTCAATAATCCCGAAGGTATTGAGACCGAGAAGAATGGAATGAGATCCGCCCATGGTTGCGCCCGGTATTACTGAATATCGTCAAGAGCAAAAAAGTCTTATTAGAAGGGGTTACGTTTAAAAACTCACCGAGTTGGTGTCTGCATCCGCTATCTTGCGAGCACATCACCATCAACCAGGTTAAGGTATTCAACCCCTGGTATTCTCAGAACGGTGACGCCTTAGATTTGGAATCCTGCAAGAATGCTCTGATAATCAATAACATTTTTGACGCCGGTGATGACGCTATTTGCATTAAATCCGGTAAAGACAAAGACGGACGCGAACGCGGCGAACCTTGTCAAAACGTCATCGTAAAAAACAACACAGTACTACATGGCCATGGCGGCTTTGTAGTGGGCAGTGAAATGTCCGGAGGTGTGAAAAACATCTATGTGGCAGACTGTACTTTCCTCGGTACAGATGTCGGTTTACGATTCAAAAGTACCAGAGGACGTGGCGGTGTTGTAGAAGGAATCTACATTCACAACATCCACATGATTGACATACCTCACGAACCATTGCTGTTCGATTTATTCTATGGCGGTAAAGCAGCCGGCGAAGAGACGGAAGAAGACCTGAAAAGCCGCATGAAAGCATCCATACCTGAAGTGACTGTCGAAACACCTTCTTTCCGCGATATCCACATCTCCAACATTATCTGTAAAGGTTCCGGGCGTGCCATGTTCTTCAATGGATTGCCTGAAATGCCCATCAGGAATGTAACAGTAAAGAATGTGATCATCAGTGATGCCAAAGAAGGGGTTGTCATCAGCCAGGCAGAAGGTGTTGTACTGGAAAACATACGCATAGAGACTAAAGGACATACACTGAATGTCAAGAATGCCAAAAACTTAAATATTGACGGAAAGACATATTCTGCCATTGGTGTAGAAGGAAAAGTTATGAATTTCAAATAAATTCCGATAAGCAATGCAAACCGTTCAATGCGAGTTGCATAAATAACAAATCAAAGCAGACAGCTTTTTTAATCCAAAAGAGAGCTGTCTGTTCTTTTAGTTTAATTTTGTAACTGTAATTAAAATACACTCTGTTATGAGAACAGCCTTTTTTAGCCGGTTTCCTGTTGTTGTGGACATCCATTCTTAGTGCGCAACCACAGACAAGTTTCAAAACGATCTCAATTGAAATAAGTAATTCATGGACAAAAGATAAAATCGATGCTCCGGTAGTTCTAAAGATTGAAGATTTACAACCCGGTTTCCATGTACGCTCAGCTGTCGTATTGAACGGTGAGGAAGAAATACCCTCACAATTGGATGACCTGAACGGAGACTTGCAAGCTGACGAGTTGGCTTTTGTCATGAATGTTCCTGCCAACGAAACGAATACGCTAACAATCACCTTGTCATCTGCCAAAACAAATAAGACCTACCCGGCACGTGTCTTTGCCGGAATGAGAATACGGGATATTCCAAAACAAAAGCGTACTCCCATACAGTCAGTTACCGTACCGGGCACCACTAATTTCTACAATATGGTACATGGCCATGGCCCAATGTTCGAATCTGAATTAGTCGCTTATCGCGTCTACTTCAACCAAAAGCAAACAATAGACCTTACGGTAAATTCAACAAAGGACTTGAGATACAAGAAAGCAGCTTTTATCCCAATGACGAACAACTTGCACGCGGGTTTGGAGATGATGTATTAATGGTTGGGAACAGTTGCGGTGTCGGAGCCTTGAAAGGCTGGGACGGAACAAAAGCCACCCATATAGAACCGGTAGCCTTCCGCACTGAAAGTATTCTTGCTTATGGACCTATACGCACTATCGTTGACGTAGCTGTAAAAGGTTGGAACTATCAAGGAAAAGAGTTGAACATGACCAACCGTTATATACTTTATGCAGGACATCGTGATCTGCTGGTAGAGACTTTCTTTGACGAACCGCTGAAAGATGAACTCTTTTGCACCGGTGTACAAAACATCATGGGCAACGAGACACTCTCGGATTCCGATCATAAAGGTTTAATAGGCAGTTGGGGAAGACACTGGCCTGTGAACGACACTGTGAAATATGCAAAGGAAACAGTAGGCATCGCCACTTATATTCCACAGAAATACATCCGCAAGGAAGTAAAAGACAAAGACAATTTCCTTTATACAGTTTCAGCACCGGGAAGCAACCGATTCCATTACTATACAATGTTCACTTCTTGCAAGGAAACCTTCGGTTATCCCACACCCGAAGCATGGTTTGCCTACATGCACGAATGGAAAGAAGAATTGCAGCATCCGGTTCAGGTGAAAATTAAAAACTAAAAAACCAAGCCACATGAAAACAAGAAAGACACTTTTAGGCATTTGCCTGCTGCTTGCATCACCGCTGGCTGCGCAAGAGAAGAATTATGTTTCCGAAGCATGGGTAGCCGACCAAGGCAACGGTAAATATAAGAATCCGATACTCTATGCAGACTATTCCGACCCGGACGCCTGTCGTGTAGGAGATGATTTCTATATGACCTCCTCCAGTTTCAACTGCCTGCCGGGCTTACAGATTCTACATTCCAAGGACCTCGTAAACTGGAGCATTATCGGTGCTGCCATCCCTTATACCCTGACTCCTATCGAAACGCCCGAACGTCCGGAACATGGTAACCGCGTATGGCTCCTGCTATCCGTTATCATAACGGTGAATTCTACATATTCTGGGGGGATCCGACCAGGGCGCTTCATGGTAAAAGCCAAAGATCCGAAAGGCCCATGGACAGAACCCGTACTCGTTAAGCCGGGTAAGGAATTATAGACACTTGTCCTTTTGATGAAGACGGAAAAGTATATATGGTACACGCCTATGCAGGAAGTCGTGCCGGATTGAAAAGCATCATTTCCATTTGCGAACTGAATACAGATGCCACCAAAGCCATCACACAGTCGCGCATCGTCTTCGACGGGCATGAAGCGCATCAGACATGTGAAGGGCCGAAACTCTACAAAAGAGGAGACTATTACTATATATTCCATCCTGCAGGCGGCGTGCCTACCGGGTGGCAGGTTGTGCTCCGTTCCCAAAACATATATGGCCCTTACGAATGGAAGAAAGTATTGGCACAAGGCAACAGCCCCGTCAACGGTCCTCACCAAGGAGCATGGGTAGACACCCTACGGGCGAGGACTGGTTTCTTCATTTTCAGGATGTAGGCGCTTACGGGCGATTGGTACATCTGCAACCTATGAAATGGATAAACGATTGGCCTGTTATCGGCATAGACAAAGACGGTGACGGCTGTGGTGAACCGGTATCAGTTTATAAAAAGCCGGACGTAGGCAAAACATACCCTATCTGCACTCCACAGGAAAGTGACGAATTTGATGGCTACACCCTTTCCCCGCAATGGCAATGGCATGCCAATATCAATGAAAAATGGGCTTACTATGCAGGGGATCAAAGCATAATGCGGCTTTATTCTTATCCCGTTGTCAAAGAGTACAAAAATCTATGGGATGTAGCCAACTTATTATTGCAAAAGACTCCTGCGGCCAACTTCACCGCTACCATGAAGCTGACCTTCAGACCTACGGGAAAATACAAAGGAGAGCGCACCGGTCTGGTCGTCATGGGCCTTGACTATGCCGGACTGATTCTGAAGAATACGGACAAAGGCTGGTATTGTCCCAAGTGTCCTGTCGTAAAGCCGACAAAGGCACTCCCGAAACAGTGAACGGCACAACCGATTTAAAAGATAACACTATTTACCTTCGTGCCAAATTTTCCTCTGACGGGAAGCGGATTTCCCAAAGTGAAGGCGGCCACGACCTGTTAGTAATATGTAACTTCAGTTATAGCCTCGATGGAAAGAAATACCAGTCGTTAGGTAATCCGTTTCAGGTAAAAGAAGGAAAATGGATCGGTGCTAAAGTGGGGATGTTCTGTACCCGTCCGGCCATTGTAACCAACGATGGCGGTTGGACAGACGTGGACTGGTTCAGAATCACAAAATAACAGATTCATATAGAAATCCACCGTAAGTTTCTATACAACCCGGTGGATTATTATATCTTTGCACCTCAAATTAAAAAGAAGAGTAATGAAGAAGCTTGTTATATTCGACTTAGATGGTACACTGTTGAACACAATCGCCGATCTGGCACAAAGCACCAATCATGCCTTGAATGTACTTGGCTACCCTACACACGAAGAATCAGCCTATAACTTCATGGTAGGTAACGGTATTAACAAGCTGTTTGAACGGGCTCTTCCCGAGACTGCAAAGAATGAAGAGAATGTACTCCGCGTCCGCAAAGAATTCATTCCTTATTACGACGCACACAATGCAGATAAAAGCCACCCCTATCCCGGTATTCCCGAACTATTGGAACAAATACAGTCACAAGGATTACAGATTGCTGTTGCATCCAACAAATATCAGGCAGCAACACAAAAACTGATAGCACACTATTTTCCAAAAATACATTTCGTTGCAGTATTCGGACAGCGGGAAGGGTCAATGTAAAGCCCGATCCCACCATTGTGGAAGAC
>ENA-OQLB01000986-OQLB01000986.1-human-gut-metagenome-genome-assembly--contig:-NODE-986-length-13695-cov-2.262972_pt1 | contig 13695 bp, 17 predicted proteins | sample MGYA00242656_ERZ504813 | MGnify/ENA primary metagenome ERZ504813 (study PRJEB26092, sample SAMD00036388) | human gut metagenome | host: Homo sapiens | study: EMG produced TPA metagenomics assembly of... | reverse complement strand
TGTGGAAGTCGGTGATCGACGAGCTTGAGGTGGCCATGGAGCGCACCAAGCACAACAAGGTCATCGATGTGGTGTTCTGCATCAACTACGGTGGCCGCGCCGAGATCGCCGACGCCTGCGCCGAGATCGCGCGCGAGGTGGCGGCGGGACGCATCAAGGGCGACCGCGTCACCGAGAAGATGATCGCCGACCACCTGTACAACCCCCGACATTCCCGATTGCGATCTGGTGATCCGCACCTCCGGCGAGCAGCGCACGTCGAACTTCCTGCCGTGGGAGCCGCCTACGCCGAGCTTGATTTCGTGCCCGAACTGTTCCCCGATTGCGGCCGCGATGTCCTCTGGCGCTCCATCGACACTACATCCACCGCGATCGCAGATTCGGCGGCGTGAAGAAATAGGATTCCCGTTTCGCCTGTGTTGGCGGGTCTGTTGTGAGGTGACCGGGAGAGCGCTCCTCGGGCGTCAAGACCACCCCCAGTTTCGCTCCGCTCAACAGCCCCGCCAGCGGGGGCGAGAAGAGGAAAGCTGCTCAGTAGCAGTCCCAGGTGTAGAGGACGCGTGAGAAGTCAAGCCGTTCCAGATCGCTGGGGGAGATGAAGAAGTTCGCCACGCCGGAGTCGCCGAACGACACATCGTTGGTCGAATCGATCTGCAGCAGCAGGTCGGTCGCCTTGTTCCACAGCGGATCCCTGTCATCATGCGGGTCGCTTTGCGTGAAGATCGGGTATCCGCCGACCTGGTGCCCGCCCGACATCAGCAGTGCGGCGAGCGAGTCGCGAATCTCCGCCTCATGTTCGCGGAAGAAGCCGTGGTCGTACTCGTTGAGCGTGCTGACGCAGCTTTGCAGCCGTCCCTCGAACCGGTAGTCAGTAGGCGTGATCGTCTGCTTGCCGGCCTGTGCGACTAGCCGTCGCTCGGTGTCGGGGTCGTTGAACGGCAGCACCGTGTCGTCATGCCAGGCGGGTTTGACGACACGGTTGGCATGCAGTGCGGTGACCGGCACGTTGGGGAGGTAGCGCACGCGCCACGAGCGTTGCGACTGCGGGTTGTCGTAGTCCGCTCCGTACAGGGTGTCCTCGCCGTCGATGAAGAACTGCAGCAGTCCCTGGGCGGGGAATCCGCGCAGCTGCGGCAGTTGGCTGAAGTTCAGCTGAGCCAGCAGATACAGCGGGTTCCCGGTGTCGAGATTACGTGGCGCCTTCATGCCTTCCGGCACGTAGAACGCGCCGCCGAGCTTGCTGTCGGTGATCTGTGCGGGGGAGTCGTCCTCGGTCAGACGCAGCACCGGCATTTCGGTGGAATACCGCAGCAGTTGCGAAAGTTTCTCGGCGACGTAGTCGGTGATCCTGGGGATGTGCGCGGTGTCCTCGTAGGCGGCGTTTCGCTGGGATCTGCCGGTGACACCAAGCTGGTCGATGGGGTTGCGGGGCCTCTTTGTCCACTTTCCCTACGATTTCCTGGGACGGTGTGTCACGACCGAATAATTTGTCCAGCAATCCCATGTGATTCCCCGTTTTCAGATCATCATCTTGCACAGGAAAGCCTAGCAGCTGAAAGGCGATTTCGCTGACGCGATTGGTGAAGGCTTGGTACCGTCTTGCGGCGTGTCTTCCCGACTTGCGTCAGCGGATTGGCCTCAGTCAGTCCAGGCCGATTGACTTGAGATGATGCAGCGTCAGCGAGGTGACGGTCAGCGAGCCGGATTCGGCGACGAGCATGATCTCGCGCGGCAGGGTCAGCTGTCCGCACCAGCCGTCGTCCTGCATGGGGATCGGCTCGACGAAGGGGCTCATCCACCCGTACATGATATGCCGCCCGTTCGTGTTGAACGACTGCGGCGCGTAGAAATTGTGGCCGCAGTCCCACGGGCGGAACTCGGTTTCCGGCTTGAACTCGCCGTCCTTCTCCTGTTCGAGGGACGGGGGCGAAGGCGATGGGCTCGCGGCGCTAGGTGACCATGTCCTCGCTGGAGACATGACCCCAATGGCACAGGCCCCACTGCGCCGTAGGGGTGCAGCTGGTAGAACACGTGCCAGCGGCCCTTGTAGTAGCACAGGCCGTTCGGGTCGGCCTCCTTGCGGAGCTCGTCCTTCTGCTCGGACGGGACCCGGAACAGGTAGATGAGCAGCATGCCGAGCCGCAGGCGGCCATGAAGCCGGCCGACAGCACGATGGAGCCGATCAGCGCGCGTGCGGGTAGGTCTTGTTGGGTGCTGAGGGTTCTCCGCGCGGCTGCCGTGCCGTTGTGGGGAATCGTGTTTTGTACTGGAATAATATAACGTCAATCGATTTATGTCAAACGATTGACGTTGGTGTCGTGCTGCGGAAGAGGGTTTCCGGCGAGGATTAACGGAACATATCTACCGGTGAGTGCGGCATGAGGTAAGGTGGAACGCATGGCTGGAAACTTCGTGCAACTGCATAACCACACGCACTACTCGCTGCTGGATGGGGCATCCAAGGTGCCCGATCTGGTCAAGCGCGTCAAGGAGCTGGGCATGCCGGCGGTCGGCATCACCGACCATGGCAACATGCACGGCGCCTACGAGCTGTGGCGTGCAGCGGTCGATTCCGGCGTCAAGCGATCATCGGCATCGAGGCGTATGTGACCCCTGAAACCGCGCGGCAGGACAAGACGCGCGTGTCATGGGACACCAACTGGACCCCGGTTCCCGGCCATGCCCGCAACCCCGACGATGTCTCGGGCGGCGGCTGATCACCCACCTGACCATGTGGGCGGAGAACGACGAAGGGCTGGTCAACCTCATCAAGGCGTCGTCCGTCGCCAACCTCGAGGCCGTGTCATGCGATATCCGCGTATGGACAAGGAGGTGCTGTCCACCTACTCCAAAGGCGTGATCGCCTCGTCCGGCTGCCCCTCCGGCATCATCCAGACCCGTCTGCGCCTAGGCCAGTTCGACGAGGCGCTGCGTGCCGCCGGCGAGTTCCAGGACATCTTCGGCAAGGACAATTTCTACATCGAGCTGATGGACCACGGACTGTCCATCGAAAGCAAGGTTACCGGCGATCTGCTGACCATTGCCAAGAAGCTCGGCGCGCCCCTGCTCGCCACCAACGACTCGCACTACGTCATGGAGGCGGACAAGGACGCCCAGGACGCCATGCTGTGCATCAACTCCGGCGCCACGCTGGACGACCCCAACCGCTTCAAGTTCGAAGGATCGGGATACTACATCAAATCCGCCGAGGAGATGCGCGAGCTGTTCAAGGACCATCCCGACGCCTGCGACAACACGCTGGAGATCGCGGAACGCTGCAACGTGATCTTCGACGACCATGAGGATGGCGCGTTCATGCCGCAGTTCGACTGCCCCGAAGGGTGGGACGAGACCTCGCTGTTCCTCAAGAAGGTCGAGGAGGGCCTGGAGAAGCGCTACGACGGCAACCCGCCGATGGAGGTGCTCAAGCAGGCCGACTATGAATGCGGCGTCATCTGCCAGATGCAGTTCTGCGGCTACTTCCTCGTCGTCGCCGACTACATCAACTGGGCGAAGGAGCACGGCGTGATGGTGGGCCCGGGGCGAGGCTCCGCCGCAGGGGCCATGGTCGCCTATGCGATGGGCATCACCGAGCTCGATCCGCTCAAGCACGGCCTGATCTTCGAGAGGTTCCTGAACCCCGAGCGTGTGTCCCTGCCCGATATCGACGTCGACTTCGATCCCGAAGGCCGCATGCGCGTGCTGGGCTATGTGGCCGACAAGTACGGCCATGACAAGGTCGCCCAATGCGTGATCTACGGCACCATCAAGACCAAGCAGGCGCTCAAGGACTCCGCGCGCATCATGGGATTCCCCTTTGAGATGGGCACTCGTATCACCGAGCGCTGCCGCCGGCCGCCACCGGAGGCAAGGACATCAGCGTGCACGACATCTTCGACCCGAGCGCCAAGCGCTACGCCGAGGCGCGCGAATACCGCGAGCTGTACGACTCCGATCCCGAAGTCAAGCGCATCACCGAGGAGGCGAAGGGCATCGAGGGGCTGATTCGCCAGACCGGAGTCCACGCGTGCGCCACGATCATGGGTTCCGCGCCGATCACCGACACCTCGCCGCTGCTGGAGCGCACCGACGGCACCGTCACCACCACGTTCGAGTACCATACGTGCGAAACGCTCGGCCTGGTCAAGATGGACTTCCTCGGCCTGTCCAACTTGACGGTCATCCGCGACACGCTCACCAACATCGAGCACAACGGCAAGGGCGTCATCGACTACACGAAGATCCCTCTCGATGACCGGGAGACGTACCAGCTGCTGTCGCGCGGAGACACGCTCGGCGTGTTCCAGCTCGATTCCGATGGCATGCGCTCGCTGCTCAAGACGCTCAAGCCCGATAACTTCAACGACATCTCCGCACTTATTGCCCTGTACCGACCGGGCCCGATGTCGATGGACTCGCACACCAACTACGCCAAGCGCAAGAACGGCCTGCAGAAGATTACGCCTATCCACCCCGAGCTCGACGAGCCCCTCAAGCAGGTGCTCGATGAGACGTACGGCTGATCATCTATCAGGAGCAGGTGCAGTCAGCCGCGCGTATCCTGGCCGGCTATTCGCTGGGCAAGGCAGACGTGCTCAGGCGAGCCATGGGCAAGAAGAAGCCCGAGGTGCTGGCCAAGGAGAAGGTGCCGTTTTTCGCCGGCATGAAGGAGCATGGCTATTCTGAGGAGGCCGCAGAGGCGATCTGGGAGATCCTGGTCCCGTTCTCCGGCTATGCGTTCAACAAGGCGCACTCCGCCGCGTACGGCCTGATCTCCTACTGGACCGCATACCTCAAGACGCACTACCCGGTCGAGTTCATGGCCGCGCTGCTGCAGGGCGCGGCGACCAACAAGAACAAGACCGCCCTGTATCTGGGCGAGGCTCGGAGAATGGGCATCCAAGTGCTCTCCCCGGATGTCAACGAGTCGGTCTACGAGTACTCCGCAGTCGGCGACGTCGTCCGATTCGGGCTCGGGGCTATCCGCAACGTCGGCGAGAATGCGGTCAAGGACATCATCGCGGAACGCGAGACGGGCCGTGGCAAATACGTGAACTTCATGGACTTCATCGCCGCGTGCCGTTGACCGCGCTGAACAGGCGACTGGTCGAATCGCTGATCAAGGCGGGCGCATTCGATTCGATCGACCCGAACCGCCGGGCGCTGTTCACCGTGCACGAGTCGGCGATCGACTCGGTGGTCGGCCTCAAGCGCAAGCAGGCGGAAGGACAGTTCGACCTGTTCTCCGACACGGAGGATTCGGGCGCCGACGCGATGGGGGATGCGACGGTCGCGTGCCGGACATCGAGGAATGGGACAAGAAGGACAAGCTCAAGTTCGAGCGCGATATGCTTGGCCTCTACGTGTCGGACCATCCGCTGAGCGGCATGCAAGCAGTGCTCGCCGGGATGCGGGAGATGTCCATCGCCCATCTGATTGACCGTGCGCCCACCATGCCCAGCGGGCAGCAGGTCACGCTGGCGGGACTGATTACCAACGTCGATCGACGAGTCTCGAAGAAGGGCAACCCGTGGGCGATCGTCACCATCGAGGACATGGAAAGCTCCATCCAGTGCATGTTCTTCGGCAAAGTGTACGAGGCGGCGAGCACGGAGCTCATACAGGATGCGGTCGTGCAGGTGCGCGGCCAGGTCGAGGTTCGGGACGAGACCGTCAGCATGCGCGCCACGGAAATGCAGCCGGTCGCGCTGGAGACCGATGACGAGCGTCCGTTCCTGATCACCTTGCCGCTGGTGGCCCTGGGGCGCGGCAACATGCAGCAGCTTGCGCAGATCATCACGCGGCATCCGGGATTCTGCGAAGTGCGGCTTGCCGTGCTCGACGCCAAGGGCAACGCACAGGTGATGACCTTCGGCGATAGGTTCCGCGTCAAACGCGACACCAGCCTGTTCGCCGAGATCAAGAGTCTGTTCGGCCCGAGCTGCCTGCCGACGGCCTGAGACCATCAGCCGGAATGTGACCATATGCGCTACGGAATCCGCTGACGATGGGCGTATGCAGGTAGAATGAGAGCGAAACGGGGCCGCTGGTTGCCGTCAATTATGGGCCTGGACCTAGAAGGGAGAACGATGATAGTGTGTTCACATTGCGGCGCAGACAACGCCGATGGAAGCCTGTTCTGCAGGGCGTGCGGTGCACAATTGACGGCGGCGACGGCGGTGACGGCACAGCCGGCCGCTGCGGCACCGGCGACGCCTGCGTACACGACGCAGCCGCAGACTTCGGCTTCACAGGTTCCTCAATCGGCACAGGTTCCTCAATCAGCGCAGTATCCGGCGCAGCCGCCGCAACCGGTACAGACGACCGGGATGCCTCCCGTTCCCGCGCCCGCCGTTCCCGCGGCGCCCGGCACCGCTTACCAGCAGCAGCCGCAAATGGCCGGATACCAGCAGCAGCCGTATCGGGCTCAGACGTATCCGCAGCAGCCGGTCGATTCCCAGCAGTACGGCCAATACCAGCAGCCGGGCGTCCCCGGAGTCCCCATGGCTCCCGTGGCACCGGTCGCGCAGAAGAAATCCAAGAAGCCGCTCATCATCGTGCTCGCCATCATCATCGTGGCCGCGCTGGTCACCGGTGGCGTGTTCCTGTTCCTGCACCTGTCCCAGCCGGGCGTCAACGGAACGTATTCACTCAGCGCCGGCGGCAACACCGGCACCCTGAGCGTCGACGGAAAGAAGATGTCGCTTGATCTGCCGGGCAATGACGACGGAAAGCCGGCGGTCAGCGCCACGATCGACAAGGTCACAAGTGGCAATGGCAGCCATTCATACACGCTGAAGGATCTGAAGTTCAGCGGTGCGAGCGGCAATTACGTGATGTCCGAGGTCACCGGCCTCATCGGGTACATCGGCGGTCTGGGCGAGGAACAGGGCACGGCCGTTCTCAACGCGCTCAGCCGACCGTCACCATCCCCGATGGCGCGTCCAAGGGCGAGCCGAACGGCACCTGGTCGGTCTCCTGCTCGGTCATGGGACTGGGCATGGGCATCTCAGCCAACTTCAAGGATGATGGCACATTGACGATGTCGGTACAGGCCACCGGTCATGGCGAGTCGACGCTCCATGGCACATGGAGCAAGACCGGTGACGCGACATTCGACGTTTCCCTCGATGATCCCGATATGACTATGACACTGTCATTGAAGAAGTGACCTGCACGCGCTGAAAATATGGTTGTGGCCCCGACACGATACCGGTGTCGGGGCCACAACCATATTCGCGCACGAGGAATTCGGCCGCCGTCACTCGCGTACGAGGCGGATGTGCTCGATGTCGTTGCGTGAGCTCTTGCGGTACAGCACGAACCGGTTGCCGATGACCTGCACCACCTGCGCGCCGATCTGGCCGGCGAGCTTGTCGGCGGCCTCCTTCGCCGTCAGACCGGAGCCGTCCTGCACGCGACCTTGAGCAGCTCGTGGCTGTCCATCGTCTCCGATGCCTGCTTCACCGCGGCGTCGGTCAGGTCGTTCTTGCCGATGTAGAGCAGTGGGTTCAGCTGATTCGCCATCGCGCGCAGCTGCTTGACCTGCTTCTTGCTCAATGCCATGTTTGGTCCTCTCCGTCAATCTGATGTGCTGTGTACGAGGATAGCGGAGCGGCACGATGAACGGCATGGACGCTTCTGGAAATCCTTCAAAACACCGACTAATGTCTATGGCGGGGACGAAAGAAATGCGACATCATGTCTGGTAATGATGTCGCAGACATCCACAATATCCTCAAGGAGGCGGAATATGTATTATTCCAGTGGCAACTATGAAGCGTTCGCACGACCGAAGAAGCCGGCGGGTGTCGACGGCAAGTCCGCGTACATCATCGGCACGGGACTTGCGGCGCTGTCGGCGGCCTGCTATCTGGTGCGAGATGCGCAGATGCCAGGCAAGAACATCCACATCCTCGAAAAGGACGCGGTGGCCGGCGGGGCGTGCGACGCGCGACATCCCCGGCCTCGGCTATGTCATGCGCGGCGGGCGCGAGATGGACAACCACTTCGAGGTGATGTGGGACCTGTTCCGCTCCATCCCGTCGATCGAGACCGAAGGCGTCTCCGTGCTCGACGAGTATTACTGGCTCAACAAGGACGACCCCAACTATTCGCTGTGCCGCGCCACCAAGGACCGCGGGCAGGATGCGGGACTCCAGGGCAAATTCGGCTGAGCGACAAGCTCGATGGAGATCATGAAACTGTTCTTCACTCCGGACGAGGAACTGTACGACAAGCCGATCACCGATTTCTTCGACGACGAGGTGCTGAAATCCAACTTCTGGCTGTACTGGCGCACCATGTTCGCGTTCGAGAACTGGCATTCCGCGCTGGAAATGAAACTGTACATCAAACGGTACATCCACCACATTGGCGGTCTGCCGGACTTCAGCGCGTTGCGGTTCACCCGATACAACCAGTACGAGTCGATGATCCTGCCGATGGTGAAGTACCTCGAAGCGCACGGCGTGCAGTTCCACTACAATACCAAGGTCGAGAACGTCGAGTTTGCGATCGGCGGCGGGAACGGACCCGAACGTGAGCGCACCGGGGTCGGACAGGACACGATCCAGAAGATCCAGGCCACGTCCGGCTTCTTCAAGCGCAACCCGTACGGCACGAACACGAAGAAACTCGCCGTCCGCATCGACATCGACCACGAAGGTGACAAGTCGTCCATCGACCTGACGCAGAACGATCTGGTGTTCATCACCAACGGCGGTTGCGTGGAGAACTCCACGATGGGATCCCAGCATTCGCCGGCCGCATGGAATCCGGACCTCAAGCCCGGTGGCGGTTGGGACATGTGGCGGCGCATCGCCAAGCAGGACCCGAGCTTCGGGCATCCCGACACATTCTGCTCGGACCCGGATGCCACCAAGTGGATGAGCGCCACGGTGACTACGCTCGACGCAGAGATTCCGCCGTACATCAAACGCATCTGCAAGCGCGACCCGTTCTCCGGCGCGTGGTGACCGGTGGCATCGTGACCGTGGAGGACTCCAACTGGCTGATGAGCTGGACGCTCAACCGCCAGCAGCAGTTCCGTGACCAGCCCAAGGAACAGCTGTGCGTATGGTGTATGGCCTGTTCCCCGACAAGCCGGGCAACTATATCAAGAAGCCGATGACCGAATGCACCGGCGAGGAGATCTGCGAGGAATGGCTGTACCACATGGGCGTGCCGATCGACAAGATCGAGGCGCTCGCGAAATCCCACGCGAACACCGTGCCGGTCATGATGCCGTACATCACCGCGTTCTTCATGCCGCGTTCGGCCGGTGATCGGCCGGACGTGGTGCCGGATGGCGCCGTGAACTTCGCGTTCCTCGGCCAGTTCGCCGAGACGCCGCGCGACACGATCTTCACTACCGAATACTCGATGCGCACCGGCATGGAGGCCGTGTACACGCTGCTCGACGTGGACCGCGGCGTGCCGGAGGTGTGGGGCAGCGTCTACGACGTGCGCAACCTGCTCAACGCCACGGTCAAACTGCGCGATGGCTCCCCGGTCACCGATATGAAGCTCAATGTCGTGGAGCGCGCCGTTATGAAGAAGGTCCTCAAGAAGCTCGGCAAGACCGACATCGGCATGCTGCTGCGCGAGTACGGGGCGATCTGACGGCATCGGCCTCGCAGCGAACCGTTCTCATTAGGAAACGTGTGAGGATTCCTCACGTAACCACACAAGTGAACATTTCGGTAAGGTCCGGAATTCCGGGCCTCTGAAGGGTTCCGTGTTCGTTTGGCGGACCGCAGGCTCGCACGTTTCCCAATGAGAACGGTTCGCTGCGTATCGCGGGCTGTACGCCCCGCCTGATGCAATGCTCTCAGCGTCTGCAGCAGTTGCTCCTGCAAGGCCGTCCTGCCGGCGAAGTACTGGAAGTCGTCGATGAGTACCATGTCGATATGCCTAAACCGGTTGCCGGACAGGGTGATCCGGTCTTGTTGCAGGTCGGCATCCTGCGCCGTCATGACGAATTCATTGGCATGATCCTCACTGGTGAGATAGAGGTACTTCGCGGAAGGGAGTCAGCGCGAGCGTTTCGAATGTCTGATCCCTGTTCAGACGTGCAGTCAGATTGATGGCGGGCATGATCGTCTCCTGTGGGTTGCTCTCCATTCGGTAGACGGATTCGCCTCACCGAATGCGGGGATTCCAACATAGGGTCCGATTCACTTATCCGGTAGATATGTTCCTCTTATTGTTGCGCGTATGTCGACGCCAGATATTCCCCGGTATCGTGCAGCATCTTGCGCAATGAAGCCGGCGACAATATCTCGATGATGTGCGAATCCGCGTACTGCAACGCCCACCAAAGGGTCGCGTGTTCGTTCGCGACGACGTGCACATCGTATTCGCGCTCGCCGGTCTGGACGACATCGGCGTCGGCGAACCAGTCGTACAGCGGTTCAAGCGCCCCGTGGATCTTCATGTGGATCGGCGTCGCCTTGCCGTCCATCGGATAAGGTCGCTCGTTCATATGCCGCACGATGTCGAACGGTTGCCCCGGCGTGGGGCTGAAGCTGTCGAGCGTGCGTTTGAGTGAGTGGTCCGGCCCCTCGATGGACAGGTCCCGGATGCGTTCCACATGCAGGTAGGACAGCGAGTCATACCGGTGCATGTGGCACAGCAGGTAGTATTTGCTGTTCTTGTACATCAGGTGGTAGGGGTCCGCCAGATATGTCTTGATGTCGCCGTCGCCGTTACGGCGGGGGACGAGATTGCCGTTGACGTCGTACGTGCAGTACCGGAACCGGATCACGCGCCCGTATGCGATGGCATCGTTCAGAATCTCGATGTTGTTGAGGAACTCCGTATTGTAGTTCTTGGGCGTGGTGAGTTGTTCGAGGCCGCGCAATTGGCCGGATTTGCCGGCGAACGTGTAGATCTTGGCGATGAGTTCGCGTAGGTATTCGCCGTCCGAGCTCGACAGCGCCGCGCCGTCCACGAGCAGGCGCATCTGCGCGATGTCGAAGACCGGTTCGATGTACCAGCCAGGTCGGGGGTTGGCGCTTTCCGCGTTGACCAGATCCCGCCGGTCGAGGTGGCTCACATGGCGGTCGAACGGCGTCATGGACTGCAATGCCTTGAGATGCCCGCGCACGGTTTTGTCGGATACATTGATGCGTTTGCTGATTTCCGCGGCAGTGAGGCCGTGCTCGGGGTCGGTGTACTTGATGAGCTGTTCCAGGATTTCGATGACGATCTGAGCGGTGGGGAGTGCCGATGATGCAGCCACGATGTCTCCTCTCCCTTGACGGATACCGTGCCACCTGGGTGATTAAAACGGTAGATAACTACCGGTAATCATATCATCGCCTGTTGCGTGTGGCGTATCGCTCTCAATGAGAGCGATACGCCACACGGATAAGGATCCATCAGAATCGAAATTGTCCGGGTCGGCGCTGTTGCGCTTGCCGGTGTCCATGGCACTGATCGCAGCCATGTCATCGTCCGACAGCACGAAGTCGAACACGTCGATGTTCTGCCTGATGCGATCGGCGTGCGTGGACTTCGGCAGCACGACGACGCCGCGCTGGATGTGCCAGCGGATCACGGTCTGCGCAGCGGACTTACCGTACTTCGCGCCGATCTCGGCCAGCTCGGGGATGGCGAGCAGGTCGCCGCCGGTGCCGCCCAGCGGGCTGTACGCCTCGGTGGCGATGCCCTTGGCAGACAGCTCGTCCACCAGCGGCTGGTTGGTGAACTGCGGCGAGGATTCGATCTGATCGACGGCCGGCGTCACGTCGCTGTTCTTCAGCAGGTCGGCGAGATGATGCGGCTGGAAATTGCTCACGCCGATCGCCTTCGCACGCCCGGAGCATAGATCTCCTGCAGGTCGTCCCACGCCTGCTGCCAGACGTCCGCCGGCCAGTGGATCAGATACAGATCCACATAATCCATGCCCAGACGGTCGAGGCTCTCCTGGAACGCTTCTTTGCCGCGGTGCGCGCGAATGTCGTCGTTCCACAGCTTGGTGGTGACGAACAGGTCGCCTCGCGGCACGCCGGAACGGCGGATTCCCTCGCCGACAGACGTCTCGTTGCGATATATCATCGCCGTGTCGATATGCCTATATCCGTTCTCCAACGCGGCCTGCACCGCGTTTACCGTCGTGTCGCCGTCCGGCGTGCGGAACACGCCCAGACCGATCTGCGGGATGACCGTGCCGTTGTTCAGCGTGATCGTCGATTGAATCGCCATGACCATTGTCTCCTGTGATATTGCCGATGATGCGTCGCAGACAATTGTAATGATGCCGGCGAAGGCGAATCGACAGGCGAGCAGGCAATGCTGCGCCCGCAGGCGTCCCCAATCGCAGGTCCCGGCCGGACTGAGGGGGGCGTTTCCTCGCCGTGCCCGACCGCGGGTGGGCAAGAGATGAACGATGACGCTTGCGCATGCATGGCCGCGTATTACCATGAGTACTGGTTCGCAGGTGTGGCGCCGTGGGGTGCCGGGCGCGGCGATCGTCCGCCGCGAATCCGTGGGGAAACGAGGCATATGGTGAGTGATGACACGACGCGGGGGCAGCAGGGGAGTGCCGAGGCTCCGGAGCTGACGCTGAACGACAAGGCGCATTCGGTGATTCCTCAGATAGGGTTCGGCACGTTCCAGATTCCGCCGGAGGACACACAGCGCGCGGTCGAGGAGGCGCTGGAGATCGGCTACCGGCACATCGACACCGCGGCTGCGTACTACAACGAGAAAGAGGTCGGCGACGCGCTGAAGGCCACCGGCATGGCCGGCAAGGTGTGGGTGACGACCAAGCTGCGCAACTGCGACCAGGGGTATGATTCGACGATGATCGCGTTCGACCGTTCCCGCAGCAACCTCGGCGTCGACGTGGTGGACATGTATCTGATCCACTGGCCATTCGCCGCGGCGGGGTTCTTCAAGGAGACGTGGCGCGCGCTGCTGAAGCTGCGCGACGAAGGCGCGGTCCGTGTGCCCGGCGTCAGCAACTTCCTGCCGCAGCACCTGCGTGCGCTGATCGAGGATTCCGGTGAGACCCCGGCCGTGAACCAGATCGAGGTCCATCCTCGGTTCAACCAGCCGGGAAACCGTGCGTTCTGCGCGGCGAACGGCGTGGCCGTCGAGGCATACAGCCCGCTCGGCCACGGAAAGGACATCGAATCCGAGCCCGTCGTCGCCGCGGCGAAGGCGCATGATGTCACGCCGGCGCAGGTGGTGCTGCGCTGGCACACGCAGGAGGGGCGCATCATTATCCCCAAGTCGAAGCACGTGGAACGCATGCGGGTGAACCTCGCCAGCTCCGATTTCGATTTGACGTCGGCCGAACTGGCGGCGATCGATGCGCTCGACGACCCGCATGACAACGTCAGCGCCGATCCGGCGACCTTCATGCATTCCCAGTCGTGGGCCGACCAGCACGTGCGCGGCAATATCTGATTGTGGGCGGGGAGGGGCGGTCGGCGGGATCACCCCCAGTCGGCTGCGGCTTGGTCTATGGGCGAGATGTAAGCGGGCGTGGATTGTGCGGAGGTGTGCGGTATGGATGGTGAAATGGAGCGGGTCTTGCCGGATGATGCGGACGATGGTGCCGAACGCCGGTGGATCGATGACACGCTGAACCGGCTTTCGCGCTCCTCATTCCGTGCGAAATTCGAGTTGTCGGCGAAGGACCGCGCGTATGCGCGGGCGAAGGGCAAGGCCATGATCGATCGC
>ENA-OQLB01000985-OQLB01000985.1-human-gut-metagenome-genome-assembly--contig:-NODE-985-length-13708-cov-2.349164_pt1 | contig 13708 bp, 18 predicted proteins | sample MGYA00242656_ERZ504813 | MGnify/ENA primary metagenome ERZ504813 (study PRJEB26092, sample SAMD00036388) | human gut metagenome | host: Homo sapiens | study: EMG produced TPA metagenomics assembly of... | reverse complement strand
CCAGTGCGGCCAGCAGGCGTACCAGCAGCAGATGGGCGCGCTGAACGACGCCCTGGCCGTCCCTCTACCGGCTGGCGTTGGACACCTATAACAGTGAGGGCGACGATGTCGTGACCCGGATCGGCCAGCTCAACACGCAGGAGAAGAACGCACAGGCGCAGTATAACGCGGAGCTGTCGGACTATTACAGTCAGCTCGACCGGAAGGGCAGCGCCTACAACGCTGCCTACGAGCAGGACTATGGCCGCTATCAGGACTATCTGGCCGGCTGAACACCCTGTACGGCTACTATTCCAATCAGGAGCAGCAGGCCATCGCCAAGCGCCAGCAGACATTCAATAATGTGCTGAGCATTCTGGCGTCATCGGCGACGCGGTGCAGCTGGCCATCACCGGGACCACCGGCATCGGCTCGCTGGTGGGTGCGCTGGCCAACACCGGATACAATATGTACGCGAAAGACCGCGCCTACGCGGCCGAGCGTGCTGACGCTGCGTGGGGCCAGCAGATGCAGGAGACTCAGCGGCAGGACAGCCTTGCCCAGCAGAAGTACAAGAACGAGCAGGCGGAGCGGCAGTATCAGGACACCCTGCGCCAGCAGGAGTTCAACAACAATGTGACCAGCGAAAAGCTGAATATCGCAAAGGGCGAATGGGCGCTCAAGCAGTCCAAGGCAGCCCAGAGCGCCCAGCAGGCTGCGGCAAACGCCGGGGCAAAGAGTGGGGGCGGTTCGGGAGGCTCGGGCAGCGGGTCAGTGCTGTCGTCCGGAGGCAGCACCATCGTACCTTACAGCGCCGCCCGTCTCTACTGGCAGGGCAGGAGCGATACGGCCATCCGCAGCGAACTGCTGAAGGAGGCTACTCCAACGATGAGATCAATAATATCCTGAAGCAGCTGGGAAGCTGAGAAATACGAAAAGGCCGCAGCGTGGAACACGGAAAGGTGTTCTGGGCTGCGGCCTTGGTTTGCTTATAAAGTAGAAGAGGAGGGAGAGTAGCTCACGAGTTGCGCTTGCTGATTTTCCGCAGCCCCTTGGCGGGGCCTTGAAAAATCAGAGCGCGGCCCCAGCCTCACCTCCCTGTTTCCGCCGCAGGCGGCGGTCGGTTCGGCTGCACTGGGCATCCCCACAATAGAAAAAAGACCCGCAAGCATATGCTCGCGGGTCTTTTTAGTGGGGTGCCCAGTGGGACTCGAACCCACGGTCTCCAGATCCACAATCTGCGCGTTAACCGACTACGCTATGGGCACCACATCAATGCGCCCGAAGGGACTCGAACCCCCGGCCCACTGCTTAGAAGGCAGTTGCTCTATCCACCTGAGCTACGGGCGCACGTTGTTATCCCATTGGGTCCTGATATGGTTCGCAGCTGTGAGCCGAAGCACGCTGCGAGAAGTATAATACCATAGCCCCGGGGTTCTGTCAAGAGAAATCTGAAACTTTTTTTGCGCTTTTGCAAAAGGCTTCTCACAGCAGCCACATCCCCACAAAGCCGAACGTAAGCCCGAAGGCTGCGCCTGCCAGCACATCCCGGACGAAGTGCGCCCCAGAAAGCACCCGCAGCAGACAGATGAGGCGGCGATGGCCAGCATCACGACGCCGACGGCAGGATAGAAGTAGAGCCACACCATCCCGAGGACGGCGGCACTGAGTGCGTGGCGGGAAGGCAGGAATTGCCGTGGGTCTCCTTAGATACCAGCGGCACGAAGCCCGGCTGCTCATAAGGACGGGGGAAGTTGAGCCTCGCCCGCAGGATGGTCCCCAGCCAGAACGCCAGACCCGGAACGAGAATGGCCCGGGCAATGACCTGCATAAAATCAAGAGCGCCGCCGCCCCGTCCGATGGTGAGCATCGTGAACCACCGGAGGTTGAGCAGCACCAGAAGCACCGGATAGCAGACGAAAGGCACGAGGGGGAGCCAGCGGTTGAGCAGGATGATGCCCTCCCGCAGGGCGGGATGTCCCTCGAGCCAGTCTGTCAGTCTTTTATATCGTTCCGGTGTCATGCAATTCCCTCCCTGAGAGATTCATTCAAAACAGGTGTTGAGGTAGTTTTCTACATCGAAAGGCTCCGGCGTGGAGTCCTTGCGCAGGTAGAGGGGATGGTGGGGGTGGCCCTTTTTTGCGTGCGGGGGCCGAAGGTCACCCAGGGGATGTTCTTTTCCCGCGTCAGGGCAACCATCTCCCGCATCAGGCCGGGCAGATAGTCCCGCTTTTCGATCAGAGTACCCCATGCGGCCCACATGGTGGGCTCGGTCTGGGCCAGCACGGCCTGCAGCCAGCGGAGATTTTCGTCGCAGAGGGCGCGGTCAGGCGTTTTGTCCATGTCGTTGGGGTTGGTGGCCGCTGGGGGTAGACGTTGAACATGATCCAGCTGTCGAAGCCGTTGGCGTTGGCCAGACGCTCGACGCTCTTCAGAGTGGGGTCCAGCGCGCCGGGCTGGGCGGTGCTGGGGTTGATGCCGATGCACACCAGCGGGCGGCGGCCCACCCGCCCCAGCACATAGCGGTAGGCTGGTAGGTGTGGGGCTCGTAGTACCACAGACCGCCGGGATATTCGTCGCTTCCAGCCGGGGAAGGGTTTCACAAAGCATAGCTTACCTCACAAGAAACGTGTGTTTCTTTTATCGTACCTTAAAATTTGTGCGAAAGCAACACCTTGCGGCGAGAAAGTCTCCCACAATTTCGATTTTCATGCTATACTATCCCTTAGAGGAAAGTATCCCTCTTCGCTTGCTGAAAAAAGCAGAAGGAGTTTTGTTTATGATAGAAGATTACCGAAGCGCCCAGCGTGCGGGCCAGCGCGCCTACCGGGCCAATGTGGCCGGGGGCAGTCGCCTTATCTCGCGGTGCTGGACGACATCCTCACCGATGTGGACATCGTGGCGCAGGAGCCTCTGGGCTGGTGGACATCCCGGCCGAGAACATCGTGGTACCAAGACCGCCGGACGCCACACCGCCTTTGCCTCCAATTTCATGCCTCTTCTGGACGACGACACCGAGTTTGCAGTCAAGTGGTCGAACCTCTGTGACGCCCATCTGGAAGAGGGCATCCACACCCCTATTATTGCCTTCGAATACCTGAACAAATTCTATGTGCAGGAGGGCAATAAGCGCGTCTCCGTCCTCAAATACTATGAGGCCGTGAAAATTCCCGGCACTGTCACCCGGCTCATCCCGGCAAAGAACGACACGCTGGAGAATAAGCTCTATTACGAGTTCCTTGATTTTTACAAGCTTTCCCGCATCAACTACGTCGGCTTCTCCCGGCTGGGGGGCTATGCAAAGCTGCAGGCGCTGGCCTGCAAGGCCACGGGCGAGGCGTGGACGGAGGACGACCGGCTGAATTTCTCGTCCCTCTACACCATGTTCAGCCAGCAGTTCTATGCGCTGGGCGGCGGCTCACTGGGCCTGACGCCGGGCGACGCACTTTGGTGTACCTGTCGGTGTACCGTTACGCCGACGCCTGCGAGTCCACCCCGACCGAGGTGCGGGAGAATCTGGCCCGCCTCTGGGACGAGGTGAAAATTCTGGCAGAGCCCCACGCTGTGGAACTGCTGCTGGAGCCGAAGCAAAGCTCGGAGCCGCTGCTGAGCAAGCTGAACATTTTCAGCTCCCGCCCCAGCGAGCTGCGGGTGGTGTTCCTCCACGAGCACAACGCCCAGACCAGCGCATGGGTGCGCGGACAGGACAAGGGCCGTGCCGCGCTGGTGAAAGCTTTCCCGGATAAGCTCTATGTCAGCTGCCGGGAGAATATCAACCCCGAGGTGGACACAGAGCAGGTGCTGGAAGAGGTAGCCCACGACCACGCGGACATCGTCTTCACCACCAGCGCCCGGATGCACACCGCCTGCCTGAAGGTCGCGGCCCAGCACCCCAAGACCCGCTTTTTGAACTGTTCCCTCAGTGCGCCCCATCCGCTGGTGCGCACCTACTACCCCCGCACCTATGAGGTGACCTATCTGCTGGGAATGCTGGCGGGCATCGTCTCCCACAGCGACAAGGTGGGCTATGTGGCTGCAAACCCGGTGTATGGTGTGCCTGCGGCCATCAATGCCTTTGCCCAGGGCGTGCGTGCCGTCCGGCCCGACAGCCGGGTGGTGCTGCGCTGGGCCTGCCTGTGCGATGCGGCACACCCGCAGGATTTCTCGGACAGGAAAGACATCGAAGTCTTCTACAGTCAGGACTTCCGGGAGCCGGAAGGAACCTACCGCGATTACGGCCTCTGCCGCCGTCTGCCCGACGGCGTTCTGCAGCCGCTGGGCCTGCCGGAGTGGCGGTGGGACGTGTTCTTCACCGAGATCGTCCGCTCCGTGTTCGCCGGGACATGGGACAGCGCCCCCGGCGGCAGGGCGATCAACTACTGGTGGGGGCTCAAGAGCGGTGCCGAGCGGGTGGAATACCCCACCCGTCTGAACGACGGCACCATGCAGCTGCTCAAGATGGCAGAGCGCCAGCTCTGCGATGGGGAGATACATGTTTTCCCGACCGAGAGCTACAGTCAGGGCCATGCCCTTCACCATGCGGCGGCTTCCGGCATCTATACGCCCAAGGAACTGATGGAGATGGACTGGCTGGAAGAGTGCGTGGAGGCGAACTGCCCAGCTACGACGAACTGGACGCCAAGACCCGCAGCCTTTTGAACGTCAATGGTCTGGACATCGTAAAGGGAACGCCGCAGTAACAGGCAAAGCCCTAAGGACAGAAAAGAATGGAGCAAAAACATCGTGAAAATACTTGCGATCTCGGATGTGCCGTCTAAACTGCTCTGGGACGAGAGTGTCCGCAAGCGGCTGGAAGGCATCGACCTTATCCTCTCCTGCGGTGATCTGCCGAAAAAATATCTCGAATACCTCACAAACTTCACCACCGCCCCCATCCTGTACGTCCACGGCAACCACGACGGCAGTTACAAGGAATCGGAGCCTGGTGGCTGCATCTGTGTGGACGATGCGGTCTATGTCTGGAAGGGCCTGCGCATCATGGGTCTGGGCGGGTGCAATCGGTACAACAGGGATGACACCTTCCAGTACACCGAGCTGAAATGCGGCGGCGCGTCCGGAAGCTCTGGCTCGCGGCCCGGCGGGCGGGCGGCATCGACATCCCTGCTGACCCATGCCCCGGCATCCGGCCTCAACGACGGCACCGACAAGGCCCACAAGGGGTTTCAGGTGTTCAACGATCTGATGGACCAGTATCAGCCAAGTGGTTCATCCACGGACATATGCACCTGAATTATGGGGCAAACCTGCCCCGTGTCTGCACCCGGGGCGGCACGACGGTCATCAACGCCACCGAGCGGTACGAGTTTGAGATACCCGACCCCGTTCAGGTGCCGAAGCGGAAGCTGTTCGGGTGGGGATAAAAATCAAAGAAAAAGGAGAACGACAATGGAGATAGAACGCGCCTTGCAGCAGCTGGAATCGCTGCAAAAGAAGCTGTACGCCTACCGCTGTGCGGACAGCTCCCTTTATCTGGACGCCGTGACCACCGCGCCCAGCGATACCTCCGAGGGCCGGGGCGTGGCCATGAGCATTCTGGCGGGAGAAAGCCAGAAGCTGATGACCAGCCCCGAGACGAAAGCGCTGCTGGATGAGCTGAGCGCGGGCCGGGAGCTGGACCTCGTCCACCGCCGCGAAGTGGAGGAGCTGCGCCGCAGCTGTGAGCAGCTGACCCGCATCCCGGCGGACGAATATATGGCCTACAAAGAGCTGTGCAACCGGGCGGACGACGTCTGGCACAAGGCCAAGGCACAGGACGATTTCGCATTGTTCTGCCCCATTTTGCAGGAGCTTGTAGACTACAACCGCCGCTTTGCCGGTTATTATGACGCCTCGAAAGCGCCCTATGACGCTCTGCTGAACGAGTACGAGCGCGGCGTGGACAGGAAGATGATGGACAGCTTCTTTGCGACGCTGCGGGAGAGGCTGGTGCCGCTCATCCGTAAAATCGGCGAGAAGCCGCAGATCGACGACAGCTTCCTGCATCAGGAGTACCCGGCAGCACAGCAGAAGCCTTCGCCGACTATCTGATGGAGGTGATGGGCCTCGACCGCAGCCATTGTGGTCTGGGTGAGACGGAGCACCCCTTCACGCTGGAATTCAACAATAAGGATGTCCGCATCACCACCAACTACGACGAGCACAATGTGGCATCCTCGATGTACTCTGTCCTCCACGAGGGCGGCCATGCTCTGTATGAACTGGGCATCCGGGATGACCTGCAGTACACCTGTCTTGCGGGCGGCGTCTCGATGGGCGTCCACGAGAGCCAGTCCCGTTTCTATGAGAACCTCATTGGCCGGTCGCGGCCCTTCGTGGAAGCTATCTATCCAAGGTGCAGGAGTTCTTTCCCCGGCAGCTGGGCGGCGTGAGCGCAGAGCAGTTCTACCGCGCGGTCAATAAGGCTCAGCCCAGCCTCATCCGCACCGAGGCCGACGAGCTGACCTACTGCCTCCACGTCATGGTACGGTATGAGATCGAAAAGCAGCTCATCGGCGGCACGCTGGAAGCAAAAGATGTGCCGGCTGTCTGGGCGAAGCTTTATAAGGAATATCTGGCGTCGAGGTGCCGAATGACCGGGATGGCTGTTTACAGGACAGCCACTGGTCGGGCGGCGCGTTCGGCTACTTCCCGTCTTACGCGCTGGGCAGTGCCTACGGCGCTCAGATGCTCCGCCGGATGGAGCAGGACGTGGACGTCCGGGGCGCAGCGGCAAAGGGCGACCTCACACCCATCACGGCGTGGCTGCGGGAAAAGGTCCACCAGTACGGCGGGCTGATGGAGCCTGCCGACGTGGTGAAGAACGCCTGCGGCGATTTCAGTGCTGAGGATTATATCCAGTACCTTACCCGAAAGTACACCGAACTGTACGGCTTATAAAAAAGAAAAGGCGTCTGCACAAATGACTGTGCAGACGCCTTTGTTCGTGTTGAGGAACATCACAGCTCCAGCTTGCCGGAGACTTTGTTGATGACATAGTAGGCCATGCCCTCTTCAGGCTTGACGTAGACCTTGCAGGACTGGACGCCCACTTTATGGTGGTACGGTAGTCGGCCTTTGCGCGCTCGATGACATCGGTGATGTTGTACTGGTTGGTGCCGAACTCGACATAAACCTCCGGGGAGAGCGGGGGACGGCCGCGCCGCTGTGCAGCACCAGAAGATCTGCGCTTCTTCGGCTCTGCCGCAGGAGTCTCAGGAGCAGCGGCCGCTGCGGGGACAGCAGACTTTTTCTCAGACATAGCTTATACCTTCTTTCCTGTATTCCACTGCAAATTGAAAACGTGGATGATTTCCGGGCCGGAAGCTGTATTACCGGTCAGTCCGACCGCTTTCTGTTCGTGCCAACGATTGGAAGCACTATACTTATATAATAGTTATTTCTTTGACGTTTGTAAAGTGTTTTTTGGAAAAAGCATCCCCATATTTCTGCGCCCGGAGCACCAAATTCCGACAAAAAGGGGAAAGAGTGTCCTATAAAAAAGAAACTGTCCGGATTTGTGTGCGGCGCAGCGGAGAGAAAAGAAATGCAGTGCGCGGGGAAAAGCAGAAATTTCCGGAGAATTTACCCGGCACAGCAGTCCTCGGCCCGCTTCACGACGGGGGCGAGAAGTTCCTCGTCCCAGTCCTCGGCGAGGACAAAAAGGGCCTGGTCGATGACCTCCTGTGCGCGGGCGTCCGGGCGGCTGTGCCAGCCGGAATACTGCTGCCAGCAGCCGCAGTTTGAGGGTGCGGATGTCCTCCGGCGCGGCCCAGAGCCGGGCGAGGTCGTAGTTGTCGGTGTTGCCGCAGCGCATGGTGCAGGTGGCGCAGTTGGGGCGACGCGGTGCTTTCCGTCTCGACGATGTAGTACATCCGGCGCAGCGCGTCTTCGGCAGCGCCCGGGTCGGCAGCCAGGCCGGAGACCGGAGGTCAGCACACGGTCGGTGGTCCTCGGTCTTCGGTTCGTTGACGGTGGAGCGGGCCAGCCCCACCAGCACCCCTAACAGTGCGTCGCGCTGGCGCTGGGCGTCGGTAACGGGGCAGGAAAGAAACTGATTCATAGAGAGCACTCCTTTGGGTATGATGTTGTCTCTCTCAGTATACACGCCCGCGGCCCAAAAGGGGAGAGGAAATTTGCAGAAATTTGATGAGTTGTGAGCTGCATCTTGATTTTGGGAGAAAAATCCGCTATAATGACTATGTTGTCTGTAAAATAGAATACGCCGGTGTGTCGGAATGGCAGACGAGGGGGACTCAAAATCCGCTTCGTGATTTTTCTTGTCTGTACGAGAAATTCACGAGTGTGCGTTGAATTTTGAAGGTTTGTCGAAGCAGGATTTCTTACATCCCTCCTGAACATCCCTCCAATCTTCAGAAACCGGTACGAATGTCTCAAAATTGAATATCAGCGATGTGGCGGAATGGCAGACGCAAACGACTCAAAATCGTTCGGGAAACCATGTGGGTTCGAGTCCCACCATCGGCACTTCATCATAAAACAGCTTAGGATCGAAAGATTTTAGGCTGTTTTTCTTTTTTGCCCATTTTTTATACTTTGGCGTTTTCTGGGAAGATATTGACGATTGCATTCGCCGAAGATACCTTACTGGAGAAATCCAGATGTGTATAAATGTTGCTTGTCGTGCTGATGTCGCTGTGCCCCAGCCACTCCTGAATCTCCTTCAGGCTCACGCCATTGGCATAGAGCAGACTGGCGCAGCTATGGCGCAGATCGTGAAAGCGGATACGCTTCATCTGGTGTGCGACCAGAAAATCCGGGAAATGTTGGCTCAGGAAATCGGGCCGAATCCGTTTTCCCATCGGGTCTACATAGATATAGTCAAGATAATCGGTGCAATAGCTTTTGCCGCAGACCTTCCGATTCTGCTCCTGCTCCTTTTTCATTTTATTGAGCATCTGCTCACAGGCAGGGATTAGGGGAAGTGTCCGGCAGCTCGACTTTGTTTTTGTCTTATCTCGTGCGATTTCTGTTAGCGTTCCGTTGACCTTTGCGGTCACAACCGTATGCTGAATGCTGATTTTCTTGTTTTCAAAGTCAATGGCATCCCATTTCAAGCCAACAACTTCACTGCGCCGCAGGCCGTAGAATGCAGCCATGATAACGCCAAACTCCGAAGGGTCACCTTGAATCGCTTTGAAAAGCTGCTCCAGTTCTTCACCGCTGTAAATCTCCGACTTGAACTTTTCCTTACGAGGACGTTCAACGCGATCTGCCGGGTTGGAACGGATCATGCCGATTTGAAAAGCGTACTGCAAGCATTTGCGGATGTTGGCGTGATAGTGAATGACGGTGTTTGCCGTAAGGCCATGATCCAACTCATGCTGGTAGAAGTCTTGGATGTATTTGGGATGCTGTTCCATATCCTGCAATGTATAGTGGAGCGGTTCAAAATATGGGACGATCTTGTGAACGATTGCTCTTTCATAGCTGGTATAGGTTGTGATTTCCACTCGTGACTTCATCATTTTCAACCAGTCCGTGATGAAGTCGGTGAAAAGTACCGGGGAGTTATCAAGGCAGGGGTCAACTTCTTTGATGGGGCTGACCTTCAGCCAATTATTGTCAACGGCATATTGTAGGGCATCGGTCAACTCCTTGTGCCAATCCAGAAGCTGCTGTACACTGGCCTCCTCCTGCTGACGCTCATAGCGGAAGAACGTTTCCAGATCGCGCGGAGAGAGTGCTTTCAAAGACAGCCGCTTCTTTTCAAAGTATGGGACAACTACTCTTCCCAGATCATAAGCATATCTGCCATAGGTTTCGGGCGGAAGGTTCATCACGCTTTCCCGAAGCCAGCGGTTCAGATATTCCGATACCGGCAGGTCGGAAACCTGCTGCATCGTTTCAGGGTTAAACTCTTTTTGTGTTTTACGCAACAGAGATTCAGCTCTTTTTTTGTTTCCTTTAACAGGAAGTCCTGTGCTGATGGATTTGGTTCTGCGCTTTCCATCTGTGTCTTTCCAGCTCAGAATCATCTGATACATACCGTTTTGTTCTCTTAAATGTCCGGCCACATTTGTCATAGTTATGCTCCTTTCTGTTCGCAGCCAAACGTCCTTTGCTTAGGCATCATAAGTTTAGAAGATTCTGGAGTGTTTTGCAAGGATGGCACAAGGGAGTTTGAAAGGTGCATCCCTCCAAGTTGCCGATCCTGATCGAGCAGGTACTCTACCACGCAGAGTTTTGGTATCTTATAGCTGCGTCCTACACGCGCCGAGTGGATCTTATTCTGCTTGACCAACAGATACGCATTCTTCCGGCAGATGCCAAGCATTTCCTGAAGATGCTCCACCGTCACCACATCCGGGTAGTCCTTGAACATCGTCAGATACCTCTCCGTCTTTCGGTCAGGCTCTTCCTGAATCAAAGTGCAGGCTGCGATCTCGCTCATTCCTGTCCTCTCTTTCTAGTTCAATATGTCGATTATTCAGCAAAAAATACTATATGTAAAGTGTGATGGTCTTTTTCGGGGACCATCTCACTTGCCAAAGGAGATATTTGAGCTTAGAACTTCATCGGCAGTGCGTCTTTCCTGCACTTGCCGTTGTAGGTGGTGTAGATGGGGTAAACGTACCGCCGCCAGCCCGGAAGCTTGGCGGGGTTATCCCGGCTGACACGGTAGAGCTCCATGGGATGGACGCCGCTCAGCGCACGGACAAGCCGCTCCTCGCTGTACTGCCCATGATACAGCTGCACAAAGTACATCACGCCCCGCAGGACAGCCGCCCGGAAGGAATCCGGTTTGCCCTCCACGCTTCCACGATGTGCCGCAGAGCTTCGCAGTAGATCTCTTCGCCCAGCTGGTCGTACAGCTTCAGCGCCGTGCCCACGCAGCCGATGCGGTAGTCGCTCAGCTGCATACTGTCGTAGTTGAGGGAAAGCCCCGCCCGGTTAGTGGCTGCGACAAACGCCTTGGAAGGCGCATCGCCGCCCACCACCTTGGCGCGCAGCTTGATGCCCGCCGACAGGGGTGCGGCGTGACCGTTCTGCTCGGCAAAGAGCAGGGCTTCCTGCTCCATCGTCAGACCGGTGTAGACCTTGCAGAGGATCGGGCGGTCCTCGCCGCCGTTGAGGAGGATGCAGCCCTCGATGGTGTGCTGCCCATCCATTACATAGTACCTGCCGTTGCGGAAGCTGACCTTCGGCTCGTTAACGATGTACTCGTTGAAGTCCCTTGCAATCAGCTCCACCCTCTTGCGCTCTACGCCCCGCTGGTAGATCTCGCGGGGATAGATCAGCTTGCTGCTGTGGATGACCGAAAGCTGGTACGGCGGGTTGATACCAATGAAAGTATTGTTGTCGTTCAGGCGCATCGCATTTCCTCCTTGATTCTCCAAATGTACTTCTCGGCTTCCTCTAAGATCTCAGTCACCTGCTGCTTCCGCTTCGGGCTGGTGAGCAGGCTGGGATTGAAGGTGAAGCTATATTCGAGCCGCTGGATCATGGCATGAACCGCGGATTGCAGTTCGGTGTACAGCATCATTTCCTCGATGCTTCCGGCGTTCTCAAAGGACGACCGGATGGGCGTATAGGGGTAGACAGGCGGTTTGCCATCCACCACCTCAGGCGGCGCATAAACCGCCGTAGAGCGCCGGATAGGCTCTATCTGCTGGATGCTGCCCATAGGGTTCAGCGCAAGGCTGATGCGAACCGCATCATCCACCCGGCGCATCTCCTCTGGGGTCAGATGCCCCAGATACTTCAGTGCCCGGCTTTTGTCGATGGTGAAGATCTGCTCTGCCTGCACAACGGACGGCATATTCAACCTGCGTTTTCCAACAGGCAGTGGGTCGGCTGGTTTACTTTCTTTTCCGCCTTGCTTGTCATGGTCGCAACGATCAGGGTCGGAGAGTGATAATTGCCCACGTCATTCTGAAGAATGACGCCGGGCGGTCACCGTGCTGTTCCGAGCCGGTGCTCGCCCCGAAATGGGTGAAGAAGATGTCTCCGCGTTGGAATTTCCAGTTTTGCTGCAATTGTACCTCCATGTTGTTATGTGCAAAGCCCGCTGCCGGATGTTCCGCAACGAGCTTCGTTCAAGGTATGGTGGTATGGTTGGGTCAGCGGTGCATGACCACATAATCATAGCCGCGCCGCATCTGGCAGACGGTGCATGTGTCCATGCTCCGGTCTGGGCTGGGTACAAGCGCGATTTTGAAAGCCTTTGCATCCACAAAGTGCCGCAGACAGGTACCGCAGAGAGTTCGGATGGACTTGACCATCTCAGGGGTCAGCTCCATCTCCTCGTAGATCTCCTGCTCGCGCACCGTGGGGTTCAACTCGTCCATAAAAGTGTCCTCCTATGTATCAAAAGTGAATATTCGGATAAAGAATAAATAAGAGTACGTAAAAAAACGGGAACTGCCGGATGCGTGGAACGTACCCGACAGTTCCCGGATCAATATGATTAAAGGTCTCGCATATTCGCCCTCGGCTCCCTGCGAGTGGGGCATGAACATCTGGCAGCGGACTTGTACCGCTTCATTGGCATTTCAGCCACCCCGTCTGCTTTGTGACCGGGCCGCGAATTACGGAAGTATCATTATCGGAGTACCAGATGACGGAACTATTCAGTTTTCAAGGTCCCTGAGGTCGGACGTTTCGCCCTGCGGCAGGTGCCGCTTGGGAAATCGTCCTCTCACTTGGTAGCCGACGAGAAAGGTCAATTCGTAGCATTGAAATTGAAGTTTTTCAAAAATTTAGTAATTCTCTTGATTTTGATACTAATAGTGGGCCGAGATACGCCGTAGACTTTAGAAATTTCAGTGATGTCGTATCCCTCGTAAGCGTACATGGTGATGATTTCCAAATCTTCGGTTTTCAAAGTTTCGAGTGCAGTAAGCAACTGCTCGTTCTCAATCTCACCAATCCATGCAAAACGGCTTTTAGTTTCGTGGTAAGTATCTGTCACGGTAATCGCATCCTGATAGCGTAGCATCAAAGGCGACGCTTCTTCCTCAGAGCTTTCATACGCAGGAGCGGTGAATTCCTGCGTCCGCTCGATAAAGGTACGCTCCGAATTGAATTGCTGACGGTCATAATCGTACATCTTCTGGATGGCCTCTTTCGTCATTCCCGCAGCTGCGTACTCGATGCGCAACTTTTCCCAGTGTGCTTCAAACTTCTTCAACTCATAGCCTTTATTAAAAGACATCGTAAACCTCCAAATTTTCGATAAGTCGTAAAAAGTCGAAATTTGGAAGGCTACGGATATTTCGCCGCTTGGGGCATCCATGAAAAACGGACAAACATAAAGCCTGCTCCTTTTTACGGGAGCAGGTACCTGAAGGCTAAAAAAATAGCCGGACAACCAACTAACAGAGCGGTTCTAAAGCAGAATCACTCTATCAGCTGTTGCCCGGGCTATTTGGTGCGCGTTTCATACATTGCCTTGCGGCAATGGCCCGTTGCTCGGTGACGAACAGTCCATATTCAGGGTGCAATGCACCCGATTTTTGAAATTGTGGTTTGTCTAAAAAAAGTCAGCGTCTGCGGTAGGCTAAGTCAACTGTTGCTATGTTACCGCACTTGAGGCACTTTATGCTGATAGAGCCTGAACAGCTCTCGTTTTTTGGTAGAGCTTGTGTCCGCAAACCGGACAAAAACCTCCAGCCAATGCTGAATTGTGCCTGCTGTATATTGTTCAGCGGTTTACTCTTAAAAGAGCGATTATTTGACCAAGTCATATTATTCTCCAAATCGAATGACG
>ENA-OQLB01000984-OQLB01000984.1-human-gut-metagenome-genome-assembly--contig:-NODE-984-length-13718-cov-2.406593_pt1 | contig 13718 bp, 25 predicted proteins | sample MGYA00242656_ERZ504813 | MGnify/ENA primary metagenome ERZ504813 (study PRJEB26092, sample SAMD00036388) | human gut metagenome | host: Homo sapiens | study: EMG produced TPA metagenomics assembly of... | reverse complement strand
CGCTGAAAGGCGGGAAGACACGAATGGATAGAAGGTTAGACAAAAGATAACTTGACCGGAGCGGTATCTGCAATGGAAAAACAGTATGGCGTAGAAAAGACAGGCGCGATCATAGAAGATGCATGGAGACGTTATGCGGAATCGTAGACGAAAAACGCCGACGAGCCGAAAAAGATGTATATGCATACGAGGAAACGCATCTATCCTGCCATCGCCGCCTTTGATGCCATGACGGGAAATGGGATCTCCCGTGAGGAAGCGGCGGCTTTTCTGAATAGATATTATGAAAAGCGGGCAGCGGGCGTTGGTGCAAAAATCCGAGGGGCAATGAAGATACCGGGTCTGTATAAGCTGGTGCCGAGGTTCTTTGCCAAAATGACAAAAAGCTCCTTTGGAGAGGACTGCGGTTTTCGGGCTGATTGGATACGAACAGAGCAAGAGGAAATGTGCTTCGACATGCTGGCCTGCCCCTATCAGGACACCTGTGTGAAATACGGCTGCCCGGAGATTGTGGCCGGCTTTTGCCGCGCGGATGACGAGCCTACGGGCATATGCATCCAAAGCTCAAATGGGGACGGACAAAGACGCTCGGACAGGGCGGAGACCGCTGTGATTTTAGACTGACGATAGAGTCATGACCCTATGGAAAGACGGATGAGGTACAAGACCCTCCAATGCTTTCTTGCGGCGCTGACTATGATCGCGTTCCTCGCTCCTGCTGCATATGCATCCGGTACACCGGACGCATATGAGGCAGCGCAAACGCTGTTTCCGAAAAATATATTGGCAAAACGGTTCCAGGCGCCTGTGTCGTGATTTCGGAATTGCAGCGGCCATCTGTGGGTCCTTCACGGGGATCCGCCATGCCGTAAAGAGAAAAACCAGAGCATCGGTCCTTACGATTGTTTTATTTGCATTGCAGATTATAGCTGCGTGGATGCTCGGATTCTTAACAGTAGTATAAATTAACAGAAAACGGAGGAATGGATTTATGGACAAAAAGAAAAAGTGGACGGTCAAGGATGTTATTACAACGGTATTGCTCTCCGCAGTGCTGATCGTGATCCAGCTCGTCGTCAATATGGTCTGCATGGCCAACGACTTTGTCAGCATGGTGCTGTCGGTGGGGATCACCATGTTCCTCTGCGCGCCGGTCTATATGCTCATGGTCAGCCGGATCGGCAAGCGGTTTGTGACGCTGAGCTATATGACGATCCTCGGCGTGATTTTCCTGCTGATGGGAAACTGGTTCTTGCTTCCTTATTATGTTCTCGTGGGGATCCTCTGCGAGGCGATTCTCTGGAAGGAAGGCTCCTGCCAAAAACCGAAACGGCTGACCGCCGCCTGGACGGTGGCGAGCCTTTTATACAACGGGGTCAATCTGCTGCCCATCTGGTTCTTCTGGGACACCTACTACGATTTTGCGCTGGCAAGCGGCATGGAGCAGAGCTACATCGATTCCTATGTGCGTTACTACACCTCTCCCGGCTGGCTGGTCTTTATTCTGCTGTTCACGACGCTGATGGGCTTTTTAGGCTGCATGGTGGGCAGTCGACTGATCCGCAGGCATTTTCAGAAGGCCGGCGTTCTATGAGAGCGGACGCATCCTTTGCGGTGCCGGTCAAGCTGTGGGCGCTGCTGTGCGTCTTTGCCGGAGTGACCATCGGCGGGAATGTGCTGCTCACCTGCATCCTGACCGGCGGCGCGCTTCTTTATCTCGTCTTACAGCGGAACTTCCGCCTTGCCGCGTCCTATGGCTGCTTTTATCTGCTGCTGGCGCTGCTGCTCTACGGCATCCGCTTCCACGGGCTGCGCATGCCGGTCTTTTCGGAGTTTTATGTTCTGATGTTCTGGAATCTGTCACCGATCTTTCTGGTGTCATGGGATTTGATCACCACGCCGCCGGGGATGCTCTCCGCGTTTTTATCCCGCCTCCGTATGCCTACCCCGTTCATTCTCGGCTTCTTGTGGTCTTTCGCTTCTTCCCCACCATGCGGACGGAGCTGAAAGGCGTAGGCAGGTCCATGAAAAACCGGGGGCTGACTGCGGCGGGACAGCTGCTCGCACATCCCGTGCAGAGCATGGAGTATGTGCTGGTTCCGTTTCTTCTTCGGGTATTGCAGCTTGCGGATCAGCTTTCCGTTTCCGCCGTTGCAAGAGGTGCGGAGCGTCCGGGCGTGCGCGGCAGCTATTATGAGAAAAGGAGCGGGGCGCGGGATCACATCGCGGCAGCCGCATGTGCGATAGTCACGGCTTCCTATTTGGTTTTGGAAAGGAGCATGGCATGATCGAGCTTACACGCGCTTCCTTCCAATACGAAAACTCGGACAGAGGCGTACAGGACATTTCCCTTTCGGTAAAAAGCGGCGAATGCGTCGTGCTGACGGGGCTCTCCGGCTGCGGCAAGACCACCGTGACAAGGCTTGTCAACGGGCTTGCGCCGTCCTATTATCCGGAGCCTTCAGCGGAAGTGTGAGGATAGACGGCAAGGACATATCAAGGCTTTCCACATGGGAGATCGGGCGTTTGGTGGGAAGCGTTTTTCAGGACCCCAAAAGCCAGTTCTTTTCCTCCGAGCTTGCCGGAGAGGTGGCCTTTCCCTGCGAGAATTACGGCCTGTCCACCCGGGAGATACGGGAGAGGACGGACGCCGCCATAGAGGCATTGAAGCTGTCCAGTTTGAGAGACAGGGCAGTTGACGTCCTCTCAAGCGGAGAAAAGCAGCGGGCGGCCATTGCGTCCGTATATGCCATGAAGCCAAAGGTCTTTGTGTGCGACGAGCCGACATCCAACCTCGATGCCGCCGGGACGCGGCAGCTTGCGCAGACCCTTCGGCGGCTCAAGGAGCAGGGCTTTACCCTGCTCCTCGCGGAGCATCGGATCGACTGGCTGATGGGGATCGCAGACCGGTTTTTATATCTGCGGGATGGCAGAATAGCGGCCGAGTATACACCGGAGGATTTGCTCCTCCTGCCAGAAGCAGACATCTTAGGATGGGCCTGCGTTCTCCGCACGAGGGAAAGCGCTCTCCCGCTCCCTCCGTATTGGACGAGAGCCCTGCCGTCTTGAAGACAGCAGGGCTCTCGAAAAGAATATACAAAGAAGTCATTTTCGATGATGTTTCCCTCTCCTTTCCGAAAGGCAGGGTGACCGCCATAACGGGGCAAAACGGCGCGGGGAAAACCACCCTTGCGCAGATCCTCTGCGGGCTGGCAAGGCAGACAAGGGGACATATCCTGATAGATGGGAAAAAGCAAGAGCGACAGTCCGGCGCAGGGAGATCTATTACTGCGGCAACGACACGTCAACGCAGTTTTTTACGGCAAGCGTGGCGGAGGAGCTGCTGCTGAATACCAGATTGACAGAAGAAAGCAAGAGCCGTGCAAGGAACCTGCTCAAAGAGCTTGGGCTTTACGAGTACAGGGACGCGCACCCGTCCACCCTGTCCGGCGGGCAGAAGCAGCGCCTTGCCATCGCCTGCGCCGTCTTTTCCGGCCGCGGGATACTGATCCTTGACGAGCCCACCAGCGGCCTTGACGGGCAGAATATGCGCCTGATCGCGGAAAGGCTGAAAAGCGAAGCGCGGAACGGCAGAACCATTCTCGTGATCACCCACGACAGGGAACTGCTCGAGAGCTGCTGCGATAACATTGTGGAGGTTGAAAAACGATCATCATGAAACCGCCAAGGGGCGCTATGGGATATCCGCGCCGGAGAAATCGTTTTCCCCTCCTGCCGGCAGCTCCACCGCGATGGTCGTGCCCTTGCCCGAGCTTTCCTCCACCCAAACGGAGCCGCCGTGGAGGTTGGCGATCTCCCACACCAGAGAAAGTCCCAGTCCCGCGCCGCCGTACTCGCGGCTGCGGGATTTGTCTACCCGGAAGAAGGGATGAAAAATGCTCCGCTGATATTCCTCCGGAATGCCGCAGCCGGTGTCGGAAACGCGAATGATGCACTTTTCCTGCCCCTGTGCAAGCTCGACCCGCACTGAGCCGCCGGGACGGTTATATTTGACGGCGTTCTCCGTCAGGTTAAAGAGCAGACGGTAGATCAGCGCGTCGCTGCCGGTCAGGGCGGCGTCGCCCTCCGCTTCCAGCGAGATGCTTCGCTTCTCCGCCAGCGGCGCGAGATCCGTGAAGATCTCCTCGACCATGGGGGCGAGCTGGAGCTGCTCGTTCCGCGCCACCTGCTGCAGATTGCTCATCTCCAGCAGCGTCTTGGTCATCTGTGTCAGCCGCTCCGTCTGCTCACGCAAAAGCGTGAGGAACTCCACCGTCTCCGGCCGCACATCGGGATGCTCCGCGGAAAACAGCTCCAACTGCGCCTGCATCAGAGCCAGCGGCGTGCGCAGCTCGTGGGCGGCGTTGCCGGTGAACTGCCGCTGGGCGGCAAAGGCGTTATTCAGCCGCTCCAGCATCTGGTTGAACGAGCGGCTCAGCTGCCGGAACTCCGGAAGCACATCTTCATCAATCCTCATATCGGCAAGATTGTTCAGCTGTACCTGCTCCACTTGCGCAGCAAAGCTGCGCAGGGGCTTTAGGGCGCGTCCGCTGACAAAATAGGCGAGGAAACCGCTGAGCAGCGTTACCGCCGCGTGATGTACCAGTTGGTGGTGCGGAAGCGCCCCTGCACCCCATCGACGACGATAGTCAACTCCTCGCTGGGCGCTATGAGCTGCAGGTCGAAGCTCGCCGCTCCGCAATCATTCAGGATCACTGTGCCGCCGCCCTGTAAGCTGTCCGCAATGGTGTCCATATAGTACACACCGGAGGAGCACAGCAGCAAATTCATGGCCACGCAGGTGATGCCGATGAGCAGGACGGACATCAGCGTGATGCGCCACTGCAGGGAAAGCCGCTTCATACTTCCCCGCCTCCCATCAGATAACCCTCGCCGATGCGGTTGCGGATGGGGTCATAGCCCAGCACGGCGCGGAGTTTTTGCGCAGGGCGGAGATGTGGACGCGGATGGAATTGCTGAAGCTGTCCACGCTATTGTCCCAAACATGATCCATCAGCTCTTCCTGACTCACGGGCCGCCCCTGATGTACCATCAGGTATTCGAGAATCCCCGTTTCCTTGCGGGTCAGCGCCAGCGTCTGCCCGTTGACAGCGGCGGTGCGGGAGCGGGTGTCGAAGCTCAGGCCTCCGCAGCTCAGCAGCACATCCTGCTGGGTGAACTGCCGCAATGTCAGGCTGCGGATGCGGGCCTCCAGCTCGGCCAGGTGGAAGGCTTTGCCAGATAGTCGTTCGCCCCGGCGTCCAGCCCCTGCACCTTGTCCTCCACCTCACAGCGGGCGGAGAGGATCAGCACCCGCGTCTCCCGGTCGGTCTGCCGCAGGGTGCGCAGCACCGTCATGCCGTCCTTTTTCGGCAGATTCAGATCCAGCAGTACCAGATCGTAGCGCTCCACGCCCAGAAGCGCCAGCGCCTTTTCCCCATCATAGCAGTAGTCCACGCTGTAGGCCAGCCGCCGCAGGCTGCGGACGATCGTCTCGCACAGGGCGCGTTCATCTTCAATTACTAAAAGGTGCATGAGAGCCCTCCTTTTTATTTCTCCGTTTTTATGCTGCTCTCATTATAGCAAGAATAGATAAGGTTTGCATTAAGTTTTCGTTCTTAACAGAGACTTTAACTCTCCCGCGCTATGATGGGGGCAGAAAATCGGAAAGGGTGATGAAAAATGAGCTGCGGGAAAAAGGCCGCGGCGCAGATCGCGCTGCTGATGGCCGGAACCGCCATGCTGTGCTTCGGTGTATGGCGGGGCGAGGCGGCGACGGTGCTGAGCAAGGCCATCAAACTATGTCTGGAGTGTGTGGGCATTGGGTAAAAGGTTTTCAGGCCTTTCACAGACCATGTCCCGCTTCCGGGGCTGGATCCAGGCAGGGGCAACGCTGCTGACCAACCTGCACCTGCCGAACTTTCTCAAAGGCGGACTGTATCAGGGAGCGGGGAAGGCTGTCTGCGTGCCGGGCTGAACTGCTACTCCTGTCCGGCGGCCTCCGGAGCCTGTCCCATCGGGGCGTTTCAGGCGGTAGTGGGGTCTTCCAAGTTCAGCTTCTCCTATTATATCACAGGCTTTCTCATTCTGCTGGGCGTGCTGCTGGGGCGCTTTATCTGCGGCTTCCTCTGTCCCTTTGGCTGGTTTCAGGAGCTGCTGCATAAGCTCCCGACAAAGAAGCTCTCCACAAAGAAGCTCAAGCCCCTGACATACCTCAAGTACGCCGTCCTGCTGGTGATGGTTTTCCTGCTGCCGGCGTTCCTTGTGAACGATGTGGGCATGGGAGACCCGTTCTTCTGCAAATACCTCTGCCCCCAAGGCGTGCTGGAGGGAGCCATCCCGCTGTCCCTTGCCAATTCCGGCATCCGGGCGGCGCTGGGCAAGCTGTTTACATGGAAGTTCAGCATCCTGCTGGCGGTGATCGTGCTGAGCGTACTGTTCTACCGTCCCTTCTGCAAGTGGCTCTGCCCGCTTGGCGCATTCTATGCGCTGTTCAACCGGGTGTCCCTCTTCCAGATGAAGGTGGACAAGAGTAAGTGCGTCTCCTGTGGGAAATGTGCCAGAGCCTGCAAGATGGATGTGGATGTGACGAAAACGCCCAACCATACCGAGTGCATCCGCTGCGGAATGTGCATCCGCGCCTGTCCGACGAACGCCGTGTGCTTCCGTTACGGCTTCGGCAGCGGGGAAGAGAAGGAAAACGCAGCAACGCTGCGAGAAAACAACAAAGCTTAAGGAGAAACGAATATGAATGCAAAGAAGATTCTGGCTCTGCTGCTGGGCGCGATGATGCTGCTCTCCCTTGCAGCCTGCGGCGCAAAGGGCCAACGACAAGCAGGCGGATATGAGCGGAAGCGGTTCCGCCATGACCAGCGAGCCGAAAACCGACGAGGAGGCGCTCACCCTGCACAAGGAGCTGCTGGAGCAGGAGAACGCGATCCTGTCGGAAAATACCGAGCTGTGGGAAAAGGTCTATATGGAGGCCGACAAAGGCATGGCAATGATCGAGGACGGGAAAAACTACGGCGATTTCCTGCTGGATACCGTCGAGGCCGCGAAAGAGCAGTTCACCGACAAGGAGTATGAGTGGCTGAAGGAGTCAACCACGGAGATCAGTAATATTGAAAACAAGCTGACCGAGTTGGAAAAGAAGTATCCCGAGATCATGCAGAAATCCATGGACAGCGATATGAGTATGCCCGCGTCGATAATATGAGTATGCCGTCCAATCAGAGCGGCGCGGACAAGATGGCCGAGCAGGGCAGCATGCAGAAGTTCCCCGCCTTTGAAGGCAAAGACCTGGATGGCAACACGGTGAAGAGCGAGGAGCTGTTCTCCGGCAACGCCGTCACCGTAGTGAATTTCTGGTTCACCACCTGCAATCCCTGCGTGGGAGAGCTTGCCGAGCTGGACGCGCTGAACAAGGAGCTCGCGGAGAAGGGCGGCGCCTCATCGGCGTCAACACCTTCACGCTGGACGGGGACAAGGCGGCGATCGCGGATGCAAAGGACGTGCTGATGAAGAAGGGCGCCACCTATCAGAATGTGTATTTTGACTCCGACGGTGAGGCGGGAAAGTTTACCACCAACATCTTTGCCTATCCCACCACCTATGTGGTCGACCGCAGCGGCAATATCGTGGGCGAGCCCATCGTCGGCGCTGTCACCGGCAAGGCGCAGGCCGAGGCGCTGCAAGCCCAAATCGACAAGGCGCTCGCCGCCGATATGGGCTGACGCGAGATTAAAAAAGCGCCTGCTGTGCGCCGCTGCATTGCCCATGGCGCTCGAAGGGTCGGAGTGAGTCCTGATTCCCCTGAAAGGAGGAAACGCAATGTATCGAAGCGTATTGGCACTGCTTTTCGCCTTGGTGCTGCTGCTCAGCGGCTGCGCTGTCGGGCAGCAGACTGTGCCGAAGGAAAAGAGCGGACAGAAAACAAACATGGACGGAGCGGCTTTTGACCGGTCCGACGAGGAGATCACCTATATGGATACCAAAGACAATGTCATCTATCTGGCGGGCGGCTGCTTCTGGGGCATGGAACAGCTGATGCAGTCCATCCCCGGCGTTATCGACGTCGAGAGCGGCTACGCAACGGCACCTGCGAGGAGGACGCCGACTACCAAACCGTCTGCACGGGCAACACGGGCTTTCGGGAGACCGTGCGGGTGGAATACGACCCCGAGCAGGTGAGTCTTGACGCGCTGCTGCTGGCCTACTTCTATGTCATTGACCCACGGTGCAAAACCGGCAGGGCAACGACCGCGGCAGCCAGTACCAGACCGGCGTCTACTACACCAACGAAAGCGCGAGAGAAACGGTGAAGCGCATCGCGGAGATCGAGCGCGGCCGCAGCGAGAAATTCTTCGTGGAGATCGGCCCGCTCAAGAACTACTATCCTGCCGAGGAATACCACCAGAACTACCTCGAAAAGAACCCGAACGGCTACTGCCACATTCCGCGCACGGAGATGGAGCTCTTTTCCCGGCTGCGCATCGACCCGGGGGACTATCAGAAGCCCGCGGCGGAGTCCATCCGTGATAAGCTGACGGCGGAGCAGTACCGCGTCACGCAGGAGAGCGGCACGGAACGCGCCTTCACGGGCGAGTTCTGGGACAAGTTTGAAAAGGGCATCTATGTGGATGTCGTGACCGGCGAGCCTCTCTTTTCCTCCACAGATAAGTACGGGAGCGGCTGCGGCTGGCCCGCCTTTACAAAGCCTATCGAGGCCCCGCTGTGGTGGAAAAAGAGGATCTGAGCCACGGAATGCGCCGCACGGAGGTCAGAAGCCGCGCCGGAGACTCCCATCTCGGTCATGTGTTCACCGGCGATCCGGAGTCGCCCAACGGCGTGCGCTACTGCATCAACAGCGCGGCCCTGCGCTTCGTCCCCTATGAAAAAATGGAGGCCGAGGGCTACGGATACCTCCTGTACCTGTTTGAGAAATGATTTCAGGTGCATACACATCAAGCAGAAAAGTAAGGTGGCTGTCCTTTTAAAGGGCAGCACCTTACTGCAGCTTGTCGAAAAAGCCCAGCTTCCACTGGACTTTTTGACAAGCTGTTGTATCATGACTACAGACAGAAGTAAATCAGACCGCAAGGCTGTGTTTCTTCACAATTCTGTCTTTTTTCTCTACAATTCCGTGCAAGGAGGATTTAACATGATGTACAATGAAAAAGCTCGTGAAATCCCAGTCAGTTATTCTGTAGATGTAGTCGTTTTGGGCGGCGGTCCTGCAGGTGTAGCCGCAGCAATTTCTGCCGCCCGTCAGGGTGCAGACACCCTGTTGATTGAGCAAATGGGTGAAGTGGCGGCATTGCCACAGAGGCATGATGAGCCACTGGACTGGAAATACCAAAGGTGGTATCTATGAGGAAATTCTGAAACGTTCCGCTGATTATCCCGACCCCGATGCCATGGCTGGCGATACCTACCTGCGCCAGATTATTAACCCGGAGCGCTTGAAAACCGTTCTGCTGGAAATGCTGGAAGAATCGCATGCCCGCTATTTGCTTTATACCATCGCTACAGATCCAATCGTTGAGGACGGCAAGTTGAAAGGCGTTGTCATTGAAAACAAATCTGGCCGCCAAGCCGTACTGGCAAAAGTTGTCATTGATGCCAGTGGTGACGGTGATATTGCCGCCCGCGCAGGGGCCGATTCATCAAAGGTCGTGAAACCGATGGCGCTATGCAACCAGTTTCGTTGATGTTTAAAGTTGGCGGCGTGGATTATGAACGAGCCATTTTCCCGTCGCATTTTGAGGATACCATTCAGATTCCTGCCGGTGAAGTGCAGACGCTTGGAAAGGAACATCTTCCGTTCCCTGCAGGCCACGTTTTACTGTACCGCACTTCACTGCCGGGGGTTGTCACCTGCAATATGACCAACTGCATCGAAGTAGATGGCACGAATGCTGCCGAGCTTGCACGCGCAACACTGGTCTGCCGCCAACAGCTGCAGCCGATTTTGAACTTCCTGCATGAGTATGTACCTGGCTATGAAAATTGCTATCTTCTTTCTTCTGCCGCACTGATTGGCGTTCGTGAAACGCGGCACTTCAAGGGTTTAGCAACCATTACGGAAGATGATATTCGTCAGGCAAGAGCATTCCCGGACTGGGCTGTCACCTACGCCAGCTTCAACTTTGATGTCCATAATATGAGCGGCAGCGGACTGGATGCCACCGGCGCGCAAGACGCATTCAAACCGACTTTCTATACGATTCCGTATGGCTGTCTAGTTCCTGAAAAACTTGATGGGCTACTGCTGGCAGGGCGAAACATTTCCGGTACGCACATGGCACACTCCAACTATCGCGTAATGCCAATTTGCGCAAACATGGGACAGCCGCCGGTACAGCCGCAGCAATGTGTGCTAAGGAAGGCATTGAGCCCCGTCATGTGAACGTTGCGGACCTGCAAGCCATTCTTTTGCAGAACGGTGTGTTGAATCCTTCGGAAAATAAGTGATATAGAAATCATCATCACCAGCACAGAGAAAAGGTGGCTGTCCTTTTAAAGGGCATCCACCTTTCTGCTTTTGGGAAATAGTATGGAGCGCGGGTTATTTGCCCGCGCCCCTGAAGATAAGCCTTTTACTTTTTGAGGATTTACAGTGATTTTTTCTCCCGCCGCCTGATTTTCCATACGATCAGTGCAACGCATCCGGCAAAAGATGCACATAGCGCGCTGCTCCACAAACCCATTTGACTGCTGTCACCGGTCTGCGGGATTGTAACCGCGCGCCAGCCGGCATACACAGTCCTATCCCCGGTCAGATAAATGTCTGAGACCTTGTTCACAAGGCTCTGTTCGCTGTACCAGCCGACAAAGGTATACCCGTGCCGAGTGGGAACATACTTGGTCAAATCCATGTAGGTATTGTACGTTTCCCGCACGCCGGGAATAGCACTGCCGCCGCCTGTTTCAAAGCGCAGCGTGTAGTAGTTGACGGGCGGATTGTTGTCGCCGGTATGCGTCCAGTGGGCGTAGACGGTGGTATTTGCAGAGAACACGGTATCCGTCGTAATCTTTATGCCGCCGCTCTTTTCGGTGTACCAGCCGTTGAAGCTGTGCTTGCTGCGGGAAGCATCGGGCAGAGAGGTCAGCTTCTGCTTGGTGGTGGTCATGCTGCCGACAGAGGGCGTACCGTCGTTTCCGTCAAAGGTGACGGTATACTCCGTGGGCGTAGGCGGCGTATCCTCCTCGAAGATGGCCTTGACCTCCACATCGCTGCCGGGCATAGTGAACTTGTCGTCCCTTACCGTCACGTCGCCGCTCATAACCTGCCACTCCTTAAAATGGTAGCCCGCGTTTGGCGCAGCGGTCAGGGTAATCTCTGTGCCGACCACGGCTTTGCGTGAGAGGCGGAAGCCGTTCCGTTTCCGTCCGTTTTCACGGTGACGGTGTACTCCGTGGGCGTAGGCGGTGCATCCTCTCGAAGATGCCTTGACCTCCACATCGCTGCCGGGCATATGAACTTGTCGTTTCTTACAGTCACGTCGCCGCTCATGACCTGCCACTCCTTAAAGCGGTAGCCCGCGTTTGGCGCAGCAGTTAAGGTGATCTCCGTTCCGGCCGTCGCCGAGGCGGGATCGCGCTGCCCGTGCCGTGACCGTCGTCCCTGACGGTGACGGCGTATTCCGTCTCGGGAGCTTGGCTATCGTGATGGAAAACTCCTTAACATCCTCACCCAAAGCGTTGACCGCCATGACGGTAAAGACCTCGGTCCCTTCCCCGGCAGGCGTGCCGCTTATCTCTCCTGTGTCCTCGTTTAGGCTAAGTCCCTCGGGCAGGACGCCGCTCACAATGCTCCATGTGATGGGCGCGGTACCCTTGGCGGTCAAGCAGTTGCTGTAAGCCTCGCCTTCCATGCCGTCGGGCAGGCTTTCCGCGACGATTGTCGGCGGCATAGGGGGTCGGTTATCGATAAGCTTCACCCCGAATCGCGGCTGTTACCCGCAGGCTCCGGCTGCTGAAAGATGTCTCCGTCATCTTCGCTAAGCACCGGCGTGCCGATGATGGTCTGCCAATCCACGGACTCCGCATCATAGGACGATTCATCCCATGCCACGTCGATCCAGCGCCATGCGCCGTCAACGGCATTGATGCACACATCTTCCGGCAAGCCAAGCTCTGCAAAGGGCGTGCCGAACGGCTTATCGGTAATGGGATCCGGTTCATCGATATTCCTGATGGTGTTTTTGATGGCGTTGATTTTGATGGTAATCTCCGTCGGCTTGTGGAGACGCAGGTCGTCCGGCGTGAATACCACCGCCACATCGTGTTCACCCGGAGTCTGGAGGTAGAACGGCGGGGTATTCTTGAAGGAGAACGTGCCGGGGGCGACGGTATCCGTACCTTGGCCTTTGCCACGCCGCCGACGAGCGTGCCGACTTCACCGTTGTAGGTTCCCACCTGAAGCTTTCGCCAGGTGAATATGGTGTTGTCGGGCAACGTAAAATCGCCGTTCTTCCATCGGAATACGGGCAGCTGCGTGATCTCCGTCTCGGTCGGGTCAGGCTGCAGCTGAACCTTTCTCACGGCTCGGAGGTCGGTGCCATCGGGTATGGTGAAATACTTCTCCAATTCGGCGCGGTTGACTTCGCCGTAGATGGTCTGCTCCTCAAACGAATTGGGGTCGTAGGTCGAGCTGTCCCATGAGGTGACGACATTCATACCGAAGTCCATCCCTGTTCCCTCGGGATCTTTTTCATCGCCCACCGCATAAAAGCTGAATGAATCCGAGAGATTCAGCTCCTCAAATGGCGTTCCGAATTTTTCATTGGTAATGTGTCCGGCCCTGGTCTCCTTGAATGTGCGGGGAATGACGTCCACATCAACGGTGCATTCCGCCTTGTTGTACCGCTTCAGATTGTCGGGCGTGAAGATGATCTTCAGTTGCAGCTGCCCCGCCTGCAATAGCGTGCTCGCCGTCAAGGAATGTCCGTATATTTTCTGATCTTTGTCCAGCGTGAATTTGCCGGGGACTGTTTCGCCGTTCGCCGTGGCCGTTCCGCCGGAGAGATATTTATCGGCAAACACAAGGAAGCACAGGTCTCCGCCGTAGAGCTGCTTGGAATAGGTGGGCGGCTCCAGCGTGGGCGTAAAGACGCGGTCGTCAATGAGCGTTATCCTTGCGGTGGCCTTGACGCTTGTCGGCTCCAGATCATCCTTGTAGTGACTCTGTTCAACATGCAGCGCGCCGGTAATGGTCTGTTCGCCATATTTGTTCGGGTCATAGGTGGAGCCGTCCCATGTCACGGGCACGGGGCTGTAGCTCGCGCCGGTGTTGGTCTCTACCTTGACGCCGGAGGGAAGCCCCAGATTCTCAAACGCCGTGCCAAGGGGCTTGTCCGTGATGATTACGTCATCCGGAACTCTTGTAACCGTGCGCTTTGTCCCCACCACGGTGATGATACATTCCGCCGTGGTGTATGCCTCCGTATCGTCGGGGGTAAAGAGGATCACCATGCGGTTTTCGCCCGGGTATACTCTGCCGCCCTCATAGTCCTTGAAGCGGAACGTGCCGGAAACGACGACGCCCGTATTCTCGGCCTTCGCTTCGCCGCCCCTGAGAGCCTGTCGGTATACTCATTTCCTACATACCCGGAAGGGGCAGCGTGGGCGGGGTGGTGGATGACCGTTTTGGCAGGCTTGCAAAAGCTCTCCGTAGCCGTATGACAGGTTTCGCAAACTGCCTTCTACCGTGGATT
>ENA-OQLB01000983-OQLB01000983.1-human-gut-metagenome-genome-assembly--contig:-NODE-983-length-13720-cov-4.861179_pt1 | contig 13720 bp, 16 predicted proteins | sample MGYA00242656_ERZ504813 | MGnify/ENA primary metagenome ERZ504813 (study PRJEB26092, sample SAMD00036388) | human gut metagenome | host: Homo sapiens | study: EMG produced TPA metagenomics assembly of... | reverse complement strand
ATTTTTCAATTTTAGTATTGACAATATCTATTTTATCTGTTATAGTTTAACCATCAAATAAAACAAACGGAAAACAAAAAACTAAATCAAAAAGGAGCGTGAACCCACCGAAAACATAACTTACTTCCCATAATCTAAGAAAGAGAGGTACAGTCCACCAGAAGATTTAAAGATTTTCCATCATAATTAAAACAAGGAGGTACGGACCACCGAGAACGTAAATTTTAATTCCGTATAAGTTTTAAATCTAAGAAATGAGAGGTATATTCCATTGGATAATGAAAATTAAAAGAGTCATCGGCAGAAGAAATCAATCGCTGATGACTCTTATTTTTTGCTTATTTTGACCTCTGTCTCACAGACATGATCTCATGATCTTCTGCTTTCATATCTTCTTCTTCGTGTTCATAAACATATTAATAACTCCATGTTCTCTGAGGTTCCCATGAAACAAAAACACATCTACCGTCTTATTTTTTTCTTTGTCATGGCTTTTGCTCTTGGCAGTCTTGTAGGAAAGATCTATTCTCATTTTACTTCCAACCCACGATCCGATCCGAATTCTGCCAAAAACAGCCAGACCTCTTCTGCCTCTATGACATTCCAAAATGAAAACTGGGGCTCGGTTTTCAGGAAGAAGCAAACGGCCCACAGGAAATGCTTCTATGGAAGAATTAAAAAAATACAATGCCTGGTATGCAGCCGATAGCGATGAGAAAAAAATCTATCTTACCTTTGACGCAGGCTATGACAATGGAAATATGCCTGCCATTCTGAATGCCTTACATAAGCATCAGGTACATGCCACATTTTTTGTTGTGGGGACTCTGATCCGTGACAAACCGGGACTGATCCGTGAGATCGTAGATGCAGGCCATACCATAGGCAACCACACCATGACACACCCGGATATGTCCGGCATCTCCACAAAGGAAGCCTTTCAGAAGCAGCTTGAAGATGTGGAGGTTCTTTATAAGGAAGCCACCGGAAAAGAAATGACAAAATTTTATCGCCCGCCCCAGGGCATTTACAGCGTGGAAAATTTAGAGATGGCAAAAGAGATGGGATACCACACCTTTTTCTGGAGTCTGGCTTATGTGGACTGGTATCAGGATAAGCAGCCTTCGAAAGAAGAAGCTTTTGAAAAGCTTCTGGGACGGATCCATCCGGGTGCCATCGTGCTGCTGCACAGCACCTCTTCCACCAATGCTTCCATTCTGGATGAGCTGCTGACAAAATGGGAAGAGATGAGATATACCTTCGGAACATTAGAAGAACTTGTGGCATCGGGATCCGCCTGAAAAAAAGCGCACATGATCCATGCATCCTCAGTGCCATCGACACGGATCTTCCCACTTTTGGATTTTCCAGATAAGCACAAAAAAAATCTGCCCCGGGACTATGTTCTCATATGTCCCGGGACAGATTTTTCTGTGCTATTGATTTTAGAAGGTGTTCTTCTTATTTAATTGTCTTATTTACTGGACAGCCTTGAATGCCTCATCAAGATCCTGGATGATATCATCGATATTCTCAGTTCCGATGGAAAGACGGATCGTGTTTGGCTTGATTCCCTGATCAAGAAGCTCTTCCTCTGTGCACTGGCTGTGTGTTGTAGTAGCCGGATGAATAACAAGGGATTTTACATCTGCAACGTTTGCAAGAAGTGAGAACAGCTCAAGGTTATCAATGAAATCCTTTGCCTTCTGTGCGTCTCCCTTGATCTCAAATGTAAAGATGGAACCGCCGCCGTTAGGGAAATATTTCTTATAAAGCTCCTGCTGGCTTGGATCTGTGGATACAGACGGATGATGAACCTTCTCTACCTGCGGATGATCATTCAGATACTGTACAACCTTCAGTGCGTTCTCAACATGACGCTCTACACGGAGAGACAGTGTCTCAAGTCCCTGAAGGAAGATAAAGGAGCTCACCGGAGAAATTGTTGCTCCTGTGTCACGAAGAAGGATCGCACGGATCTTTGTAACAAATGCTGCCGGTCCGCATGCTTTTGTGAAGCTTACGCCATGATAGCTTGGGTTTGGCTCTGTAAGAGATGCAAATTTGCCGGATGCCTCCCAGTCAAACTTACCACTCTCTACGATCACACCACCGATAGTAGTTCCGTGGCCACCGATGAATTTTGTTGCGGAATGAACAACGATATCTGCGCCGTACTCAATTGGTCTTACGAGGTATGGTGTTGCAAATGTATTATCTACAACAAGCGGAATTTTATGTTTGTGAGCGATTTTTGCAAGAGCCTCAATATCTACAACATCAGAATTTGGGTTTCCAAGAGTCTCAATATAAACAGCTTTTGTGTTCTCCTGGATCGCATTCTCCACTTCCTCGAGATTAAATACATCAACAAATGTTGTTGTGATTCCGTATGCCGGAAGCGTATGCTCCAGAAGGTTTGTTGTACCGCCGTAAATATTTTTGGCTGCTACAATGTGATCTCCCTGCTGTGCAAGATTCTCGATCGTGTATGTGATAGCTGCTGCACCGGATGCTACTGCAAGTGCTGCGGAGCCACCCTCAAGTGCTGCGATCCTCTTCTCGAATACGTCCTCTGTCGGGTTTGTAAGACGTCCGTAAATGTTACCGGCATCTGCAAGTCGAAACGTGCTGCTGCATGATCGCAGTTTCGGAATACATAGGAAGATGTCTGGTAGATTGGTACTGCTCTTGCATCTGTAACCGGATCCGGCTGTTCCTGTCCTACGTGAAGCTGTAATGTCTCAAATTTGAATTTTCTCTGATCTCTTGTAATTTTGCTCATGTGTTTGTCCTCTTTTCTTTTATTCTTATATTCGGTAAAATAGTAATTTCTTATCTTATGATCATCTGCTTATCAGCGACAACAACACATTCGCTTTTCTTCGATAAACACCCTTGTTGACTTCTGTAAAACCTTCATGATTTCCTCCTGATCATCACGTTGCTCACCTTGTTTTGTGTGCTCCGTTTTTTGATGATGCAATCATATCACCCTTTTCCTAGTATGTCAATGGGGTTTATCTATTTAGGTTCTCACCTTTATTTATGACTGGCTATAGATTTTATTTATAACGCCACCGCCTACAACCTCATCTCCGTCATACATCACCACAGCCTGACCTTTTGTGATGGCTCTCTGCGGTTCATCAAATTTCACATGAAGATGCCATCCGGTGTCTGCCATGCAGTGGCAGGCTGCTCTTTGTGACGGTAACGGATCTTGGCAGTCACTCTTTTCGGCTCAGCTAAGCTGTCCACAGAGATCAGATTTACACTGTCTGCCTCCAGTTCACTACTGAAAAGATCTGCGTTGTCCCCGAGAACTACCGTATTGGTCTTCGGAGAGATCTCACAGACATAAAGACGACTGGCCGCCGGAATGCCAAGCCGCGGCGCTGGCCGATCGTGTAATGGATGATTCCCTTATGGCGTCCGATATAGTTTCCCTCTTTATCTACAAAATCACCCTCCGGTGTTTTTTTGCCTGTGTACTTCTCAATAAATTTCGCATAGTCGCCGTCCGGTACAAAGCAGATATCCTGACTGTCATGCTTTCTGGCATTGATAAAGCCATGTTTTTCGGCAATGACACGGACCTGGTCCTTCCGGAGACCTCCAAGCGGAAGCTTTACATGTGCCAGCTGTTCCTGGGTCAGCATATAGAGAACATATGACTGATCCTTTGTATCGTCCACTGCTTTTTTCAGAAGGTAGCGGTCACGTTTCTCATCGTACTCCACTCTTGCATAATGTCCGGTTACAATATAATCGTAGCCGATTTCCTGCATGCGGTGAAACATTTTATCAAATTTCAGATATCGGTTACAGTCGATACATGGATTAGGGGTGCAGCCGTTTTCGTAGGCATCTACAAACCTGTCCATAACCTCTGTATGGAAATCTGCGGTAAAATTAAACACGTAGTAAGGCATATCCATCTGATAGGCTACGCTTCTGGCATCCTCAACATCGTCCAGGGAACAGCAGGTCTTTTCCCTGTGGACACCGATATCTTCGTTGTTGTAAAGTTTCATGGTAGCGCCGATGCACTCGTCACCGGATTCCTTTGTCAAAAGAGCTGCCACGGAGCTGTCTACACCGCCGCTCATTGCTATGATCGCTTTTTTCATTTATATCTTAACCTTTCCTGATGATTGATGATTTCTCAGCTTTGCAGCCTGTGTTCTCTTACAGTTACTGCAATTTCGCATTTATTATAATATGGCAGTTATTCTTTGTCCACGATTTTTCACCCAGAACCTTTGCTTTGCTTCTTTCCTGCAGGCTCTCTTTGGTATATAATAGAAAATATTTTTCAGAAAAGGATGTGACTATATGAAGCTTTCCCTGTTTTCCACGCTGCGAGGATATCGGAAGGAATACCTTCCCAAAGATATTTTCTCCGGCATCATCATAGCAGCTGTTTCCATCCCTATCTCCATGGGATATGCCCAGATTTCCGGGATCCCGGCGGTATACGGACTGTACGGTTCTGTTCTGCCGATCCTTTTGTTTGCTCTATTTTCCACTTCAAGACAGTTTATCTTCGGAGTTGATGCGGCACCTGCTGCCATTGTAGGTGGTGCACTGTCTACTCTTGGCATTGCTGCAGAGTCAGAAGCTGCCATGGATTATGTTCCTGCCATCGCACTTTTTGCAGGTCTGTGGCTGTTTATCTTCTTTCTGCTTCACGCAGATAAGATCGTGGACTTTATCTCCACACCTGTTATGGGCGGTTTTATCAGCGGTATCGCAGTTACCATCATCCTGATGCAGATCCCGAAACTTATGGGAAGTCCGGCAGGATCCGGAGAGCTCCTGGAACTGGCAGAGCATATCTTCGCTGCTGCCAAAAATATCAGCTGGCTTTCCCTCTTCATGGGGCTTGGTGCTCTGGTGCTGATCCGCACATTTAAAAAGCTGGCGCCGAAATTCCCCATGGCTATCGTTATTATGGCTCTGGGTGTTCTTTCCACCGTTGTTTTTCATGTGGACGAAAAAGGCGTAGTCCTCCTGCAGTCTGTAGAACGTGGACTTCCCTCCCTGGTGATCTCGGATTTCGGAAATGTTGATCTGACCCAGGCGGCAGGCCGCGGTCTTATGGTTGCTGTTGTCATTATGGCAGAAACTCTTCTTGCAGAAAATACCTTTGCGTTCCGCAATGATTATAAGCTGAACGACCGTCAGGAAATCCTGGCCTGTGCCGCCGGAAATATTGCTGCCGCCGCAGTAGGCTGCTGCCCGGTAAATGGCAGTATCTCCCGCACCTCCCTCAATGAACAGTACGGTGGAAAATCTCAGTCGGTTCCATCACTGCCGGGATCACCATGGCTCTGATCCTTCTTTTCGGCACCGGTTTTATCGGCTATCTTCCGGTTCCTGTACTGACAGCCATTGTGATCTCTGCTCTGATGGATGTGGTGGAAACCCATCTGGCTGTACGTCTTTTCAAAGTAAGCCGTACAGAATTCTACATCTTCATGGCTGCCGGTTTCAGTGTGCTCTGTCTTGGAACCATTTATGGGGTTATCATTGGTATCCTGCTCTCTTTCGTAGCTGTGATCCTGAAGCCACCAACCCGCCGCGCTCCTTCCGTGGTATGATCCTGGAAGAGATGCTTATTTTGATCTGTCCAAAAACCGTTTCGCCTACCTATTAAGGCGTTGTGATCTACCGTTTCAGTGAAAACCTGTTTTTTGCAAATATAAAGATTTTTCAGGAAGATATTGAGAACAGCATCCGAAAAGACACCAGGGTAGTGATCGTAGATGCCAGTGCTATCAACAGCATTGATGTCACAGCAGCAGACCGTCTGGATGCCATCTCCGCAAGCCTGAAAAAACGTGGGATCCGTTTTTACCTCACAGAACATTCCACCCAGATCAATGACCAGCTGCGTCAGTTCGGCATCGGTCATATGATCAAGGACGGTATGGTCCGCCGTACCATTCTTGCTGCTCTGCATGACGCAGGGATCGAAGCCCCTTATGAACTGGATGTTCCAAAGGAAGACGAGACAAAGCTTCTGCGCCGCAGTATCGCTTTTCTTCCGGCAGAGGAAGAAAATACCCTGGAGGAGTTTGCCTGGGCTTTTGGTGACGATGCAGTAAAAGAGATCGAAGAATCTGTCCATCACATTATTGAACAGCTACACCAGATCCCGGATATCCAACGTCTCTCCGAAGAAGGTCTGGAAGAGCTTCTGGATAACTGGCATGGGCTGGGTGTTCTGGATGAGGATGAACTGCTTCGAAGAATTGAATTACATATGGATGAGCTGCCTGAGGAATTAACTTCCGACCGGAAACTGATCCTTCATCTTCTAGAAAAGCGCCGTGGCAAGCTGAAAGAAAAAATCCTTGCTGAGCATCCGGAAGTCCTGGAACGGCTGGAACAGCGCCGGAAAAAACTGGAGGAACGGCTGGAACAGCAGAATCCGGAAGCTGTTCAGAAATGGAAGCACTGGAAGGAAGAGCATCTCAAAGACTGATTTCTGCATACATCCCCTTTCCAGGTCCATGATCAGATTGCAGGGTTTCCTGCATATTTCTCACAGATATTGATAAAATCCTGCATCACGGCAGAAGGCCTGCGATCCTTTTTCCAGGCAAGAAGGATCCTGGTCTTCAGCTTCTCTTCTTCAATGATGCGGATCGAAGATCTGTACAGAGATCTTCCATGGATCTTGGAAAAACGGCGGTTGCAAGACCTTCCTGCACCCAGAGCATGGCGTCTCTGGGATCATCGCAGACACAGAAAATATCTGGCTGGAGATTTTTTTCTCCAAAGCTTTCATCAGAAATTCTTCGTACCGCCGGTAAATAATGAGAGGGCATTCAGTCAGTTCTTTAAGGCTGATGCTCTCTTTTTTTGTCTCATTTTCCGAGATCTCCGGAGGAAGGACCGCGATCATGGGTTCCTCATCCAGTTCCAGATAATTTAAACCTTCCAGCTTGATAGGTGTACGCACTACCGAAACATCAATGATCCCATCCATCAGATAATTCAGAAGTGTAAAGGTGATCGCATCCCTTACCTCAAAGTTTACATCACAATTTTCCCTGGAAAATCTGGAAATATAAGGCATAATGGTGGTCACTGTGGTTGGCGTGATCCCGATACGTAAAACCTGTTTTTTCCCTGCTTTGGATACTTCCAGTTCTGTGGAACGAACGTAGCTCAAAATGTTCTCTGTCCTGTCATAAAGAAGCTTTCCTGCTTCTGTCAGTGTCACGCCTGCCCTGGTCCGCTCAAAAAGCTTCACCTTCAGCTCTGCTTCCAGCTGCTTGATCTGATAGCTCAGCGGCGGCTGGGACATGTTCAGTCTCCTTGCGGCTTCATTGATGCTTCCTGTTGCTGCGATCTCATGAAAATATTCCAGCTGTCTGATTTCCATATATAAATCCTTCTTTCTTTATCTGATATATAACACAGGCAAAACCCATCTACTGCTTATTGCTTTTCGCTGTCCCACAGAGTACTTTCTTAATTCGGTTAAGAAATACTATATCTGCAATACTTTGTAAATACTATGAATATCTTTCCCACGCAATTATCCGAAAAACCATACTTCTATCATCCCACAGATTTCCGTCCCAGGCAATAGCAAAATTATATTATCATACATTAAAAACAATATTATACGTATTATCTCCATAGGAGTATAATAACAGAGGTTTATTATAGAAAATAAGGAAACGGAGGAAGAAAAAGAAATGCGAACACTCGCAAAATATCTTCGAAATTACAAAAAAGAAAGCGTTCTGGCTCCTTTTTTCAAGTTTCTGGAAGTTGTATTTGATCTGCTGGTGCCTGTCGTCATCGCCCAGATCATCGATGTGGGAATTGCAAATAATGACCACGGCTATATCGTTCAGAAGTTTTTTATTCTGATACTGATGGCTGCTGCAGGACTTGCAGTCAGCATTACTGCACAGTTTTTTGCTGCAAAAGCCAGCGTAGGCTTTGCCACAGAAGTGCGTCAGGCTGTATTTGACCATATCCAGAAGCTTTCCTATACGGAGCTGGACACCCTTGGCACTGACACGCTGATCACCCGTCTTACAGACGATGTCAATCAGGTACAGAACGGAGTGAACATGGGGCTCCGTCTTCTTCTTCGAAGCCCATTTATTGTTCTCGGCTCTATGGTAATGGCTTTTACCATCAATGTGCGCTGTGCACTGATCTTCGCTGTTGCCATTCCGGTACTGTTCCTGGTTGTCTTTGTGATCATGTTTTTAAGTATCCCGCTTTTCAAAAAAGTACAGGGACGTCTGGATTCCGTCACCCGTCTTACCAGAGAAAACCTGACCGGTGTCCGTGTGATCCGTGCATTTTGCCGTGAAGCTGATGCCGTTGCGGAGTTTGACGAAAGCAATCTTGCACTTACCAGACTGAACGAATTTGTCGGAAAAATCTCTGCACTTTTAAATCCTGCAACTTATGTACTGATCAATATCGCAACAGTAATCCTGATCCGGACTGCAGGTGTACAGGTAAACCTCGGAAACATGCAGCAGGGTGAAATAGTTGCTCTTTACAACTATATGGCACAGATGATCGTAGAACTGATCAAGCTTGCGTCCCTGATCATCACCCTGAACAAATCCATGGCCTGTGCGGATCGCGTTGCCGGAATCCTGAAGGTCGATTCCACCATGACTTACCCGGACAAAGCTTCCTTACCGACTGCGGAAAACAGTGACTATGCAGTTGCCTTTGACCATGTGAGTTTCTCCTATGCAGGAACCGGCGCACCTAGCTTTCTGATATCACTTTTTCCGCAAAAAAAGGCTCTACGATCGGAATCATCGGCGGTACCGGAAGCGGTAAATCCACTCTTGTGGATCTGATCGCCCGTTTCTACGACGCAACCTCCGGAGTCATTACCCTCGACGGTCAGAATGTACAGACCTATTCCAGGCAGGAACTCAGGGAAAAAATCGGCGTAGTTCCTCAAAAAGCAGCACTTTTCCAGGGAACCATCCGCGATAACTTAAGCTGGGGACGGGAAAATGCCACGGACGAAGAAATGTGGGAAGCACTTACCACCGCTCAGGCTCGTGAAATCGTAGAGAAAAAGGACGGTCAGCTGGATTTCCGTCTGGAACAGAACGGGCGGAATCTTTCCGGTGGCCAGCGTCAGAGACTTACCATTGCCCGCGCCCTTGTGAAAAAGCCAGAGATTCTGATCCTAGATGACAGTGCCAGTGCTCTTGACTTTGCCACAGATGCGGCACTTCGGAAATCCCTTCACCAGCTTGGTGGAAACACCACCACCTTCCTGGTATCCCAGAGAGCAGCCAGCATCCGCCAGGCCGATCTGATCCTGGTACTGGACGATGGTCAGCTTGCCGGAAAAGGAACCCATCAGGAACTGATCTCTACCTGCGAAACCTACCGTGAGATCTTTTTCTCACAGTTCCCGGAAGAGCGTACCAAGTATGAAAAAGCGACTGGAAAGGAGGTCCTGGCATGAGTAAAACAGATACAACCGCCAAAAACAGCATGGCAACCTTTTTCAAGGTACTACGTTTCATTGGAAAATACCGTTTTCTTCTCGTATTAAGTGTGATCCTAGCAGCAGTCACTGTAATTTTGCAGCTGTATGTTCCCGTACTTTTTGGTTATGCCATTGATGAGGTCGTTGCTGCCCACGAAGTTGATTTTACAAGAATGGGATTCTATCTTTCCCGTATTCTTGTCATGATCGTATTTTCCGGCATTGCACCTGGATCATGAGTGTCATCAACAACCGTATGACCTACCGCACAGTACAGGATATCCGTGCAAGATCCATCCGCCATATCCAGAAGCTTCCTCTGTCCTACCTGGACGGACACAGCACCGGTGATATCATCAGCCGTGTCATCGCAGATACGGATATTCTTTCCGATGGTATGCTCCTTGGATTTACACAGCTGTTTTCCGGTGTCATCACCATCATCGGAACCCTGCTCTTCATGTTCTCCAAAAATGTGTGGATCACTCTGATGATCATTGTCCTGACACCTGTAAGCTTTTTTGTGGCGAAATTCATCTCCTCCCATTCCTTCCAGATGTTCCGTGCGCAGAGTGATGCCCGTGGACGTCAGACTGCACTGATCGAGGAAATGATCGGAAATCAAAAAGTGGTTCAGGCCTTTGGTTACGAAAATCGTTCTTCCGAACGTTTTGCTGCGATCAATGAAGAACTCCGTGATGCCAGCCAGAAGGCTGTTTTTTACAGCAGCCTCACCAACCCGTCCACACGATGTGTCAACAACATCATTTACGCAGGTGTAGCTCTTGCAGGTGCCTTTCTGATCCCGGGCGGTCATCTGACTGTCGGTGGACTTTCCGTACTGCTGGCTTATGCAAACCAGTATATGAAGCCCTTCAACGATATCAGCTCCGTGATCACAGAGCTTCAGAACGCTCTGGCCTGCGCTACCAGGATCTTTGATCTTCTGGAGGAAGAGCCGGAAAGCCCGGATCCATCCGGAACTCTTGTCGATGTAAAAGGTGCAGTGGATATCCGGAATGTTTCCTTCCGCTACGAAGCGGACAAACCTCTCATTAAAAACTTTAATCTTCATACAGAACCAGGCAGACGTATTGCCATTGTAGGCCCTACCGGTTGTGGCAAGACAACTTTTATCAACCTGCTGATGCGGTTCTATGACGTCACCGGTGGAAGTATTTCCGTAGACGGAACCCCCATCACCGATATTTCCAGACATGCCCTCCGCGGAAGCTATGGCATGGTTCTCCAGGATACCTGGATCAAGCATGGAACTGTCCGTGACAACATCTGTATCGGAAAGCCGGATTCTTCTGATGAGGACGTGATCCAGGCAGCTAAAATGTCCCACAGCTGGGAATTTATCCGCCGTCTTCCAAATGGCCTGGATACCATTCTTTATGAAGACAGCTTAAGCCAGGGACAAAAGCAGCTTCTCTGCATCACCCGTGTCATGCTGTGTCTGCCGCCAATGCTGATCCTTGACGAGGCAACCTCCAGTATTGATACCCGAACAGAAATGCTGATCCAGGAGGCATTTGACCGATGATGCAGGGGCGAACAAGCTTTATCGTTGCACACCGTCTTTCTACCATCCGCAATGCAGATGAGATTCTTGTCATGAAAGACGGAAGCATCATCGAACAGGGAAGCCATGAAGAGCTTATGGCAAAAGGCGGATTCTATCAGAATCTTTATAACAGCCAGTTTGTGAAGGTTTCTGAGTAATATAACCTGATTTTTTTAACCAAATCAGGCAACTGGCTAAATACGGATCGCAAATATCCGCCTGACTTAAAATTCTCCGGAACACAGATTTTCTGTACCGGAGAATTTTTTATACTGTATCAATGATATAAAAAAAATAAACAATCTCCATATGATACCTATTTTGATATCCAGGATGATGTCTATTTTTATAAAACTATATTCAGATCTTTTTATATTTTGTCCGAAGAAGCCATTTCTGATCGATCACTTTCAGCTCTTCTCCAAAACGGATGTGAAGCCTTACAGAACCCGGAAGCTGCTCTACATGCTCAATATTTCCGGTTCCGAATTTCGGATGACTGACATCCTCTCCGATCTCATAGCGTACAATACTGTTCTGAGTATTCCTGTGCTGCTGCTCTCTTCTGTAAGTATCCCGCACCGTTACAGTACGGTCATGGATCGGGCTTCGGAGTTTTTTCTCATAGTTGTGTTTCATCAGAGCTTCCCCTGCCTTATAATATGGCGTTGGTGCCGCACCAGTCAAGGAACAGCAGTATTTCCAGGCACTTCCGTGGGTTCCGTGCTGCCACTGATACTCTGAGGGAATGTGAAAATTATACTGCATATAGTGGGCATATTCATGTTTGTAAAGATCCAGTCGGTCTTCTTTTTTCAGAGGATTTTTTACCGCATAGCCGATAAACAGCAGAGAAAAATGGAAATGCTCTTTTTCGTGGCAGCTGCCTCTTGTATAAGATCCCAACAGATCCGGCTCCATGCCAAAAGTTATAGGGATCTTTGCTCCGTTAAGATGAAATTTTTTATCGAATTCTGCATAGAGACTTCGGATCTGAGCTGTAAGTATTGGAATTTCTTTCTGTAGGGCCTGTGAAAGTGTCTGATCGATCATTGTATCTGCAACTCCTTATCGTCACCTTTTGCAAATTTATAAAATGAACAATCGCTACTATATCATTTTTCGAAAAAAATGTAAACACCTGAAAAAAATTACTGATCCAGTTCTTTCCTCACATCCGGGAACATTTCCACACAACGTTTCAGGATTCCCTGCATGTAGCAATGGCAATTCCGTAATTGGTGATAGGAATCTCCTGATCCAATGCACATTTCTGACGGTAACGCATTTCTCTCTCATTAAGCATACATCCGCCACAATGCACGATCAGACTGTACTTCGTCACATCCTCCGGGAAATCTCTTCCGGAAGAATACTCAAATTTCAGCTCTTTCCCCGTATAATTACGGATCCAGCGTGGAAGCTTGACTGTTCCGATATCATCACACTGCCTGTGGTGGGTACATCCCTCTGAGATCAGGATCTTGTCACCGTCTTTCAGCCGGTCCAGTGCTGCTGCCCCAGCTGCCGCTGTCTTTAGATTTCCTTTAAATCTGGCAAACAGAATAGAGAATGAAGTAAGCCAGATGTCTTCTGGAGTTTCTTCACTGACTCTGGCAAAGACCTGGCTGTCTGTGATCACAAGCTTGGTTTTTTCCCCAGGGTTTCCAGTGTATTGGAAAGCTCATCCTCTTTGATCACGATGGCTGCTGCTCCGGCTTCCAGCACATCACGGATCGTCTGCTGCTGCGGAAGGATCAGACGCCCTTTTGGTGCAGCTTTATCTATGGGAACTACAAGAATCGCAAAATCTGATGGTTCAAGGAGATCCCCTACAAGACGCAATTTCAGTTCATCCGTTACTGCCAGAGAAGCGATCTTTTCTTTCAATTCGTAGATATTCTGACCGGTGGCGGCGCTAGCATAAATAGATTGCTCTGTGTTCTGGTTTTCATGATCCTGTTTCTGGCTGACACTGCTCTCTTTGACCGCACCCGCATGGGTATTCTGGTTTAAGTTATTATCTGAAGAAAGCCGGTTCCCATCTTTTGTTTTCAGCAGATCTGCCTTGTTATAAACAACCAGATATGGAATCTCCTTTTCTTTAAAAATATGGATCAATTCTTCATCCACACTGGTTTTTCCCACAGTGGCATCTACTACAAGAACTGCTACATCCACTCTGTTCAGCACCTGTTTCGCCTTGCGGACGCGAAGTTCTCCAAGATGTCCTTCATCATCAATACCTGGTGTATCTATGATCACCACCGGGCCCATAGGAAGTAGTTCCATGGCCTTACTTACCGGATCTGTAGTAGTTCCCTTTACATCGGATACCACAGCCAGCTCCTGGCCTGTCACCTTATTTACGATACTGGATTTTCCTGCATTTCTTCTGCCAAAAAACCGATATGTACACGGTCTGCTGACGGTGTTTCATTCATTCCCATAATTTATCCTCTTTTCTTTCAGCATCAGACAGGTCCTCATCCATTCCTGTTCCTATCAACTGCTTCTTTTTGATTTTTCAAAAGCCGGACATTCCTTCCACTCTTATATCATAGTGTAGTATCTCTTTCAGCATTTCTTTTATCCAACTGTGTGGACGTGATCATATTGAATATCAAATCGATCAGCTTTAG